>ENA-ORXR01000067-ORXR01000067.1-marine-metagenome-genome-assembly--contig:-NODE-67-length-154420-cov-10.382525_pt1 | contig 154420 bp, 120 predicted proteins | sample MGYA00237866_ERZ511479 | MGnify/ENA metagenome assembly ERZ511479 | reverse complement strand
ACGTGGTGGATGTGGGTACTGACGACGAACATGGCGAGCTATTTCGGTGTCCATGTCTCGCGCGGCAAGAAGGCGGCCGCTGAACTGCTCGGCGCATTTGCCGGCGTTCTGGTGACTGACGATCTGGGCAGCTACAACGTCGTGCCGGCCGAACGCCGCCAGCTCTGCTGGGCGCATCTGATCCGCCACTTCACGGCGATCTCGGAGCGCCTCGGAAAGAGCGGTGAGATTGGTCGCACCCTGCTGCTCGGAGCGCTGATGGTGATTCGCACCCGACATCGATTCGATGCCAGGGCGATCGATATCAAGCGCTATCACCGTCGCATGAAAAAACTGCGCACCCGGATTCGGACGGCGCTCGAACAAGGGTCCCGATTGGGGGACGGCAACAAGCGCACACGGCGACAGTGCGAGCACCTGCTCAAGCGCGAACCGATGCTCTGGACATTCCTTACTGATCCGCGAATTGATCTCACGAACAATCTGGCCGAGCGGATGCTCAGACCGTACGTCATCTGGAGACGACTCGCGCTTGGCAGTCACTCGCGACGCGGCGATGCGTTCCGGGCGCGGGTGCTGAGTGTGGCGACGACGGCGCGGCAATTGAAGGTGCCGGTGTATGCGTTCTTGCGCCAGGTTTGTACCGAGCAACAACGCTTCGGCGCGGTCAGAACGACGCTTCCGTTGGACCAGCCGCAGCTCGATCACCCGGCCGCCTGATCCGCGCCGGGTTCCACGAACCCCATGCGACGCTGTGAACTGGTACCTCAGGCTCTCCTCCGTGCTTTGCTGAGCTGATCGTCACGGGGGATTCGAATCTGCTGGTGATGAATCCGTTTCGGAGTGTGCAGATTTTCAAGAGTGCGGCGGCGCTGGATAGCTTTCGGAGAATGACAAGTTGAGGAAGCGTCGAGCGGTCTATCAGGACAAACGCTCGAACAAGAGCTTACCCAAATAAGCGATCAGCGTTTCGTCGCTGTCGAACTCATGCGACTCGAGTACTTCAACTTCGCCGGTATCACAGCGATTAAACTGAAACTCGAAGCGTGACTCCGGCCAGTGAGCGATCGTACCAACAAACCGTTCACTATCGAGGTTCACGCCGCTGCTTTCCCGCGATACGCCTTCGATGTATGTAACGGCAAAGCCTTTGGCTACAAGTCGATCCTCCATCGAGCGAATCGATCGAACGAGTCGGTTGTCCATTTTGGCGCCCTTATGGCTCATCGATGTTATCTGCGGACGGCATCTCATAGTCCGATGCGTTTCGTCCTGGAATTCTGGCGTCAGGGCTATTCGGACCGGGAATTCGCCCTGTCCCCTGTGAGTGAGGCAATACCCGATCTGCAGGCACGTCGAACTCCACGTAAACATCTCCCTCAGGCGCGTTTCTGTATGTGTTGGAATTTGCCGGATCTGCTACCCGCGTCTGACCAAAACCACCTTCCTGAACTTGTCCCGTACTACGCATTTTCTCTAGCTCATCCGGGCTCATGTGGCGTCCTACTCGCTTCGTCTCGACCGGAGCCTTTCGAAAGAAGCCGGCAATTCTCTTCCCAATTGATCCGGCAGCCTTTGCCGCCCCAGCCCCAGCTGCGGTAAGCGCCGCTCCAACGGCGGCAGACTTCGCGGCCGCCCCGGCACCCTCCGTCTGGTAGGTGTCGTACGTATCGTAGGCGGTCAGCCCGCCACCGATGGCGCCAATGATGAAGGGAATGGCAACGGGCAATCGCCCATCCGGATCTATATATCTACAACATAGAAATCAACCTTGCTCACACTGACAACGACGTTAACCCCGGCATACGAACCGAGCACCATGTCAAAGGGGGGAAACTCGGAGTACCACTTGCGCTCATCAAGCACTACGAGCCTGTCGAACTCAATAACTTCATCGTCAGTCTCTATGTATCTCTCACCAAGGTTGTCGTAAACTCGAGACTCGTTTGAAGCCTGACATACGATCTTGTGCGATGGCATACGATGTGGATATAGAACTCTAGAGCTCGCCCCGTTGCAGTCTGCCCCCTCTCCGTATACTTCCAAAGCCTCGGAAGGCTGGCAAACAGTGCCCTCCACAATTAGCTCCCAGTTTGCTTGAAGCCAATCGATATGAAACGAATCGCTGGCCACATGCTCATCAATCTTTTGAACAACCTCCCAGCAACTACAAAGAAAGTCGGCGAAAGTATGTACTGACTCTGTCGCTTCCACTAGTCCCCATCCTCATCAAGCAAGTTACGCTCTGCTACAGTAGGTTCGCGCTTCTTCCCTTTCGATCCTGGAAGGGCATTGTCGAACTTGACTTGGTCTAGAGCGCCGGGCGGCGCATTTGGATGAGTGTTCGAGACGTACTCCTTAACCCTCGCCGAAGAAATATCAATTACAGAGCCATCTTCTCTGGTGATTCTAACTGCTGGATCTCCAGCACGTGTCGTGCGCCTCGCGACGACATCTCCTGGGTTCAGTCCATCTCGCCCATCGACTGCAACATCAAGTCGTGAGGTCATGCGCTCCAGGAAGTTGCCCGTCCGCTTTCCGAGCGACCCGGCGAGCTTCGCCCCACCGGCACCCGATGCAGTGAGTGCCGCTCCGATCGCCGCCGACTTGCCGGCCGCCGCCGCCCCTTCGCTCTGATAGGTTTGGTAGGTCTCGTAGGCGGTGACCGCCGCACCGATGCCCGCGATGATGAGCGGAACGGGGAGTCGCCCATCCGGATCCACATACCGATACGGATTATTATTCGCATACGCATAACGATTGAACGATTGCGGACTGCTGAGGCTCACACCGATCGGGTCGTTCGACAGGAAGCGGCCCAGTTCGGGACTGTAATGCCGCGCCTGCATGTAGGTCAGGCCGGTGGCTCCGTCGCGCACGTGGCCCGTGTAGCCCGGCCGCGAGCGCCCTTCTTCTTCGTGAAACGGATCGACGGTCAAGCCACTGCCTCGTACATTTCGTTTCCCCAACGTCTTACCGTAGGGCTCGGTTTGTTCGAACCAGAGCACTTCTCCGTTGGCCCCGGTCGTGACGATCGTGTTGCCGAGGGCGTCGTGATGGTGGAACACGACGTACTCGTCCGGCTCCAGGGGAGTGTCGGCCATCGAGGCGACGCTCGTTGCGAGCAAGAACGCGGATGTGACGATGCGCGCTATTACCAAACACGACCGGGGCCACTGTCCGGACAGGCGATGGTTCCGCAGATGCCGGGCCCTCACGGGCGGGTCCCCGCTCGATATTCGTCTCGATTGCTGATGCCGTCACCGTCCAGGTCGCCGGTGGCGTCCGACGCATCCAGTGTGCTCAGCCCATAGAGTCGCTCGTAGTAGTCCGGCATGCCATCACCATCGGCATCGTGCCCGTCGTGCTGCCCGACGACTGCAATTGTCTTCCCGGCCAATTGAATGTGATCACGCGTCTCTCCGCTCTCTCGCTCGAATTCATGGATGAGCGTTCCAGCGTGGTTGTAGACGAAGTACGTCGTTGCGCGTCGGCTCGTACCGCCGGCCACTTGATCGACTTGCGTCTTGATCCTCATGCCATGTCCGTCATAGGCATTGGCCTGGTCGAATTCGTCTGACTTTGCTTCAAGCAGCCGATTTCTCCGGTCAAAGCGGAACGTTCGATCACCGTACCGACTGATGTTCCCCCCGCTGTCGTAGACGACGTTTCGCTCGCCTTCGAGTAACGATTCCGAAGTTGTCCGTGTTAGCCGATTTCGCTCATCGTGAAAAAAGGTCCGATGAACCCTGTTATCGCGACCGATCTGTGTCAGGTTGCCAACGACGTCGTAGTTGAACCTCGATACACCCCACACTCCCGTTGCACCCACAAGCCGGGACAATCCATCGTAACGGAGGCTGTGAAGATCGCTGTCAGAGGGTGAGAAGTAGTCGGATACGCCAGCGAGATTGCCGCGAATGTCATAGCTGGATGTTTGATCGATCATCCTGTAACGCGAGTTGGCCAAGGTTCGCTTTGTGGGTCTGAGACGGCTATCGAACGACAAGGCAAACGATGTACCGTTCGACAACCGGTACGACGCAAGTTGACCATCGTGGTGGTACGTTGCTTGGTCGACAAAGCCCGGAATGCTTGTCGCTTCACCTCGCAGATCGAGATTCATCACCACCCTGCGATCAGATGGATAGGTGATCGACTTTATATCCCCTGCACCGTCGCGCTCGTAGCGCAGGCTGAACCGCAGTCCATCGACCGTGAGAATCTCACTATTGAGAAGGCCGGCGCCATCATGATTGTACGTCCATTCGGTCCCGCTCTGGGAGACGCGTACGAGACGATCGGAGAGATCGTAGTCGTAGTGCAGATCCCCGACGGCCGGTCGTGATCCCGCCGCCTGTCCCATCTGAATCACACGATTCAGATTGCCACGACTGTCGTACGCATAGCCAAAAGTCGTGCCATCGAATTCATAGGTTCTCGTCGGTCTTCCGCTGGGATCACGACCGACTACTCTGCGCGTCCCGAACTCGGGGTGTGTCTCTTCGCGAAGCATGGAAGTCACGTACTGTCCGCGCTTGTATGGTTCGAATGTCCGCACCAATGGAGTCGAGTCATTGTCAGAACCCCGGCTAATGGCGGTCACGAATCCGCTGCGATTACGCTCGATGTCGGTAACGACCACACGATCATTGCCCGACCCACCTTCGTTGTCAGCCAGGATTTGCTGACGCACCTCCATCAGCTCGCGATTGGCAAGAGAGCCGATGGCGCGGTAGTTGTAGACCGATACATAGCCCGCTTCATCTCGCACGGCGTGACCATAATTCACACGGCCCGCCCCGGAAAAAGAAGGATCGGAATTGCAGTCCGGACCATAACAATAGCTGACCCCACCATATGAGGCGCGGTTGTGCACGCGCTTTGTCAGCCTCCCCAAGGCGTCGTAGGCAAAGAAAGTTCCTGGTGACGTATTGATCCAGTCAGAGGAAGTATGCGCATCACCTCGAAATTGAACGCGACCGTTGCGATCATAGCGCGTACCAAATACCGCTACCGGGTTCGTCCCCGGCCCCGAATAGCCCAGCTCTCGTCGTTGTTCTCGACCAAGCCCGTCGAAGGCAACCGTTGTCCGTTTGCGAGGATCGCGAGTCACTTCGACGGGCATGGACACTCCACTCCTGGTCCAGTTCGGCGGTGTGATGCGCGTCACACCTAGAGGTGCAGGCGGTGTGATCTGGATCAGCGCACCGTCGGTTGGGCGATATGCAAACGACGTCGTCCGGCCCTCGGGATCGGTCTCTACCAGGACGTTACCCGCATGGTCGACCCTCCGGGTTATTGCGCCTGCACTGCCGACGCGTGTCTCCGTCCGTGCCACGCCATTCAGGTAATTGGCGAAGCGGCGTTGCTCGGCACCAACCGCCTCCGATTGCAAATTCCCGCTGGCGTAGTACGTATAAGTCGATGACACGCCGTCGGCCGTTCGAGTCGAGATCATGCCATTACCGTTGTAGGTGGCGCTGCTGTACATCGTTTCATTGGCGGCACCCAGCCTGCCGCCGGCCTGCATAGACTTGAAGGTCGGCGCGCCAACAAACCACGTGGACTTGCTGGTGTAGTCGTTGTCATAACCCAGCGCGGTGCGTCGCGTAATATTCGAGCCGCGGGTCGTCACTTGTGATTCGAGCAACTCCGTCGGATTGCCGTAGTCATCTGGAGCTTTCAGTTCGGTGATCGTCGTCAGACCGTCTATCCTGACCGTCTTGCGCGACATCCATACCTGGCGCATGTCGTATAGATAGGCATTGCGGCTGTTGAAGCTTCTCCAGAAGGGAAAGAGGTCGATCGTATTTCGCTCAGGCAGATCCGGGTTCCACCATGCACGCCGCAACCTGAAAGCATCATGCTCGTCCGAGTACTGATACTCGAACTCTGCGAGCGCACTGGGTAGCAACGGAGTTCCTGCCCCATGTCTGCCTTCGTAGTACTCCAGTGATTTCAGCCTACCGCTATTGCGAAGCCTGCGACCAATAGCGCGGTTTGCCTCTGACCCTTCATTCGCAGAGCGTTCAGGATTGGACACCCGATCGAATCGGTGAAAGACGAGCTTGGCAGTACGTGTCTCATCAGCCACCCACCGCTCGACGGTGTAGTCAGAGCCGGTATTCTTCCGATACGTGATTGACGTCGTACTGGTCGATACGCCCGGTCCTGAAATCTTACGCAGCACCACGGCGGGTCGCCGGGCCTCACGCTGGTTGCCTTCCCGTCGACAGTCCTCCAGACCGCGATACTCGCCCCGCCAGGTCACCTGTTCGGGACTGACTCGTTCGTAATCCTGATATTCGCAAACACCAAGCACCCTGTATGTATAGGCAACGCGCGCTCCGGTTGGGACCTTCACCGATTGCAACGGGAGATAAGCATAGTAATCACCCCTTTCACCACGGTAGTTTTCATCACGAATTTGCAACAAATTGGAAAACGTGGGGCTTTGAGAAAGCCCATACTTGAATTCCCACGATGAGTCATCAGCAAGCGTGACGCTGGCTAACGCGCAACCGGCTAACGGTAGTTCGTTCAAACCGTCTGCCCTCGCTGGTGGCGGAGTGCCCGTCGCCAGCTGCGCATTCGGAATGTACTTGTAGTCGACACGGCTCTGTCTGGTATGCGGCGACGATGCCGAGTCCAGAAGCCCAGGGCATTCCGTCGAAGGGTTCATACTTCGGTAGGTGAAATCGACATGGCGATCGAACTTTCCCGCCACTTTCAGCGTGACTTTTTTCAGCCTTACCTTGTGCGAAATTATAGAACTGGCATCGTAGATTACACTTCCGGGACTGCTACTTCGCCAGTATGCCGACCAAAACGGCGTTATTGGAGCGGAGACTCGATGTTTTCTGCGGTGCAACCTGTCCCAGTCGCTGCCACCTTGCTCGTTTGATTGTCTGTCAGGCGTAGGCTCATACGTAAATACAAGCTTGGTGGTCAGGCGGCGTTTTTCGACTAGGCGCATGGTGTAAACGCGGTATCTCCAATAGCCCGCTGGGTCCACACCGCCATTGCTGGCAAATCGCGTATTCTTTGTGCGCTCCGCCCCTTCGACGGTAAACACGTACTCGATACCATCGGGCGCATGCACCACGAAATCCGGCCCTTCACAGGACATATAGTAGTAATCAGGGCTCAGGTAGAGTGCTTCGGAGGGAAACAAGCTACGAAATTGCTCCGTCGCAAGCCCGCGGACCTGCAGCTTGGTCGATCCGGTTTCGTCCGTGAACGTAATCGCGTCGTGCACCGAATGCACATCCTCGACGCCGGGACCGACAACAGACCATTCATCGCAATGGAATTCAGTCGGCGATACGTTCCGGTCCACATGAGCGGGTTCGTAGCGCGTGTCGATGGTTAGCGTCGGAATCACAATCGACATGGTTCCGAGCGCATAGGGATAAGCCCCCGGTATCTCCTCGAACTGCCGAGTCAAGTCGAACGACAGTACGCCGTCGCCGGTAAGCGTCATGTCTGTCGATGTGTGACCGATCGCGCCTGCTATCTCGTCATAGGTTTCGCCCGGAATATCGATGTTGAAGAGATCGGCATTCCGCTTCTCGATCGGGACTTCCGCGTGATTCACATCGTCCTTGGCGAGCGCAGGAACCTGGCCAAGTACAGAAACGATCGCTACGGCCAGGAGGGCGGTGGCCCGTTGTCTCCAACACCCACGTTCAAACTTTGGCGAGTCGCCCGGAAACCGGTATGCCGTCACGCCAGCACGCTCGAATTCGTTGATACCGACAGGAAGACAATTCACGATAGGCAGGGTCCATTCGGCCAGAGTACATTGACGAAACGCCGGTCAGTACAGGGCGAGCTCGCATGAAATATCGTACAGCACACTCCTGACCGGCGCTAGCGTCAGCCGAACTGTAAAGGCACCTTGATGCAGTCTGCCTTCGGCCCTTCCTACCGCCAGAGGATAGGCGCGCATCTGGCCGAAGAGGGCAAGCACTCGCCCGCCGATCAGCCACCATGCACGTCAGTCAATCCAACGGATGCACAATACTTTTTATCAAGCCTGGCACCTCATCAGCTTGCATCGCGAAGGCATCCGGCGTACCCGACAAGGGAAAGTGGTGCGTTACGAGCGCATCGACATCGATAGCACCACTCCGTACCAGTTCGATAGCGCGCGGGTATACATCGCCCATCCGTCGTGAGAACTTCAGCGACAGCCCACGACGTCTTGTGTCCGCCGCCGCGAGCGGCTCGTAGCGGTCGCCGTCGGGAATGCCCACCAGCACGACTCGCCCGCCGATGCGGGTCGCCCTGATCGCATCACTCATCCCATGCGGCGAGTTGGTCGCCTCGATCACGAGATGGCTGCCAAGCCCATCGGTCGCATCCAGCACGGCGTCGAGACTGTGACCGACAGCCGTTGCACCGAGGGTGCGCGCCAGTGCTGCCCGATGCGGCTGTGGATCGATGGCCGTGATGTCCTGACAATTCCCATGTACGAGTAGTTGCAGGATACCGAGTCCGATTGGCCCGCAACCGATAATCGCCACCTTCTCACCAAGTCTTGGCTGCGCCAGATCCATCGCGTGAATGCAGACGCCCAAAGGCTCGAGCAGCGCACCCTGGTCAGGTGTCATGCCGTCAGGCAATGCGAACAGAGCGTCGACCGGCACCGAAAGTCTCGCGGTCAAGGCGCCGTGGTATGGGGGTGCACCGATAAAAACGACGTTCGGGCACAGGTTGTGGTGACCCTTGCGACACCACTCGCAGCGGTGACAGGGCTGCGCAGGATCCACCGCGACAAGCTGCCCCTTGGAAAGGGATCGCGATTCGACGTCCTCCAACAGTCGGGCGGAGAACTCGTGACCGGGAATGAACGGGGCGGTTATCGCTGCCGAGCCGATACCTCCATCCTTGTAGTAATGCAAATCACTGCCACAGATGCCGACCGACGCGACTTCCACCATCGTCGATGCAGGTGCACCTGCCGTTGGCTCGAAATCGCCGATGCGGACATCACGAACGCCGTGAATGTAGGCTGCCGTTCCCATCAAACGTGCTCCGATACATCAATGCCTGGAGAGTATCCCGAACAACAAGTGTCTGGTCGAGGCGACTGAGACAAAACGTGGTCGGGTATCGACCGCAATCGCCCGGGCATGCTATTCGTCGTGACGATGGCGACCAAGGGAGTCAATCCGTCAGGCGATGGTAAAAGAAGAATGCGCCAACTGATACGTCAGGAGGGCAACAACACCGGGCCACTTCGCGCGAAGGCAATCCCCGTCGCCTCGCCGGTCGCCACGACCCGATCGACGTTGTCGCTGACAACGAACAAGGTACCCACCTCGGTTCTCACGCGATATTCCATATGACTGCCCACGTAAGTCGACTTCTCGACGACGCCATCAAGAGTGCCGTCTGTACCGGCATCCTGTAACGAAACACGACCGGGTCGTATCGCGATACGCGCCGGACCGGCGCCGAGGCCACGTGCGGCAAGATCCAGCCCTATGGTCGCGAGACGGACACTTGCCCGACCGTCGATGACGCGCTCGATCGTCGCGTCGAGCAAGTTTGCCTCCCCGATGAAGTCGGCGACGAAGGCGTTCGCGGGCTCTTCGTACAATTCACGAGGCCGACCGATCTGGGCGATGACGGCGTCGTTCATGACGATGATGCGGTCCGACACGGCAAGGGCTTCTTCCTGATCGTGAGTGACGTAGATGACCGTCAGACCAAGCCGCTTCTGAATGTCACGGATGTCGTCACGCACCTGACGACGCAGCTTTGCATCAAGGTTGGACAAGGGCTCGTCGAACAAGAGCACCTGGGGCTGCAACACAAGCGCACGTGCAACCGCAACGCGTTGCTGCTGACCGCCCGACAGTTCGCTCGGCAAGCGCGCGCCGTAGCCGTCCAGTCCGATCAGTTCGAGTCCGGAGAGCGCTCGCTCGCGGGCTTCCGGTTTCGAAATCTTTGATGCGAGCAGCCCGTAAGCCACGTTCTGCTCAACCGTCATGTGCGGGAACAGCGCGTACGACTGGAACACCATCGTCACGTCACGATCGGTAGCGGGCAGCTTCGTGACGTCAACACCGCCAATGAAAATACGGCCTGCCGTTGCCATCTCGAGACCGGCGATCATGCGCAGCGTCGTGGTCTTGCCACACCCGGAGGGACCGAGCAGTGTCACGAGTTCACCCGCCTCTACCTGCAGCGACACGCAGTCGACCGCGTTGACAGACTTGCCATAGCGTTTACTGACGCCCTCGAACCGTACCGAAGCGGCCCGGCTACCGAGATCGACTCTGCTCATGCGGTGCTCAGCCTTTGTGTTTCGGTTCGACCGACGAGCCACTGCATCAGCGCGATGGCCGTGAGCATCACGACGATAAGTACGGTCGAATAGGCGATCGCGATGCCGTAGTCGTTGTTCTCCACCCGACCGATGATGTAGCTGGTGGCCATGTTGTGCTCCGCACTGACCAGAAAGATCACCGCGCTGATGGCGGTCATCGCCCGAACAAAGCTAAATACCAGTGCGGCCAGTATTGCCGGTCGCATCAACGGCAGGATCACACGAACGAAAGTGCGATAGCTCGATGCGCCGAGCGTCAATGAGGCCTCGTCGAGACTCCGGTCGAGTTGCGACATGGAGGCAATGCCTGCGCGCACGCCGACCGGCATGTTTCTGAAGATGAAGCTGATGACGAGGATGACGCCGGTGCCAGTCAGTTCGAGTGGCGGCACATTGAAGGCGAGGATATAGCTGACGCCGATGACCGTTCCCGGTATCGCGAACGACAGCATCGTGCCGAACTCGAAGGCGTCCTTGCCGGCGAAGCGCTGGCGCACGAGCAGCCAGGCGGTGAGCAGGCCGAGCGCCGCCGTGAGTGGTGCGGCGATCGCGGAAATTCGCAGCGTCGTCAGGAACGAGTCCCACGCGGCGCCGGTCAGTCGCAATCCGCTATCGCTCGCGCTCACCGCAAACGCTTCGACGTAGTGTCGGAACGTCAACGAGTTATCCAGACCCCAGAGCTCGACGAAGCTGCCATAGATGATCATGCCGTAGACGGTCAACGTGAATACGCCCCATGCCGTAGCGACGACGATGCAGGGCAGCAGCACGCGGCGCGGCATGACGACATGCGCGCCGCCGTCGCCCTTGCCGGTGCGCGTGACGTAGAGGCGGTTGCCGAGCCAGCGTCGTTGCGCCCAGAATGCGGTCAGGGTGAAACTGAGCAGGATGATGGCAAGCACCGCCGCCCTGCCCTGGTCATTTTGCGCGCCGACGATTGCGAAGAAGATCTCGGTAGACAGCACGTCGAAATTGCCGCCGAGCACGAGCGGATTGCCGAAGTCCGCCATGCTCTCGATGAAGCCGAGCAGGAAGGCATTGGCCAGACCCGGTCGCATCAGCGGCAGCGATACCGTGCGGAAGGTATGCCACCGACTGGCGCGTAGTGTCTGCGCGGCTTCCTCCATCGACGGACTGACCCCCTCGACCACACCGATCAGCACGAGAAATGCAATCGGCGTGAAGGACAGGAGTTGCGCGATGAACACGCCCGGCAGACCGTAGATCCAGCGTGTTGGTTGCAAACCGAAGACTTCGGCGACGAACTGTGTGACGCTGCCCGAGAGACCGAACAGAAGGATGATCGCGAGGCCGATGACAAACGGTGGCGTGATGATCGGTAGAACTGTCAGGGCACGCAGTGCGCGTGTATTCGCGAGACCGGAGCGTGTGGCGACAAGTGCGAAAACAAGCCCGAGCAAGGTCGTACCGGCACCGACCGCGATCGCGAGCACGAGCGAATTCCAGGCAGCTCCGCAGCCGCGTCCATAACCGAGGCAACCGAGCCCCCAGATCTTGTTCTCGGACACCGTCTCGACAAAAGCTCCCGGTGACCACGCGCCGTCGTTATCCTGCAGCGCGCTCGCCAGAATCTCGAGCATCGGAAAGACGATGAAGACGGTCACGACCGCAATGACGAGGGCGATCGCTCCAACCACGAAGGTGTCGCCATTGACCGCGCCACGCGCCGCCAATCCGGTCGACAACAGGAAGAGGAAGGTGGCAGCCGTCAGCAGGGCGCCGTAGCCCAGACCGTATTGACGAGCGTCGAGTTCACCGAACAGGCCCGCAAGCCACGGTTGGCTCCAGCCGCGTAGCCCGATCGCGAAGCCTTGCGCGAACAGCCAGAACAGCCCGAGGGCGCCCGCGACGATCAGCACACTGCTGAAGATCGCGTCGCGCCGCTCGCGTGCCTGTACCAGGCGAGCCCTTCCCAGGCGAGCCCTTCCCAGCCGAGCCTTTCCCAGTCGATCCAGTACCAGTCGAGTCAGTAACAGAATGGGCGCAACGAGGAGAACAGGCAGTGGCGCAAGCCACAGCGCCTCTCCGCGCAGGATCAGAACGATGGCAGGCGCGTAGTCACTGTCAAGTGGCCAGCCGTCCCAGCGCCCGATCGCGAGCCACTCGAAGCTCCAGAAGCCATCTTCGAGTGTGTACCAGGGCAACACGCACAGGCCGACAACGCCTACCAACAGCCAGAGCGCGACGGTTCCAGTCGATCGCACGGGACGATTGGCGTTGTCGCGCCTGGTCGATCACTGCGGCAGCGTAGAGACCTCGTCGTCCCACTTCTTGAGCAAACGCGTGCGCTCGTCCGAGGAGCCGTAGAGAGCAAAGTCATAATCGATGAGCGTGATGGTGTCGAGCTTCGGGGCCAACGGCGAACTTTCAGCGGCCTTGTTCGACATCAGCTGGTAGGACTTCACCTCTACCGAGCGTGACTGGACCGGTGCGGTCAGTGCCCAGTCATAGAACGCCTTCGCGCTTTCCGGGTTGCGGGACCCTTCGATCAGACTCATCGAACCGATCTCGTACCCGGTACCCTCACAGGGTGCGACAACCTTGACAGGAAATCCCGAGGCGGCCTGAGCGACCGCATCGTGCATGAACACGATACCGATGGTGGTCTCGCCACGCGCCGCTGCCTTGATCGGCGCAGAGCCTGACTTGGTGTACTGATTGATGTTCGCATGCAGACCCTTCATGAACTCGAACCCTTCCTCTTCACCGAACAGCTGCACGATGGTTGCGAGCGTGGTGTACGCGGTTCCTGAAGAATTGGGGTTGGCCATCTGCACATGCCCCTTGTATTCAGGCTTCAGCAAATCCTTCCAGCAGGCAGGCACCGGCAGGTCATTGGCCGCGAGCAGCTCCTCGTTGTAGCCGTAGCCGAGGGCACCGGAATAGATGCCGATCGTCTTGTCATCCGCAGCCTCTGCCTGGCGCACCGCCCAGTCGTGCAGTTCGGCGCGCATCGGCGAATCGTAGGCGGCGGTCAGACCTTCCTCGGCCGCCTGCAGGTGTGGATCGCCGGTGCCGCCCCACCAGACATCGCCCTTGGGATTCTCTGCTTCGGCCTTCAGTTGCGCGAAGGTCTCGCCTGAACTCTTGCGCGTCATGCTGACCTTGATACCGGTTTCTGCCTCGAAGCCATCAGCCATCAGCTGACACCAGGCTTCATCGGCACTGCAATAGTAGGTCAGCTTTTCCACAGCGATGGCGGGGGAGCCGACAAGCGACAACGCAGCGAGCGGCAAAAGGGCGAGCAAAGGCGAACGGATCATCAAGGTTTCTCCTGCAGATCTGAAAACGGGCCGGCCGTGACGATCAATCACCGGCCTGTTGCCTGTCGTTCATGATTGCACCGATCATCGGCGCGCTGCAAGCGCAACCCCTGCATGACCACCAAACGGACGGAGCGACACCAAGGTTGCGAGTACCGCTGCCCGATCGTGCAGACTCGTCCGGTCAGCAAGGAAAGCCGGGTAAATCGATCAGTTCGCCGTGCGCTTAGCTTAGTCCAGCTCGACCAGCAGGGCCGAATGGTCGGACAGCCCGGATTCGCGAAGTGCATGCTCGTAGAGAACTGATCGGACTCGCGCGTCGAGGCTGGCAGTACACAGACAGTGATCGTATCGATAGCCATTACCTCGATGGCTGATCCAGCTGAATTCGCGCGCCGAGCGGTGGCGACTGCGCCAGATGTCGGTCCAGCCACGCTTCAACAGCGACTGGAAGACATGCGTGTTCTCGAAGGTCCGGGTATCGGAATCCTCGAAAGGGGTACCGCATTTCAGATCGCCTTCGGCAAATTCGTGTGAACACCTTTGTGTGAACACTCCTTATATGTGAACAGATTGACGTAAACGCCTTGAAGAAGACGCCGCGTGACCGGACAGGCAGTTCCCTGAGAGAATGAAGGATGCCAGACACCGCGATACGCTTCATTCAGACAGGTCCTTGATGGCGGACAGGCCCACCACCAACGTCTCGACGCGCGCGCTGGAGGTGTTCGCAACGCTTGCGAGCAAGGGCAGCTTGCAAGAGACGGCGCGAACGCTCGGCATGAGCGCATCGACGGCCTCTCAACAGATCAGAAAACTCGAGGCCGCCCTTGGTTACTCGCTCATCGACCACGCGCGTCGCCCGCTCGAACCGACGCAAGCGGGATACACCTACCTTGTGCATGTGCGCGAGGCGCTCGGGCATCTACGGCAGGGCGCCATTGCTGCATCATTGACCGATCTTGCGAGTCTGCAGCGATTGCGTCTCGGCATCATCGACGACTTCGACAGCGAGGTGTCTCCACGCCTTATCGCGACCCTCGTCGGCACGCTCGCGCGCTGCGAGCTGTCGCTGTTGACCGCGCCGAGCAACCACATACTCGCGGAGCTTGCCGCGGGGTCACTCGACTTCGGTGTGGCCGCCCGTCCAGACGAGACATCGGACGGCATCGTCGAGGCACCGTTGCTACGCGATCCCTTCGTCATTGCGGTACCGCGTGGCAAGCTGCCAGGGCCGCCATCGTCATTGCAGGAACTGACTGAGTTGCCATTTCTGCGCTATGGCGAGCAGCACTTTCTCGGTCGCCAGATCGCAGCCGAACTTGCCTGGCGGAGACTGACCTTGCCGGGACGGATCTCGCTGGACAGCAACCAGGCAATAATCGGCCTGATCGCGGCTGGCGAAGGGTGGGCGATCACCACACCACTCGGCTTCTCGAGCGCAAGACGCTTCCGGAACCAGGTGGATTTGCACCCACTGCCGTTCACTGGATTCACGAGAGTCATCTCGCTCTATCGGGCGGACGGATGGAGCGACGACGTGCTCGCCATCATCGCGGGTTCTCTGCGCGAGAGCCTGCGCGAGCGGATTGTCGAGCCGAACGTCGCGTCGCGGCCTTGGCTCGCCGGCCTTCTGTCGACCGTGTCCTGACAACCACGCTCTGACGCTCCCGGAACGCTCCCTGAAAGGCATCGCCGGGCCGCTTTACGCGACGACAGGCGCACAAACTGCATTCGGAAAACCGAAATCGGTGTAGCGACTTTCCCGAATTCGGCCACGGCAGGATTGACGAGAGACCCGCTTACGGTGATCGTCCGGAAGTCGTCAGAAAACAGTGGGAGAACAGTATGAAAAGCCGCACCCGGGTCGTGGTCATCGGTGGCGGAATCGCCGGCTGCTCGACGCTCTATCACCTGACGCGCGAAGGCTGGAGTGACGTCGTGCTGATCGAGAGGGACGAGCTGACCTCGGGCACCACCTGGCACTCGGCGGCGCAGGTCACCAACTTCGGCATGACCCAGACCATGGTCGGCTTGAAGAGCCACTCGATCGCGCTCTACCAGGAGCTTGCCGCCGACCCCGAATACCCGGTCGGCTACCACCACGGCGACGGCGGCATTCGCCTCACCAATGATCCGCGGCAGATGGACGGCTACCGTCACTTTGCAAGCATGGCGCGCGGCATGGGGGTAGAGTTCGAGATTCTCGATGCCGAAGAATGTGCTCGCCGCCATCCACTGATCTCGACCGACAACCTGATCGGCGGCCTTTGGGACGGATCGGACGGTGATATCGATCCTGCACAGCTCTGTCAGGCACTCGCGCGCCGCGCGCGCGCCGCCGGAGCCGAGGTCTACCGCCACACGCCGGTCACGGGCCTGACCCAACGGGCGGACGACAGCTGGATCGTGCACACCGACAAGGGTGATATCGACTGCGAGTTCGTCGTCAACGCCAGTGGCTATCGGGTCAACGAAGTCGGTGCGATGATGGGCGTCGAGCACCCCGTCACCTCGATGGAGCACCAGTATTTCCTGACCGATCCGATCGAGCAGATCAAGGAGCGTGATCGAAGGCTGCCCTTGTTGCGCTGTCCGATCTCGGACTTCTACTCGCGACAGGAGAAGGATGGACTGCTCATCGGTTTCTACGAACAGGACTGCCGCACCTGGGGCATGGACGGGATCGACCCCGACTTCACCAGCGCCCTGTGCCCGGACGATCTGGATCGGGTCACCGACGTGCTCGAAGGCGTGTTCGAACGCATGCCGGTGCTTGCTGAAGTCGGCATCCGCTCGATCGTCAACGGCCCGATCACTTACACCATCGACGGCGCACCGCTGGTCGGTCCGATTCCCGGCAAGCGCAACGCGTTCTGCATCATCGGGCTGCGCGCGGGGCTCGGCGAAGGTGGCGGCCATGGCTGGTTGCTGGCACAGCAGATCGTGCACGGCGAGGCCGAGTTCGATACCTGGGTCGTCGACCCACGACGGTTTGGCCCGCATGCCACGGTCGAGCTGTGCGCGCTCAAAGCGATCGAGGAATACCAGAACGAGTTCCGTTTCCACTACCCGCATGAGCACCGCCCGGCGGGTCGCCCGCTCAGGAGTACGCCGCTGACGTCGACGCTCGCCGCCGCAGGCGCCGAGTTCGCCCTGGTTGACGGCTGGGAGCGAATGGAATACATCAAGCCCGACCATACGTTCAAGGAAACGCACGGCTTTCGTTTCAATGAGTGCTTTGAGGTTGTCGCCAGCGAAGTACAGGCGGTTCGAGACGGCGTGGGACTGACCGAGGTCAACGGCTTCAACCGCATCGAGATCACCGGGCCTGGCATTCACGAATGGCTCGATACGCTCATTTGCGGCACGGTACCGAAGCGCACAGGCCGCCTCGGTCTTGGCTACCTGCTCAACCATCATGGCAATGTCAAGGGTGAGGCAACCCTCGCCAACATCGATGAAAACACGGTCTGGTACGGCTCCGCCGCGGCTTCGGCAAGGCACGACAGGGATTGGCTGCTGCAGCACCTCCCCGCTGATAGCGGCATTCGACTCGAGTCTCTGACCGAGAGCTGGACCGCGCTGGTGATCGCCGGTCCTGACTCGCGGCGGGTCCTGTCGAGGGTCGCGCGCGGCGACTGGTCCGTCGGCGCCTTTCCGTGGCTGTCAGCACGCCGCGCCTTCATCGGCGTGGCGCCTGCGGTGGTACTCGCCGTGAGCTTCAGCGGTGAGCTCGCCTATGAGATTCACGTACCCTCCAATATGCTCAGCGGCGTCTATGCACGCATCTGCGAAGCTGGCGAGGCACACGGCTTGCGCCTGTTCGGCTCCCGTGCGGTCGACTCCATGCGCATAGAAAAGGGCTTCCGTCACTGGAAGGCAGACCTCCTGACCGAGTTCGATCCCCTGGAGTCGGCGCTCGACCGGTTTGTCCGCCTGGAGAAGCCTGAGTTCATCGGGCGCGAATCGCTCCTGGCCAAGCAGCAAGCCGGACCCAGCCAGAGTTTCGTCACGCTTAAGATCGATTGCGATCATGCACCCGCTCAAGGCGGCGACAGCATCGTTGTCGATGGTGACGTGGTCGGCACCGTGACCTCGGCAGACTGGGGTCACCGCGTGAACCGGAATCTGGCCATGGGTTTCGTGAAGCCTGCGCTTGCAACGATCGGGCAGTCACTGCAAGTCGAGGTGATCGGCGAAGCACAGCAGGCCACGGTGGTGCCTGCCTGCGCCTACGACCCGAGCTACGAGCGCATGCGTAGCTGACATTTGTAGCAAGAAACGCGCGACTCTGACTCGATGCGGCCACCCGTGTCCCTGCGAAGGAACTGAAGGGGCCGCGCAGAGTCCACACGGGTAACAGGCTGTCATCGCAATGAACGGTCAGCGCGTATACGCTTGACAAGACCGGGTATCTGGAACAAGTGTCCGGTTTCGACCAAGACCCCGGAGACGTTGCCATGTCCACATTCCAACCGGACCGCCGTGCCGTGCTCATCGCCGGCAGCACCTTGCTCGCCGCAGGCGTCACCGGCCTTGCCGCGCCGGCGCGCGCCAATGGCCTCGCACCAACATCGACGATGCGCGGTGGTGCAAACAACTATCTTCCAGGAGCACCGATCGTCGAACGCATCGGCGGCGGCGGCTTCCTGATGAGCGGCAGCGTGCGCCGGGCCGGCGACGGTGCACCCCTGCCCGGCCGGCGCATTCAGGTCTGGGCACATACGACCGAAGGCCACGAGCGTGACCCGCACAGCCACGGCGCAACCCTCTCGGCAGAGGACGGCAGCTTCCAGCTCGATATGCCACAGATCGTTCCGGCCTTCGGGCAGGCGCACGGTCATCTCGCCTATGATTCCGAGCACGACGACGGTGAGTTCGAGACGGTTTTCCTGCGTCCCGTGATGTCGAGCGCGAAGGACACGACACTGCACGTCGAGTTCGTTCTCCAGTCCACTTGAAGGAACGCACGATCACGCGTACGACGCTGAGCTGGATCGGTCTCACCTGCGCACTGATCGTCCCGTTCGCCATCGCCGCAACCAGCCCGCTCCTCGCCTGGCGCGAGCCGGTCTACATCGCCGCTGCCCTCGCCGGTGTGTTCGGCCTCGGCCTGCTGCTTCTCCAGCCCTTGCTGGCAGGCAATGCGCTCTCCGGCCTGACCGTCGGACGATCCACTCGCCTGCATCGGCTCATCGGCATCGTGCTGATCGCCGCAGTCGCCCTGCATGTGATCGGCCTTTGGTTCACGAGTCCACCGGATGTCGTCGATGCGCTCCTCTTCCGTTCTCCCACGCCGTTCTCGGCATGGGGCGTCATCGCGATGTGGGCCATCGTCGGCGCGGCGCTGCTCGCCGCCTGCCGACGTCACCTGCAGCGACACACATGGCGCATTGGCCACACGATGCTCGCCATCGTGACGGTCGCGAGTACCACGGCACATGCGCTCCTGATCGAGGGAACCATGGGGGCGGTTTCGAAGGCGTTACTCTGCGTGCTCGTGCTCGGTGCGACGGTGAAGGTAGTCGTCGGAAAATGGACATGACTGACAGCCAACCGACCGAGACGTGACACGGAGCAGAGGAGACACATGACGATTGTTGCGGGAGTCGATTTCGGCACACTCAGTGTTCGGGTGACACTGATGGATTCGCATGAGCGCGTCGCGCTGGCCAGCGCTTCGAGCGCCTATCCCCTGCAGCGCTCCGACACCGATCCCTTGCTGGCGACACAAAAGCACGAGGATCACATGCAGGCGCTGGCCGGCGCGATGCGCGAGGCCATCTCCCGTGCTGGCATCGATGGCCGGGAGGTCGACGCGCTCGCCTGCGACACGACCGGGTCAAGTGTGCTCTTCACCGATGAAGAGCTGCGCCCACTGGACGACTACTATCTTTGGTGCGACCACCGGGCGCATCGCGAGGCCGAGGCGATAACGCGAGCAGCCCGGGAGCAGCAACTGGAGGCGATAGACTGGTGCGGCGGCGTGTATTCACCTGAATGGGGATACGCCAAGTTGCTGCATTTCCTCCGGCACAACCCGGACAAGCGAGATCGACTGGCCTGTGCGATAGAGCACTGCGACATGGTTGCGGCCACGCTTTGCGGCATTAGCGATCTCCAGCAGCTACCGCGCAGCGTCTGCGCGATGGGCCACAAGTGGATGTGGGGCGAACGCTTCGGCGGGCTACCGTCGAACGCCTTCCTGCGTTCGGTTGATCCCTTGCTGGACGGTGCCAACGATCTCCTTGCCGGACGCTACCTCGCCTCCGACCAGCTCGCCGGAACACTCGAACCGAGCTGGGCAAAGCGCCTCGGCCTCAGGCCAGGCATTCCGATTCCAGTGGGGGCAATCGACGCCCATTGGGATGCGATCGGCGCGGGCTGCGGACCCGGCGACATCGTCAATGTCATCGGCACATCGACTTGCATTATTGCCGTTGCTTCACCCGACTGCCCATCTATAGCCGGTCTGAGCGGGCTTGCCCTGGGCAGCGTTCACCCGGCACTGACCGGCATCGAAGCCGGGCAAGCAGCAACGGGAGACGTTTTCGAAGCGATCGCACGGCGTGCGGGAACCACGGTCGGGGAGCTCGCCGAGTCACTAGCGGGCTATCGTCCCGCAAGCACCGGTCTGCTGCGTGTGCCCTGGGACAACGGTGACCGAACCGTGCTCGCTCGCTCAGATCTCCACGGCATCTGTCTTGGCTGGCGACTGGATCACGAAGCGCGCGACGAGCTGCACGCCGCGATCGAAGGCATGGCCTGTCACGTGCGGATCATCCTGGAGCGAATGCAAGCCGGGGGCGTCGATACCTCACGCGTCATCAACGCAGGTGGCATACCCCAGAACAACGAGCTGCTGAACATCATCTATGCGAACGTCCTGGGGCGCGAAGTCCGGGTACCGGCAAGCTCACCCGTCGGTGTCGGTGCGTGCATCATGGCCAGCCTGGCTGCAGGTGCGGCCTCGTCGATCGACGAAGCACAAGCCAGGATGTGCCCCCTATACCGGATGATCAAGCCCGACCCGGCCACCGCCGATACCTATACGACGCTGTTCACTCTCTTCCAGGACGTGTATTTCAGCTTCGGTGAGAGTCGATCCGCCGATCGTGGGGCCGCCGGCAATCGTGCAGCTGACCTGGGCGCCGTATTACCCACACTTGCGCATCTGGCACGTGACGCATAACGCATTCTTTCCGCCGATTGGCGAACCGACCTGTCAATTCGACGGAGGCGCGCCCCTGAATTTCAGCTTCAACTCCCGAAAATGTCCGAACCGGTTTCGAAGGGAACTCACCTTATATCCGATGTGCCGCCCAAAATTATCCGGGTGAGGGTCGATGCCTGCGGCGGACACGACGTCTGCGAAAATGACCCGATAGCCTGTGCGCGGAAGCTACTGACGCACTTGCATTTCATCGACAACAGGCGTGCCGTCCGCGACACGGCGCGCGGCGGCGAGTGCCTCGTCCCGCTGCGCCTCGTTGGCGACGAACCCGCCGAGCGTGACGGTGTCACCGTCGGCCACAACGCTTACAGCTGCGGCGTCTACGCCGAGCACCTCTACCAGGGCGAGCTTGACGGCCGCTTGTTCACTCGCCTCGACAGTCGGTGACTGCTCGACTTCCGGATCGAGGCTAGCACAGCCACCCTGACCCAATGCGACGACGATCACAAGCATCAGCAATGGATCGAGCAGTCTCGAGTACCCGAGTCGATTCGCCTCGAAGTTCGGTCGTCGAAGGTCTCGTCTCATCAGTCCAGCGCTCCGTCGATTTCCGAACAGAAGGGTGAGTCGTCGGCGCCTCCAAGTTCGATCAACGGCAGCAGAGCAAGCGCCGGGGCAGCGACCTGGGAGAGCAGCACCATGGCAGCAGCTCGAGCAGCCAGAGAACCGTCGACGCTGATCTCGGGCTTTGCGAACGTTCCCCCGACTTCGACAGCTGTGCTTGCGGCGAGCATGCTCGGATCCTTTGGGTGCGGCTCGAGCGTCAATCCTAACTCTTCGCTGTCGAGATTCACTGTACCTTTGCCAATGAAGACCGTGTCATCCGTATCGAGGATCAGATCGTTGATCGTCACGAGACCCGCCTCCGTGTGCAGATCGACGTAGGCGCAACGGATCGGCACCTGCTCTTCTCCCGGTACGAGAACATCGCCGAGGCTCTGAAACAGATCCAGGCCGGCGAGCTCGACGAACACCGCGTTGACCGTGCCACCGCTCATCAGGAAGAAAGCGCCACCATCGAGAGTACCGGCCAGCTCCGCGCCACTTGCCCCCTCTCCCCAGAGCTTGATCTTGCCGCCGAGCCGTCCGCCCGCATCGATCGCCTCTTCGGGCAGGTCAGCTTTCCGGAGCAGCTGCCCCATGTCGATTTGTGCAAGCTCCAGCTCGACGGCCGTGGTTGCCGACAGCACATCCACATCACCCACCCGAAGCGGACCGCCCTCGGTCGGCTCGAATGTCAACTTGCCGCTGGCGTTTCCCCCGGCAGCCAACAGCTCGTCGATCGTGAGCGAAAGCCTTGCGGGAGAGAGCTCGAGCCGAGCGTCGATTCCCTCGATCGGCAAAGCGTTGCTCGAGATACCGTCGACATCGAGATCGATCGCTCCCTGAAGGGCGTTGAACAGGGTATCGAACGGCAATGGCGTATCGGGTAACAAGCGTGTGCCCGATCGGACTTTCGCGGCGATCGCCCCCCCTTCCGGATCTTGGTTCCTGGTCTCAACCCCGTCAGGTTTCACGCCGAATGTCGCAAGCAGTGCATCGACGTCAAGCTGCGAAACAATCAGGTTCGCATATAGCGTGGGCGGCAAGCTCTCGCGATCGAAGCGCACGTCGCCGCCGACGACGAAAGGGCTTGTTGTCAGATCGAAACGTCGCAGGATCAGCTCGCTGCCTTCGCGTGTCACCGTTCCCGAGAAGCGAAGCGGTGCAAGCCCTTGCAGCTCGCTCGCGAGCAGCGTCTCGATTGCCACAAGATCGGGCGCTTCAACGGTCAGATCGAGATCCACCTCACGGAAGGCCGCGACATCGCCGATGGAGCCGTCAAGGGTGGCCGTGATAGCGCCGAATGTTGCGGTCAGATCGATCTCGATGCCTGCGCCAGGCAAAAGAGTTTCGGTCGGAGAAATGATGGCAAGCGAGACATTGGCCTCGACGTTGTCAATGTCGCCTGCAAGGTCGAGGATCAAGGGCTGCCCACGGTCGAGCGTCGAGCCGCGCGCCGCTGCCGCAAGCGACGCTTCGCGCCCACTCACCGCGTCCTCCAGCCTGAGCGTCACGTTCTCGACCAGAAGCTGCTCTATTGCGGGTAGCGCCGGGAAGCTCGCATCGGATTCGGATTCCGCCCGTTGCTCGACCGGAGCGGCCGCCCAGGTGCTCCGACCGTCCTTGTCGCGCCGCGCAAGCACCGTCGCGTTGGCAAGCTGTACCCGCTCGATCAGCAGTTGCCCACGAAATAGCGGCAAAAGCGCCACCTCGACATTCAGGTCGGCATTCCTGACCAGTGCCGCGAGTTCGTGTCCGTCGACGTCGACGTCAAAAATCCGAACCGACGGATGAAGGCTCAAGAGATCGAGCTCCAGCACACTGATCGCCACTGCGTAGCCCGTGGAGGTCTGCACCAGAAGCTCGATGCGATCGGCCAGCCAGCGTGTCGGTACCAGCGCGATCGCAAGCGCAAGCAAGACGACAAGAGTGAGCAGGGCAAGTGAAATACCGACCAGGACTCGTTTCATCGATCGGCCTCTCGGGGAGTCATTTACCGCGCGTCAACTATCCCGCAGCTATCCCGCAGCGCGCGGAGCCACCAACATTGCACGAAACGCGGTACTCACACCGAGCCGGGGAAAAGATTACAGTCGCGGGCTGATAGTCTTCACCCGGCGAACCGTTTCTCCCAGGTCGAGACGCGACACGTCACGGAACCATCAGGAGACGCAGACATTCAGGCTGTCGGCCTCGCGATCGACAACAGCCGGGAAGGTCACCGTCACACCCGCCTGTGTGGTGGCCCCTTCGGGCCCGAATTCACCGCCTTCGGCCGGATCGAACGCCTCACCGATATAGCGAAACACGATGACGCCGTTTGCCGTCGTGATCAGCACATCGTCAATGCTGTTGCTACCGGGAAGGCTGCTGCTGTCCTGAATATCGTAACGATCGTTTCCGCGCGACGCGATCATCGTGGTCGTGATGACATGGCAATCTGCACCGCTACCGGTGGCGTCCGCCTGATAGTCGTACTCGCTTACGCGACCTTCTGTATCAAGGGCGAAAACTCTGATATCCCTGCCGTCAGGGGTATCACGAGAGTGGTCCCACAAGCCGGCAAGCGACCCCGTATCACCGCTCTCACCAACCGGACGCTGATCGTCTGGCCCGTTGTCGGCGCCATTGCCCGCCGCATCGACGCTCGCACCGTCGTCGGCCGTCATCGGCGTAACATCGGCATCGGCATCGGCATCGGTAGTCGTGTCCTCGGCCGGAGAATCGTCCGCGTCCGGAGCGTCCGAAAACGGTCCTTCTTCTGCCGACCCTGACGAGGTGACTGGGCTGGATGTCGTGTCGGCCGCATCCGGATCGACAACATCGGCGCCGTCCATGTCCGAAGGCGCTTCTGCATTCGTTGACGTGTTGGAATCACCGTCACCGCCGCCGCAGGCGCTGATCGTCAGTGCGCAGACAACGGCCGTGTTCAAGGCGAGCTTGCGGACCATGGAAATCACCTTATCCTTGTGAGCGCAGGATGTAGAGGGTAATGGTGCGTCAGGTTGACATTGACGCATAAGACGTGGAAACGCCGCCGCGCGTCGTTCCGAGCGCGGCGGCAAGACTGTGTGCTACCAGAAACCGTCGTAGTTCGGGCTGTTGTCGAACACCGTGTTGGCGAGCAGTCGAACCTTTCGGTTACTCATGACGCCGGTGCCGAAACTGTGCGCCACGGTCGTGAACGAGATCAGGCCGCTGGCGTTGTCCTCGAACTCGATGCCATTGCCGGGGCTCGGCGCAATGTCGCCACCCGGTGTCGCGCCCAGCGAGCCGGACTTGCGATAACCACTCGAGTTCACCTGCGAGTTGGTCACGACGACCTTCGAACTGCCTTGTGCCAGGATGCCGTAGTTGACATTACTGTCGAGGCGAACATCATCGAGCGTGACGCGGCTTGCCCCACGTACGACGATTCCGGTGGTCCAGTTGCGGCTGACGATGTTTCTGATCTCGACCGGGAAACTGCCGTCGGTGTGTACGATGATACCGGGCTGTTGCTGACGGGTATTGTTCGCGTCGGCATCACCGCCGCCCTGAAACGCTTCGACGATCGCATCGACGCCGGGCGCAGCTTCGAGCACCGACACACCGGCTCCGCGCAGGACAACCTGCTCCATGAAACGCCCCGAAGTGACGATCATGACGCGGCCGTTGTCGCTGACACCCGCAACCCCGGCGCCGATCGTGCCGAACACCTGGTCGCCGTCGCTGTTTTCGTCCTCACCGATCAAGCCATCGCCGTCGAAGTCCGCCTCGCCTTCCACCAGTACCGTGTGGTTGGCGAACGCGGGATTCGCCAGAGCCAGGCTTGCCATGACGGCAACACTGCCCAAGGCTTGTGCCAGGGTTCGAACTCGAAAATCCGTGATCTTCTTCAACGTGTCTTCTCCTGATAATTGAACGCATGCATAACTCCGCTGCGATGACACGTCGGAAGCAAAGCCCCATCGCCGGATACCGGAGTACAGGGAGCACTACGGCCCGATTTCACGTCGAGATGCAGTCAGGCATGTTTTTTCGCTCAATCGCCAGGGGGTGCAAGCAATGAAGGATCTGTGGCGAGCGGGCCATCCAAGGCTCGCAGGAAGGCTTCGAGTTCGACGAACTGCGACTCCTCCAGCGCCAGTGGCTCCAGATCATCACTGATCAACGTCGCACGGGCCTCGTCGTAGTGCTCGAGTACATCCCGCAGCGTAGCGAAACTACCGTCGTGCATATACGGCCCACCGCTCGACGCGATATTGCGCAACGACGGCGTACGAAAGGCCGCGACGAGCTCGATACCGGAAGACTTGACAAAACGCAGCTCGCCGCAGGCGCCAGGATCTGCGCCCGAGTATTTTCCGAGACAGTTGAATTCATCGTCGAGCAACGCCTTCACGCCCTCGACACGGCCACGATCCTCGGGCAGCCGATCTGGCGGAAACACGCCGGTGTTGTGAAATTCGTTGTTGGTGAGCAAGGGCCCGTTGTGACAGTGCATGCAGCGAGCCTTGTCGATGAACAACTTGAGGCCAGACACCTGTCGTTCGTCCAGGATCTGTTGTTGATCGGCACTGTCCGCGTCGACAATGGCCCTGACGTATCGATCGAATGGCGCTGCTCCCGGCACGAGTCGACGCTGATAGGCTTCAAGGACGCGGCCCAGGTTGGCGAATACTGTCGATACCTGATGTCGATCTGCACTCGACATCGCTTGCCAGACGGCGCGCTCCTCGAGTGTTCCGAGAGGACCACCGGACAACGGAAAGCGCGCCCGATCAGTCGTGTCCGGAAGCGCCCCGAAAAGCGACTCGTAGCGAATTCGATAGTCGCCATCGTTCGCGATCAGGTGCAGGTATCCCAGCCGTGTTCCGCCATGTTCCGCCGGGTGCTCGAGCGGCTCCAGCGCCTGTGCCCAGAGACTGTCACGGCGACCGTCCCAGAACAACCAGGGGCTCCATGCCACGCCGACAAGATTCATCGTACGGCGGCGCGTTTCACCGATGGCGCGACCACGGGCCAGTCCATCGCGGAAGCCCCTATCGGGCTGGTGGCAGGTGACGCAGGCGACCGCATCGGTCGAGCCGAGCTCTCTATCGAAGAACAGCCGGTGCCCGAAGGCGACAGCATCCGGGTCGTCGGCGACCGGGTTGCCCGGTGACGCCGGCAGCGGCGGCAGCGCATCGATCGACAGCGATTGCAGGACGCGAATCTCTTCGTCGGTCCACTTGTCACCGGCCACTGCGGACGGGCTGAAGGCGATGAAGAGCGCGGCTGACAAGGCAAGGACGGTTCGGCGCGATCGTGACATCTTTACTATTCCCGAGCTGCGAGCGCAGTAAGCAGGGCGAGGGGCGCGGTCGATGCGAGCAACTCGAGGGAACATGATCGCGTGGTGATCGCGCGACTACAGCATCAGGTTGAACGTGACGGAATCCGTCGTGCCGTCGGCATCAATGCCGAAGGTAACCGTCCAGTGGCCAGGCATCTGAAATTTCACGCCCTCGAGCAGATATTTCCCGTCACCGAGTGCTTCGGTGATCCGCGGCGCCGTCGGCAGTCCGTGATTGTGCATCGGCATGCCACCGTCGACATCGATCGCGGCATCGTCCACCGATGTCCCGTCTGCCGTGTTCAACGAGACGACCCAGGCATGCAGACTGTTGAGCGGAATCGGCTCCACGCGGCTTTCGATGGCGACGACGAAGTGACCGTTGTCGCTGGTTCGGGTGGTCGCGGTATCGGGACCGGCTGCGCGCAGGTCGGTCACGAACAACAACCCGATCAGAGCCAGGATGAAAAATGCGCTGCTTGCCAGGAAAAGTGACGCCTGCGCACTCTTGCCATGGTGACGATCGATCGCGGCAGTCTGCAATGCTACCGGCGAAGGACACAGAGTCTCGTCCATTGATGCATCTCTGGTCCTGGTATCCCGGGTCTCGGCATTCCTTGTCTTGTCGTTCATGTTTTTTCGTCCCCCTGACCTGGTCTTGAAATTCTCGTTCTGTAACGGTGAAAATTCTCATCGCGGTGCGTAGTGGTTTGCCCGCCACGTTGTCATACGCACGCCAGCACCACGATGATGCAACGATGATCGTCGAAGTAAAAGACCTGGACCCGTTTCTATTAGCTACATGTTCTATTCATGCAGATCGATTCATCAACTTTTACATTCTCCAGGCGCGATGCATCTCATCCGCATCCGCAGACGTAGCTTCCAGATGACCTTCGGTAGCGTCAACTCTATTGACGGGTCGCCGTTGAACCGCCACCGGGCTATTCAGTCCAGCCGGGATGGTTTACAGCCAACATGTCGACAGGATGGGATGACAGGAGAATGAACAATTCGGTGATGACCTCGATCAACAAAGAAATTGCCGCGGACGGCCCCGCGACGAGCAATCGCGACTCGAGTGCTCGAGTCGCGCGCGCACGGCACGACAGGACCGTGCTCGCCGTCATGGCGAGCATGCTCTCTGCAGCCGTGCCGGGAATCGCGCTCGCGTCGTCGCACGCCGAAGCACCGTTCGTGAAGTCCCGCCCGAAGCTTGACGCCAGTGACTTCTACCTGTTCTCGAGCTACGAGGAAGGGCGAGAGAATTACGTCACGCTGATCGCAAACTACATTCCGTTGCAGGACGCCTACGGCGGCCCGAATTTCGCGGCCATGAACGACAACGCGATCTACGAACTGCACATCGACAATGATGGCGATGCCGTGGAAGATCTCACTTTCCTGTTCGATTTCGACAACGGGTTGCGTAACGCCGGCGAGGGGCTCTCGTTGCAGATCGGCGACCAGACGGTGGCCGTACCGCTGAAGAACATCGGGCCACTCGGCAACCTCGACAACCGAGACGTGCTGAACGTCAACGATACCTACTTCGTTGGCATCACCACCGGCGACCGTCGCAGCGAATCCCCGGTCTGGGCAACGCGCTCGGATTCCGGTACGCGGATCTTTGCCAAGCCCTACGACTACGTCGGCACCAAGTCCTTCCCCGGTGGCTACGACAACTACGTGCGCAGCATCACCAACTCGGGTGATATCTACTATGACGTGACCTTCGAACAGTGTCCCGAAGGCGCGCAGGACGGTCGTGTCTTCGTCGGCCAGCGCAAGGACAGCTTCTCGATCGCGCTTGCCGAGATCTTCGACCTGGTGAACATGGTGCCGCTGGTCGATGCCCTGCCGGACGATCCGGCGCGCAACGACCTGGCCGACAAGAATGTCACTACGCTTGCCGTCGAAGTGCACAAGGACTGCGCGGTCGGCGACGGCAACGGTGTCATCGGTGGCTGGACCACAGCCAGCGTGCGAGCCAACCAGGCATTGCAGGCCGAGCCCACCTACCGTCGTCCGGTGCGCTACTCCGGGCAGTATCAGCAGGTCTCACGGCTCGGCTCACCGCTGGTCAACGAGGTGGTGATCGGTCTGCCGGACAAGGACCGCTTCAACGCGAGCGAGCCGAAGGATGACGGCCAGTTCGCCACCTACGTGACCCATCCGACGCTGCCGGCGCTGATCGACGCGCTGTTCCGCGAGCCGCTCGGCGCGTCCGACAACATCGCGCCGTCGAACCTGCCACGAATCGACCTGGTGACCGCGTTCCTGACCGGCTTTGCAGGTGTCAACCAGATGGCGACGGTGACCCCGTCGGAGATGCTCAGGCTGAACACCGGCATCCCGGCCACCGCAAAGGACGATCAGGCGAATCTCGGCGTCGCCGCCGGCGACCTGGCAGGCTTCCCGAACGGCCGTCGTCCGGGTGACGACATTACCGACATCGCGTTGCGCGTGGTGATGGGTGCACTCTGCCACCCGATCGGCGTGGATCTCGACGCGAGCGGTACGGCTGGCGATGCGGGTGACAACCTTGGTCTTTGCACGCCGGAGGACGCACCTGTCGGCACGGCTCCGCTGACCGACGGCGCACCGCAGAACGCCGGCCAGTTCGATGCGACCTTCCCCTATCTGACGACGCCGGTCACTGGTTCACCCTCGGGGGCAGCGAGCATGCCCACCGATCCGGGCGGACCCGCCGCGCCGATGGAGCCGTCACAGCCGATGGTCCCGGATCAGCCGGGGTCCCCGGAATCACCACCCATGACCCCAGATCAACCGACCGCACAGGACGACGGTGATTGTCCAGTCGATGCCGGTAGCATCTTCGCGGGATCGCCTTCGGACACGGAACTCGAGCTCGTCTGGGCAGCAGCTGCACCCTCGGCAGGAGTTACCGGCTATGAGGTCTTTGTCGACGGCAGCCTCTTCCTGACGACCGATGATCCCACAGCGACGATGGGCAGTCTCGATCCGGCCACTGACTACTTCGTGGAGGTCGTACCGGTCAGCAGCGACGGTGATCGTTTCGATTGCCTGCCGCCCCTGACGTTGTCGACATCGGGCTGAGCTTCACCAAGGCGCTGGTTCCGGCCGCAAGCAAGGTGCGTCCGGGACCGCTCTTCGAAACGCGTAGGGAATTCAATCGGCCAACGATCGAAATGAAGCGACGGCCCCCTGTGCGCGGCCCAGCGTGACGCCTCGACTCCGCTCCGCTATTGTGCCTGTGGGTCGGTGACGAGCACGAGGCAACCGCGATGAATTCAGACGTTCCAACGACAATGCAGGCCATGGTCCTGACTGGCCATGGCGACTCCGATCGTCTGGTGCTTCACGATGACTGGCCAGTACCGCAGCCGAGCACGAACGAAGTCCTGATTCGCATAGCAGCCTGTGGCCTGAACAACACCGACGTCAACACCCGCTCGGGCTGGTACTCCAAGACCGTGACCGACGCGACGACCGGTGGCGCCTATTCGCAGGTCGATGAGAAAGATCCGAGCTGGGGCGGAGCGCCGATCGCGTTTCCGCGTATCCAGGGCGCGGATGTCTGCGGAACGGTCGTCGCCTGCGGCGACGGCGCGGACGACACCTTGCTGGGCAAGCGTGTCATCACCGACAACTGGCTGCGTGACTGGAACGAGCCGATGAACCGCGAGCGGACCGGATACTTCGGCTCGGAACGCGATGGAGGATTCGCCGAATACACGACGATCGACTACCGAAACGTCGGCGCTATCGACAGCGAACTCACCGACGTGGAGCTCGCAACCTTCTCGTGTTCGTACAGTACCGCCGAGGGCATGCTCTCGCGGGCAAACGTGAGCGATGTCGATACGGTGCTCGTCACTGGAGCTTCCGGCGGCGTCGGCTCGGCACTCGTGCAGTTGGCAAAACGTCGTGGCGCCAGGGTCGTCGCCCTCGCCTCGGAAGCCAAGCACGACTCCTTGGCAACGCTTGGCGCTGATGTACTATTACCGCGTGAGCCCGACAACCTGAAGCAGGCACTGCGCGATTCAATCGATGCGGAGTCAGTGAGCGTGATCGCCGACATCGTCGGCGGACCGGCGTTTCCGGGGCTGATCGACGCGCTCGCGCGTGGCGGTCGCTACACCTGTTCAGGTGCGATCGCAGGGCCGATGGTCGAACTCGACCTGCGCACACTCTATCTGCGCGATCTGACGTTCTCGGGCTCGACGGTCGTTGCGCCCGAGATCTTCAGAGACCTCGTCGGTTACATCGAGCAAGGCGAGATCCGCCCGCTACTCGCGGCAACCTGGCCTCTGGCGAAATTTCACGAAGCGCAACAGGCATTTATCGACAAGCAACATGTGGGCAATATCGTCGTCACGATGGATAGTGCTTATTGAGTCCGTTGTGCATCGAAGTGACGCTATCCGGTAGCTACCGCGCAAACACGCCGGCCAGAACAGCTGCGAACAATGTCAGGAGACACAGCGCAGCACGAACGATCAACTCGCGGCGCATGGCCAGTCGACGAAAATAAAAGCGGAACGGGATAGCGGCACCCGACGTCGGTCTGCCGCTCCACGACGGGCATTTGCTTCGGGCCTCGATGAAATCCTTCGCGCTGATTCTGCTGAAATATGCACTTGCATGGGATCAAGCGTCTCAGTAAATAGCTCGATGCGCCGGTACACAGGTGTTGGACGGTATCGCAAAAACCCGTGCCAGTGCCTTGGCAGATCACTCGACTTCCGTGGCAGCTCGCACCCTGTCGAGTAAGCAACTCCGAGTCCGGATGCGGTGACTGTCGCATTACCGTATGACCAAGCGATGAAACGGTGACCCGAGGATAGCGCCAGTGAATTTCCCCGGGCCGCTCTGTCACACGCGTTGACTCATGATTCGAGCTCTGAGCGCCGGACGCCCTGGGCGATCGGGCGCCTGGCAAGACTTGGCGTGGGCACCGGTTGGCCGAAACGTACAATACATCGCAGCCCCTGCCGTCCTAGTCTGCGTTCTCCACACACCTTGTCCGACAGGAGACAGACATGATCAAACCGATGACCTTGTTTCCGGTATACGTCACCGACCGGCTCGACGCTCAGAAGGCATTCTACGAAACACACTTCGGGTTCAAGCCGGTCTTCTTCGATGCCGACTTCTACCTTCACCTGCTGCACCCCGATGCGGGCATCCAGCTCGGCTTCCTCCGGGAAGATCACCCATCACAACCGGAATTTCTGTTTCACCAGGCAGGAAGGAATGGCATGGTGATCAGCCTTGAAGTCGCCGACGTTCGTGCTGCAGTCGCAGTCGCAGAATCGGCCGAACTCGACTTCGCGATGCCCTTCAAGGAGGAACCCTGGGGTCAGAAGCACTTCATGGTGCGTGATCCGGCGAGATTCGTCGTGGACATCGTCGAACACGAAGCGCCCTGATTTCTGCACGTCTGGCCTGGATGATAGGTGCGCCAGTCAAGCCACAGCAGGTCGGACTGTATCAACTGTCTATTTCCATCAACTCGGCCACTTCGATGGTACCTCCGTTCTCAAGAATGGGGCAGGACTTCGCGACGTCACTAGCCGCAGCAATCGACTCGGCCTGAATGAGCAGATACCCCGTCAATGGATCATTGCCACCGTTTTCGACAACGCCAGAAGGACTCACCGTGTGATTCTTGCCGACTACGCTGCCGGGTTCGATCAGCGCCGGTCCCAATGTTTGCATTCACTGACCCCAACTCGCCATGATTCTCTCGATGTCAGCGGGCGTATCAGGCATCTTGCCACCATGAAACGCGAACAGGTATTTGGACATGGTCGAAACGGCGCGCATCTTGTTCAACCGCCACGGCTTCTCCGATGTCTGCATCGATGCGGTCATGGCAGAGGCCGGCCTTACCCGCGGTGGCTTCTACAGTCACTTCAAGAACAAGGCCGAGTTGTTTGCCGAAGCTGTAGACAGTTTCCTCCACGGCCGGGCGCCGAGTGGTGCCGTAGCGCAGGCGTGGACACATCGATTGGCGGGCCCGCCATGGTGCAGCAGATGATCGACGGCTATCTGTTCAACGAGCACCTTGGTGATCTGGACGGACAGTGTCCGATGATAGCCCTGCCGTCGGACGTCGCTCGTAGAGACCAGCAGGTTCAGCAGTCGTACCAGAACCTGTTTTCTGCCATGGTCAATCTTTTCGACCACAATCTCGACACCAACGAGCAGCAGTCGCACCAGGATGCGCTATCACTCGCCGCTCTGTGTGTTGGTGGCATGGCGCTGGCGAGAACGCTCGCCGATGCGGAACTGGCCAACGAAGTCAGGCAGGCGGCACAAGCGACAAGCGACGGCCATTGAGATGTGCAATCTATTGAGGGTCGAACATGAAGAAATACGGGTGGCTGGTCGTTCTCGCGATCCTGGTTTTTCTGGCCGTACCGTCCGGTCTTACCAAGGTTATGCTGATGCCGCAAGATGTCGAATTCTTCGGTCGGTACGGATTCACGAATTCGCTGCTGATCGGCTACGGTGCGTTGCAGATACTGGGCGGTGTCTTGATGATTCTGAGAAAAACGCGACTGATCGGCGCGGCCATCGTTGCCGTCACCTTTCTGATATCGCTGGTAGTGCTGTTGCTCGAGGGTAATATACTGATCAGTATTGTGACTGCCATCGCCATCGCATTGCTTGTCGCTATCATGAAACAGACATCGACATCAGCAGCTGTGGCGTAAATTCACAGCGCTGATTTACTCGCCGAAAGACCGCGCCCTCTCTCTTACCAGTCTCCAAACGGAGATAGGTCGGCAGGAGACTTGCCGGCGAGAGATTCGCCGGCAAGTACCGGCGGCAGGCCGGCGCAGTAGAACTCTTAGACAGGCAGCGTTGCACGTGCTCGTCAACTATCATCAATCCCCATCCACTCCGGGCACAACCCGGCATTGCCGATCGTGGGGCAAATGTACCGTTTAGCAGGAAAAGCGATCGCCGCGTCGTCAACGCAGGCACTCTTGTCGGAAAAGACAGCCGTGTGTCTTGCATGATCGGACATCAGGGCGAAACCGCCGATCGCTTCGGCCATCAAGGGTGTCCATTCAGCAAGAGTGCTTATGTCGCTGCTGCCACCGATGACCAGCGATGTCGGAGCATCGGTCGTCAGCATGAGATTCACAGGATCGAGAGCTTCCGGCCAGCCGACGCAACTTGCGACCAGCGGCACGAGTGCCTCTCCGAACAGATCCGAACGTGCGTCGAGCTCGGCCATCGTGGCGATAAGCGAGTCGAAGGTCGGACGCACCGGGTCGTCGGCACAGATCACCGCATGCTGCACGTTGTCGCTGTCGAAGACAACGGGGTAAGCATCGTCGTTTGTGGATTCATACTGATCCATCAAAATCAGCAAGGGCGCACTCTCGCCATCGAGCGCGAAGCGAATCGACACAGGGCCGACCAATTCGGCAACCCTCGGATCCTGGGCCGCTTTCGTGAGGAGCAATGCAAAAATGTCCAGAGCCATCTCGTCCTCGTCGTCAATCAAGGACAGTAGACGGTTCTTGAAGGCCGACGGTAGCGGGTCACGCTGACAGTCCGGCAGAAGCGTGCCGCACTGTAGGAATGTCCGATGAAATTGAGGCGCTCAGCCCCGAGAGCCTGTCGGAGCATCTCCATGTCCTCGACCACGGAGTTAGACCCTAGCCAGGATAGTCGATCGCCATACTCACTTGTACAAGCGTCGATTACTGCCAACGAATCCTCGATCAGTTCCAACAGATCGTCAGCGTCCATCGAATAATCATCGAGATCATCAATCCCGAATTGCTCGCAGTCGATTCTTTCACTTGCACCAATACCACGCGGATCTAAGCCGATGACATCGAAGCGCGCGCGAATCTCTGCTGGAATGTTGTCGAACTCCAGAAACGTCCGGACCAATTCGGTACCTGAGCCCCCGGGCCCGCCGGGGTTCAATAGCAACGGCTCGCCTTCCGTTTCTCCAGTCGAGGGGAGCCGAACGAAATCGACGGCAATGGTCCGGCCGTCCCGCGCATTGTGCACGAGTGGCGCAGACATCGACGCACAGTCAAGCATTGGCCTGTCGAGACAGGACTGCCAGGCAATGCTCTCCGGCGTCGAGCCTGGATCGTCGTCAACAGCGGAATCACCCGCGCTGTCCGAGCAGCCGCCGATGACGGCGGCAATAGACACGGCGACGGTCGATTGCACGAGCCAACGGGCCGGATCGGAATGTACTGAAGGACGACGATATGACATGGGTGGCTCCTCTGTTGATGAGAGAAGTCAGTCTGTCGCGTTCGCCTGCGCGTTCTTTTAACGGTGTGTAGGATTTCAGCGACGACTCACTCAGGTCACGCACAGTGTCGCCGGTCAGAATCCCGTCAAGCCTGCCGTCGATCCCGCTCAGCGCGCTGGTGTACCAGGAAGGCGGTAATCTCGCCAGCCGGCAGTGGGCGACTGATCAAGTAACCCTGGATCTCGTCGCAACCGAGCTGGGCCATTGTCTCGAGCTGCTCGTTGGTCTCGACACCTTCTCCCACCACACGCAGCTTCAGCGCGTGGGCCATCGTGATGATGGATTCCACGACGGCACGATGTCGCTCACCACCAGCCATCGCGACAATCAACGTGCGGTCGATCTTGATGGTATCGAGGGGCAGATCGGCGAGTAGCGACAACGAAGTGTAGCCAGTGCCGAAGTCGTCGATGGAGATGCCGACGCCAGCCTCGCGCAATCGCTGAAGGGCCTGCCGTGCGTCTGCAGGACAATCCAGCACCGACGTCTCGGTCAGCTCGATCTCCAATTGACGCCCCGCAACGCCGTGCCGCTTCAATGTCTCGATCGTATCGTCCACGAGCGTCTCGGCGCGCAGCTGCATCGGCGAGACATTGATCGACACACGCAAGTCGTCCAAGCCCATTGAGCGCCATACAAGTATCTGCTCGAGCGTTCGATCGAGCACCAGGTTCGACAGCCGCTGGATGAGGCCGTTGGCTTCGGCCACGGCGACGAACACGTCCGGTCGAACAAAGCCGCGTGTCTCGTGGTTCCACCGCAGGAGTGTTTCCATGCCCGTCACCCGCCGTGTCGCAAGGTCGAACTTTGGCTGAAAGTACGTTTCCAGCGCACCGGCCTCAAGCGCATCATGCAGATCCGATTCAAGGCGAATGTAGTCGTGCGACTCGTCGTCGAGATCGGCCGAGGCGAAAGCGTGCGTGACCTTGCCGGGCTTGCTCGCCGCCGCTGCACGCGCTTCGCTCGCTTGCTCGAACAACGCCGCTGCTTCGGTGCTGGTCTGCGCGCTGGACAAGACGATACCGATGTTGGCACCCAGATAGATCTTGTCGCCATCAAGCATGAATGGCTGCGAAAGCAGACGCCTCAGACGGGTGACGACGATCAACGCACTGCCTGCGTCGGTCAGATCGGAGAGCAACACGCCATACTCATTCGAAGTGATTCGCGAGAGACTATGATCGGCGGTGATCCGGGAGACCAGATCGCTCGACCGCAGCCCCTCCTGCAAGCGCTCCACAAACGCGACAACGAGCGCGTCACTTGCCGCATGGCCGAACGTCGAGACCACACGGCCGAGATCGCGAAGTTCGAAACTCATGACGCCGAGGAGGCTCCCGGTTCGCTCGGCGCGAACGAGTTCGTCGGTGACGCGCTGCAGGAACAGGACGTGCATCGGCACGCCGGTCAGCGTGTCGAACTCACGCATCGCGACGATCTCACGTTCGCTCTTGCGCAACAGCGCCTCGAGCTCGTGCAAGCGGGCCAGCGCCTGATCGCTGTCCGACGTGCTTACAGAAGCCAGCATTTCAACGACAGGCGCTATCGCCCCTTCACGCCCGTGAATCGAGACACGATTGCGCCCCCCTTGTTTGGCGACATAGAGCGCCTGATCCGCGGCATCGAGGATACTTGCCACACTATCGAGGTCAGTGACGCGTTCGGCGACACCGAAGCTCGCCGACAGTGTCGGCACAGGAAGTTCGTCGTCAGCCGCGAGTGCGATGACAGCGATGCGCACGCGCTCAGCAACATCGAAAGCTGCCTCTGCATCGAGACCGGGCAGAAGCAAAACGAATTCCTCCCCGCCATAGCGCGCGACCAGGTCGTCCTCTCGACAGGCCTTCTGCAACGCATCCGCTACGGCACGAATGACCGCGTCACCAGCAGGATGCCCGTATGTGTCATTGACCTGCTTGAAGTGATCGATATCAGTCATGATGCAACTGAGCGGCGCGCCTTCGGTACGCGCGTGCTCGAGCATGTCATCGAGTCGCTCGAGCAATGTTCGACGATTGGCGATGCCCGTCAAGGGGTCGGTCGTCGCCAGCAGCTCGAGCTGAACGTTTCGTGCCTCAATCGCATCGCGGGAATGCCGTAGTTCACGCAAGGTCGTGGCGAGCTCGATGTTCTTCTGCTCGATCAATGTCATGTCGTCGAGCGTCACCAGCACACCGCGGCGTCCAGTCGAGTCACTTCCCACCGGTGCACAGCTGACTGAATACAGCCTTGATTCGCCTGCCGAGCCACACAGCCTTAGCATTTGATCGGAAGCAACCAGACCACTGTGCAGCGTTGTCCTCCACGGCGCCTGCCAGTCCCTGCTCATCTGCCATTGGAATGCCTCTTCCATGGAAAGACCGGTCATCGCCTCCGACGATCGTTCGACGATGGCCGCACCGGCATGGTTGATCATGACGATGCGCAGTCCCTCGTCGAGTATCACAACTCCGGCACTGAACAGATCGAAGGCGGAGTCGACGCGCTCCGGTACGGCACGGCCCGGATCAAGCTGTACGAGTACCTTGCCGAGAAACAACCCGAAGCTTGCCAAAAAGCCAATGGCGATGAAGGCAAACCAGACAAACTCGTCCCGCGCGCTCCCGTAGGGTGCGAAGGCGATGCGAACCTCTCCCCACGGCGCATTGTTGCGCAAGATCGGCACATCGAGTCGCGTGCCGCCAGACAGCCCGGGCTCATTCTGGAGCAGTGCGAAATCACCCCGGCGCACCGGTACCCTTCCATCGTGCAGTATCAGAGCGACAGCCTGCGTGTCGGCGCTTCGGGCGGCAAAGTCCGCGACTGCCTTCTCGACGGCGTTCGACGTGCCGACACTCGCGACCGTCGACAACTGCTCGACCAGAGCGGCGGCGACTGCCTTGCGTGATTCGTGAATGCTGCTGCGCGGGTCTCCGCGCAGGTTCAGAAAATCCGCGACAAACAGAACGCTCAGGCTGAGCAACATCAGACTCGCACCGAGATGAAGCGGCCGGACGACATGACGCGGGAGCGAGAGTGAACGCAGACTACTGATGAGTTTTTCAAGCACCGCGGCGATACTCGCCAGCGTCACTATCCGAGGCGCCATCCAGCGACTCGATTGGCTCACCTTCCGGATATGGCCGATCGTCCTCCTGGCGGCGATCACCACTGGAGATCAGGATCGGCACCTGATCGAGCGGTCGCCACAGCGGCATGGCGGCCAGCGCTGAAGCGGGGTCTGCATCGGCGAAGGGCAAGAAATCCGGTGTACTGTCGAACGTCAGGCCCTCCGGGGTTCCACCGATACTGAAAAGCGATGCGTCGTCAACGCCCGTGATCGCATAGGAGGGTGTGTTCTGCAAACCGTTAGGACCATTGGCCGCATCGAGTAAAGCCGCATCGTTCGCCGACGCGGCAGAGACGACTTGCTGTAAGTCCGGCGCAAACGGCGGCATGGTACCCGGCACGGCAAGCGGCGAATCGGCCGAGAACAGTACACGCATCTCGAGCGTTTCGAGCCTGAACACAGGTGGTGAACGAGGCCTGGTGCGGCGAGAGGACATGGACGTTAGTCGCCGGCTTGGTCGTCCGGTAGCGGAGTGGCGGCCGCCGGGGCGGTCGGCATGTCGTCGAACACGATGCGGCAGCGCTGCCCGCCTGCAATCGCGAAGTCCGGATTCGCCAACATCAGCTCCACGCCAAACGTGCCACTCTGCGCGTCGAGCATCGGATCGACGACGTTCGCCGTCATGACAAGCGGCGCACCGCTGCCGAACTCGGGATAGACGCGCGCGCCGCGGCCGCGCTCGAGCGTGCCGAACAGGCGCCCCGGCAACACGGCTTCGACTCGCAACGGATCCAGCTGAGCGATGCGGGTAACGGCGTTGTCACGCACCGATTCACCGATCGACAAGAGGTGCTCGACGACGACGCCGTCGACGGGACTTCTGAGCGTTCGTCGGTCGAGCTCGCGCCGAATTCGCTGCGCATCGAGCTGCTGAAGGCGTTGATTTTCCTGGGCCTGCACCAGCGCTGCAGCAGCAATCCGCCGACGCGCCGCTGCTTCGTCACGCTCCTGCGCAGGCACGAGACGCCGGGTGTGCATCTCGTCGAACCGGGAGTAGTCGAGCTTGGCGAGCGCAAACTCGGCCTCACGCGCACGGATCTCGCTCTCCATCTCCGCACGTGCTTCTGCCTGCTCCAGCAAGGCCGCTTCCACGCCTGACTCGAGCTCGACCAGGGGCTGGCCGCGCGTCACGCTTTCGCCATGCGCGACGAGCAGTCGCCCGACGATGCCTTGAGACGGACTGCCGAGGTCGATCAGTGACACCGGTTCAATCAGACAATCGAACGCGTCATCCGGCACCCCGTTCTCGCTGCTGTCGGTCGCGATGGCGTTCGACGATACGTCGAGCCTGTCGCCGGCGGCGTGCAACGGAAGGGCGATCGACCCGAGCGCGAGCGCTGCGACAAAGGAAAGGCTGGCGGGAAGTCTTCCGTTCATGCGGGATGGTCCAGCAGGCCGCCGATGGCGACGTGGTGAGCGAGCTGCTCTTGCGATTCGAGAGCGACGCGGCGTTCACGTGCGTGGAGACGTTCGACGCGACGTTGGGCATGGCGAAGCAGCGCGAGCGCGACGCGCCGGATGACAGGTTCCGCGCTCCGTGCAATGCCTCCCTCCGCATTGCTAGTGGCAGAGAGCAGACGACGAACCAGGGACAGCGTCGCCCCCGAAAACACCGCCTCGAGCTCCGGTTCATCGAGGCTCGCGATCCGCCGGAAGCTGCCGGGCTCGCCCTGTCGAGCAGCACGACCGGCGAGCTGCCGATCGATGCGACGCGCGTCGTCGAAGGCGAGCGAGATAACGTGCAGACCACCGCGTTCGGCAACGCCTGCGCCGAGTGGAATATCAGCTCCACGGCCCGCCATGTTCGTCGCGACGGTAACCTGGCGGGCCGTACCGGCAATCGCCACGGTCGCCGCTTCTTCACGATCCTGGCAGGCGTTCAACACCCGATGCGGGATACCGTAGGCGGCAAGCGTCGAGGCAACGCCGCTCGATTGCTCGACATTGCGCGTGCCGACAAGCACCGGGCGCCCTTTCGCCCGGAAGCGGTGAACCTCATCGACGAGCGCGGCGAGTTGCGCGGCCCGTGTCACGACGACCTTAGCCTGCCAGTCACACCGACGCGATGGTCGCGCAGGCGGTACGCGCAAAAGGGTTGCGCGGTGGACGCAGGCAAGTTCGTCGCGCACCTCATCGAGCGTGCCACTGGTACCGACGAGGCGCAGGTAAGGACCGAAGAAGCGCTCGGACGGTATCGGGGCGACGACGTCGCTGTCAGGCGTTGTGACGTACTTCTCCTTGAGCTCGAGCAAGTGCTGCAGTCCATGCTGCAGGCGTCGGTCCGGTAACGTACGACCGCTCTGCTCGTCAACGAGCTCGACCTGGCCGTCACGCACGATGTAGTCGCGGTCGCAATGGAGAAGGTGCAATGCAACGAGCGCCTGCCGCACACGCTCGTCGCGGTAGCGCGAGACCCGCCATGTTCCGGGGAACTGTTCGGCCAGTCGTTCGAGCGTCCGCCGACCGTTGGCCGTCAATTCGATTTCGCGGCGTGTTCGTCCCGTACGAAAGTCAGCCTCTTCATCGAGCCGCTCGGCAAGTGTCAGCGCAACGACGAGCTCCGCACAGGCTTCGTCTGTCTCGACACGCTCTGCCGCAAGCACCAGGGCTGTGCGCGCCTCATCGATAAGCAAGCTGTCCGCCTCGTCGATGATCGCGAGACAGAGACCGCGCAGCAAGGGAGCTTGCGGGCGCTCACCGCCATCGGGACGAGTCAAACAACCAAGGCGCGCGACCAGACCGGCCGGCTCGGTGTCACCGGCAAGCACATCGCGTAGCCAGTCGAACGCGACCTGCTTGCCGGTCACGTCGACGATGTCGCAGGCATAGGCAGCTCGACGGGCATCATCGTCCATCGTCGGCAACACGCAGGCAGACGACAACCCCAGGGCGCCATACAGCGGCGCGAGCTGGGCCGCGTCGCGCTCGGCGAGGTAGTCGTTTGCGGTAATCACGTGCACCGGCGTACCGTCGAGTGCTGCGACAGCCGCAGCGAATGCCACTGACAGTGTCTTGCCTTCGCCAGTCGGCATTTCGACGAAGTGGCCGCGCAGAAGTGCAAGGGCGGCGACGCGCTGCCCGTCTCGAGGCAAGAGGCCGAGTGTGCGTTCGGCGGCGACTACGGCGTGCGCAAGTCCACCGATAAGCGTGTTCTCATCGTGTCCCTGACGGTTGACGGTCGCGCGCTGCTCAGCGAGCGCCTTTGCGAGTCCGCAAGGCTCCAAAGGGGCGAGCGTCTCGAGCCGCTCGACGAGTGCCGAGGCTTGTCGCCTGGCGTCGGTCGCGGCACGCAAGGCGTCCACTCGTGCATGCAGGCGATACGCAAGCCGGTCAAGCATGCCGCGAGGCGCACGCGCCGCCCGCCGCATTGGCGCGGGACCGCGGCGCAAACCTGGACGAGTGGGCGTTGTTATAGAATTCAAAGCTCTCATGCGCGACTCCGCCTGTCGAATGCCTGCCGCAGCGCCTCGGCGACGCGCCCCGCGAGCGGTGTCGGGGCGTGCACGAAACGCACGCCGACGTGCTCGCCGATCGGCGCTGCGGCGAGTGCTTCGGGCCACGCCAGCTCGAAGTCGACGACCGGCTCGAGGAGCAGACGTCCGTCGCCCGTCGGATCGATCGCGTGCTCGCCCCCACCGGCGGTGCTCAGCGCGGCGTTCGGCACCGTTCGCGTCGCTCGGGGCGTGCGCCGGACAATGGACGAAGGGTGCACCCGCGATGTCCCGTCGCCGGTCGCCACGCGGATCTCGACACGACTCGGTTCGTCATCGAACCGGCCCATGGCTCGCTCGCCGAGCGCGACACGGATCGAGCGCCTGTCCAGTGGCACGACGTAGCCGGCAATCTCGCCCCGCGCAAGCGCCCGCCCTTCGAGCGTACTCGTGCCGCTCGCGTCAAAGCGCCCGTCGAGTGCAGCGACATGCAGGCCGGCATCGATGCGGACACGCATATCGGTGAGCGCTGCCAGGGTCGCTCTGCGCTCCGGTTCGAGTCGCTCGTACGCGAGCGGATCGGAAACGGCCAATCCACCAATACGGGCATCGAGCTCGTCCAACCGGGCCTGTAGTTCGCGCTCGACGAGGGCGAGCTCAGGGTCATGGCAGTCGAACAGCACATCGCCCTTGCGCACATCGGTTCCGACCTCAGCCGGCGCCTCGCCGATCTCGCACCCACTGGTGGCTCGCACGACTGCCTCGTCGGGCAACCAGACCACGCCGCGCGTCACGCTGGCGTGCGGAAGCGGCAACCACGACATAACCGCAACAAGCACCGCCGGCACGGCCATGAGCGACACGAGCGGCCGTCTATCGTGAAGCGCGGGATCACGATGCACGGCGACGAACCCACGAGCAAGCGGCACAAGCACCGACATGACGACAGCAAACACCGCCAGCGCGAGGCCGAATACGAAGAAACGTCCGCTTGACCACCACGCGATCCATAACATCAGCCCGGTACGGTAGCTCGCAGACGCCACACCGTAGCCGAACAGCCAGAACCGCTCGCGCCGATCCTCCACGACGGGCGAGTCGTCCGCCTTTCCCACGAGCGTCGTGCGCAGAGCACTGAACACCGCCCGCCGCGAGCGGGTAGCCAGGTTGGGTATCTCAAGCCAGTCAGCGAGCAGGTAGTAGCCGTCGAAGCGCAGCAGCGGATTGCCGTTGAGGAGCAGCGTGGACAGGCCACCGCTCAGCAGCAGCACAAACCCGATCTCGCCGAGCACGCCCGTAGCGCCGACCCAGAGCAATGCGCCCAGGGCGGCGAACGCCAGTTCGACAATGATACCGGCCGCACTTACCAGCATCCGGTCCGCCTTGTTCGGAAACGCAGCACTGGCACTTGCATCAACATAGGGCAGCGGCATCAGCACCATCAAAGCAACACCGATCTCGTGTACAGCTCCACCGGTACGCTTGATCGCGAGTGCGTGACCAAGCTCGTGCAGGAGCTTTAGCGGTGGGTAGACAAGTACGAACAGGAGCGCGGTGCGCGGTGAGAGCAGATCCGGGCTGGCGACAGCACGCGCAAGCTCGTCACCGTGGACGATCAGCGCCGCTATGGCGCTGCAAAGCAAGGCGAGCCAGACCAGGAGCGCCGTCCGCGAGAAGATTGCATGAGCGAGCGGTGTGCAGTGTGTCAGCCAGCCATCCGGATCGTGTAGCGCGAAACGCAGGTACAACGGGTTGGTGTGTTGCTCGCGACGCTCGCGCGCGCGGCGTTTTTCGCGGCGTTCGAACAACTGCTCGGTCGGTACTCGTCCGTCGACGACGAGCAGCTCCGCCGCGTGCAGCTCGGCCATCAGGGTCGTCAGCGCGTCCTGGGTCGGCGCGTCGGCATCGAGCTCGAGCAACACCCGATCCCAAAGATCACTGATGCTTGTGTGTCCGTCAAGCCTCGCGACCAGCTCGAAACTCGCCGTGTCGAGTCGGTGGCAGACGTTGGTGGACCGACGCTGCAGCACATGACAAGGGCGGTTACGGTAGACGTGGCGGGTAATGACAACGTCATCGGCGAGCCGCGGGCGAACGTCACGCACGCGGTGCCAGTGAGCGCTGAAGAGTGACTCTGTGCTCATCCGACAAACCGCCAGAGAAGCTCGGCCAGGCGCGTCAGAATTGGCTGGGCAAGCCGTCCGAGAAAGCTCGTTCGCGCCACCGGCAGCCTCGCGAGTCCGCTCTCCCCGGGACGCAGCTGCAGAGCGCCGCTTCCCGACGTGTCATCATCTGTCAGATCCGCACGCACACGAAAGCGATTCATCCCGCCACCACTCTCGGCGACAGGATGAATCGTTCGCAGGACGAGCGCGAGCGGCTCGCGCGGACGGGCTGCCAGTACAAGTCTGCCTTTCTGCCCTTCACGCACACCGCGGATGTCTCGCGCGTCAACCAGCAGATGCACCTCGTAGCCGTCCCCGGGTACGATCTCGAACAAGGTCTCGCCCCGCTCTACCGGAGCGCCGACAGCATCGAGCGGATCGCCACTCGCGATCAGCCCCGCGATCGGTGCGCGCAGCTCGGCGCGCTCGAGACGATGCTCGACCAGCGCCCGCTGTGCGCGTTCCTGCTCGAGCCGTGCCCGCGCTATCGCGCTCGCCTGTCGGTCGTGATTGGCCATCGCCGCCCGCAGATCGGCCGCTGCGGTAGCCATCTCGCCTGCCTCGCGAACGGCTTCCAGTTCCAGCTCGCGCCGATCGAGCCGGCCGAGCAGCTGCCCGGGGACCACGTGCTCTCCAGCACCGATCAACACCTCGTCGACGAAACCTGCCACCGGCGCTGTCACCAGACGACGTTCGCGCGGCACAAGCTCCGCCGTTGCGCTGATCTCGCGCTCCACAGGCACCACAAGTCCGAGCGCCAACGCCACGAGCGCGATCCCAAACAGCAGACGAGCACCGAGACGTTCCGCACCGAAACGGCGCACCAACGCAACTCGAACGTCGCGCCGCAGACGTCCGAATACACCCCGATGGGCTTCACGCCGAAGGGCGAGCACCGGGGCGGAGCCAATGGCGACGCGCTCGAGTAGCAAGATCGTCGACGGTGCGAATATCTTCGCGGCGCCACACTCCAGCAAGATCGCACCAATCAGCTTGTCGTCGTGATAAAGCGGAACGCTCGTAACGCACGTCCCTGCACGTCCGGCGACCAGCGCGCGATGCGCCGCGCAGGCACCCTGCATCCCACCGTCAGGCGGGTAGCGAACTGTCGTCTCGAACGCAGCCGCTTCCTCCATCGCCTCGAGCAGAAGCCGGACCTCGATCGCACCCGAATCAACGAGCGTGCGCTGGGAGATCGCGCCGAGGTGCAGAACGCCGTCGTCGTCCGCGAGCGCAACGGCGACTCGCTCGGCAGCGAACCGCTGCTGCAAGGCACCAGCGTACGCATCGAGCGCGCGCTGCAGGGACGGTTCGTCGAGGAGCTCCGCGAGTAAGGCAAGCACGAGCGCCTGACGCCGTGCCAGCAGCGTCGCAGGCATTGTGCGCGTAGACGCACCAGGCGTTGTCAGATGCGCCGGAATGGGCGCGACAGGAACGCCGCGCGGGAACTCGATCCGCTCGCCGCTTGCTCGGGGGATCGCGTTCATCGAAGTCTGTGATACATAAAGGCCCGATGATCAGTTTTCCGGACCAGCCATCGAGTCCTAGGTCCGGCACTTGCAGACAGCGTAATCGCTTGTCTGCGTCGGCAATGTAGTTACCGATGTCACTTGCAGAAAGAATGCCTTTGCCCAGCGTTGTCAGTTCCGTACAAGCCGGTATGACGAGTGATTCACACAATCGACCGGTCCAGCGATGCTCGCCTGTCGTGCTTTGCAATCAAACCGAATGGACGCGGGACGAACCAGATGACTCATTGCGGCTGATCGAACAGAACCGCCAAATGCGCCGCCTTCATCGACAATGACGGCATGCACGATGTGCCGGTGTCGGTGCAAGGTCAAGCCTTCCACGGCCGGAGCCGCCAGCAGCCGGTGTGTCCACTCGTGCGCGATGATGTGCTGGGAGACAAGACTCACGCCTATGTTGGCCATGACCGCCTGCTTGATGGCTTCGTTGCTGGCCATCTCCATCGCGATGACTATCATTGACTTAATCGCCTGTCATCGAGAAGAGTACCGTAGCGCCGGGGCCGGTGATCATGGGTTTCTGACGTGAGCGATCGAACCCCGGAAGTTGCGCGTATGGGACCAGGGGTCAAGCGCCAGCTGCCTGCCGTTACAACTACCCGAACACGCGTACCGATCATCGTCGAATCGTCCAGGGAGACGCTCGAATGCACCGAATAGCACCGTCGATACTGTCTGCCGACTTCGCGCGTCTCGGCGAAGAAGTGCGCGCTGTCATCGATGCAGGCGCTGACTGGATTCATTTCGATGTGATGGACAACCACTACGTGCCGAACCTGACCTTCGGCCCGTCCATCGCGAAGTCGATCAAGCCCTATTGCAAGACAGCCGCCGGCGAACCGGTGCCGCTCGACGTGCACCTGATGGTCGAACCTGTCGATGAGCTTGCCATCGCGTTCGCCGAAGTCGGGGCAGATCTGATCACGTTCCATCCGGAAGCCTCACGGCATGTCGACCGGACTTTGCAGCTCATTCGGGATGCCGGCTGCCGCGCGGGGCTGGTGTTCAGTCCAGCGGTTTCGCCCGAGGTGCTCGACTGGGTAATCGACAAGGTCGATATCGTGCTGCTGATGAGCGTCAACCCGGGATTCGGGGGGCAGTCCTTCATCGACTCGACACTCAGAAAGGCGGAGATCGTGCGGAGGAAGATTGACGATTCCGGTCGCGACATCCGTCTCGAAGTCGACGGCGGCATCAAGGTCGACAACATTCGAGCGGTCGCCGACGCCGGTGTCGACACCTTCGTCGCAGGCAGTGCAATTTTCGGTCAACCCGATTACCGGCAGGTGATCGATGCGATGCGCGAGCAATTGCGCTGAACCCCCGCCTCGCAGACCCACCACCACCGCAGGCGCCGGAGCTCAACCCATGCTACTGACGCACCGCTGAACCCTGACCCGCTATCTGATCGAGGAGCGCAGGCGATTTCCGGGTTCGAGTGGCGAACTCAACTCGTTGCTACTGGATGTCTCGCTTGCCTGCAAGGCGATTGCCCGCATCATCTCTTCCGGCGAAGTGACGCACAGCTTCGGGATGGGCGTCGGCATCCGCGCCCGAGGTCCCCTTCGCGCTCTCGTCATCTGCCGGATTGCGAAAATCGGCAACTGACTGCAGGTCGGTAAAAGTCGACGGGGAAATCGCGGCCTGACCGGGTTCGAGACCTCGAACCTCGGCAATCTTGCCCGGAACCTTGTCGCAGGGCAGATGCCCACCCGTGCCGGTCTTTACGCCTTGAACGCCCTTGACATGAAAGGCCTGGACTCGCTCGACCCACCCAATGCGCCAACCGAATTTCGCAGGCGCAAGCTCGCAGAAGAACCGAGAGCTCTCCGCCTGCTCTTCAGACAGCATGTCCCCTTCGTCAGAACAGATTCCGGTGCCGGCGAGCTCGGCTCCACGCGCAAGAGCAACCTTTGCCTCTTCGGAAAGCGTCCCAAAGTGCCACAGGCCGTGATCATCCCGGCAGCGAACAGGGGAAGCACCAGCCGAGAGACGCCTGGCCGCGTCCAGCCTCTGATACCGTCTCTTGGCCCACTCATTCGGTCAGATATTTCTCTTGATGAAATCATCGTATGTTTTGAGGTTTCTTTGAATTTCGTAAAAAAGGATGACCGAGGAACTGTGGACAATCACCGGAAACCGGATAGTCGATTGCACTCAAGTCACGGTAACCAAGAACTAATCCGCTGAATAGACACCAGGTACAACACAGACTGTTCAATTCCAGCCAACAGCAAGTGCTGACGTCCCGATCAGACGATTTTGACACCCGGGAACGCCCGGGAACTGAAGTGGAGTTCGCAACTTCGATAGCCAGCCTCGCGGCAGGGCGTGTGTGGCGGGTTAGCGACTCGCAACAGCGGCCATGGCACGAGCGCAAAACACACTCAAGTTCCTCTCCGCAAATCCGCTATCCCTCCAGAGGTGCTCCTTCTTCCTCTAACGGCCGGATCGGTGAACGGTTACCTGGCCCTCTGCAGGCGCTGAACGTGTTCAAGAGAGCGAAGAGATCCAGGCCACGTGGCACGGTGCCCTACTTCGCCGTCGAGACGCTCGAATCGCGCATCCTCTATTCGGCCGACCTTCCGGCGGCAATTGACGCGCCGGACGATCCGGTACCCTCCGAGACTCGACAGGTTCAGGTCACCGATGCAGATGCCCGGGCGGCGGATAAAGTGGAGTCCTCGGGGCCTCGGGAACTCGTCATTGTCGATGCCGGTCTGGAGGATGTCGACAGTCTGGTTGCCGACCTGCAGCGCGACGCGAAACGGTCGATCGAGATCATTCTCATCGATCGCGACGAAGATGCGATAGCCCGCATCAGTGAAGCTCTTGCCGGGCACTCGGCGCTCGATGCCCTGCATATCGTCTCACACGGTGAGGATGCGCGGTTGTACCTCGGTCGCGATTCACTCAACTTGATGGCAGTGCTCGGCCAGGCCGAGAGCGTAAGCGGCTGGTCTAAAAGCTTTACGGCTGGCGCAGACTTGTTGATCTACGGTTGTGATCTGGCGTCCAGCGATGCTGGTCGTAACCTGGCCGACACGCTCGCGAATCTCACCGGCCTGGACGTCGCGGCCTCGATCGATGCGACCGGTGCCCGCGACCTCGGCGGCGATTGGCGTCTCGAATACACCCGTGGCAACATTCAATCGGACATCGCCTTCAGCGAGCGCCTGCAGGAGGACTATGCCGGTTCATTCGCCACCTTCACCGTCAGTAATCTCAACGACAGCGGCGGTGGTTCGCTTCGACAGGCCATCCTGAATTCCAATGCGACAGGTACCGATGACCTGATCCAGTTCGGTGTGGCGGGAAGCATTAACCTTTTCAGCCAACTACCGAGCATTACCGACAAGGTCACGATAGACGGGACGACAGCCCCCGGCTACACAAACGCGCCGGTCGTGACACTGAACGGCAGTGCGACTACTTATGATATCGGTCTGTTCTTCGCAAATGGCAGTGACGGCAGCGAAGTCAGAGGATTGATGATCGTCGACTTTGACCTTCCCGGAATCTACGCAGTCAATGCGCATAATCTCGTCATCGCCGGCAACTACCTCGGAACCGACGGAACGACGGACCGCGGAAATTCAGTCGGTCTTGACTTGACACAAAGCCGCGACGCAATCGTCGGCGGGAGCACGCCAGCCGAACGTAACGTCATCTCCGGAAACACACGCGGGATCGAGCTATACGGATCGGGATCGACCGGACATCAGATACTCGGCAACTACCTCGGCGTCAATGCCAGTGGCACCAGCGCGATCGGCAATTCTGTGGGAATCATCGTTCTCAACGATGCCAGCAACAATGTCATTGGCGGCTCGTTCGCCGGTGAAGGCAATCTCATCTCGGGGAACAGCCAGGATGGCATCTCGATACAGGATTCCGGGGTAGACGGCAACGTCATCATCGGAAACTACATCGGCACCGAAGTCAGCGGCACGGGAGCGATCGCGAATGGCGATGAAGGAATATCCGTTGTCAACGGCGCCACCAACACGCGTATCGGTGGCAGCGCGGTTGGCGAGCGCAACGTGATTTCCGGTAACGGCGGCAGCGGAATCAACGTACATGGCGGAGGTACCAACGGTACGTCGATCCTTGGCAACTACATCGGTACTGATGCGAGCGGTATCAGCGCGCTCGCAAACACACAGGAAGGCATCAAGGTCAACAACGGTGCGGACGACACGACTATCGGCGGCAATGCAGCAGGCGACGGCAACGTCATTTCGAGCAATGGATTCGATGGCATCCTCGTCGATGAGAGCGGCACTGATGGAACCACCATCATAGGCAACCGCATCGGCACCACCGAGGACGGTTCCACAGCCCTTGGCAACACTGGAAACGGAGTTGCCATCATGAACGGAGCCACGAACACAATCGTGGGTGGAGACTTCGATTCCGGATTCGGCAACGTCTTGTCTGGCAACTTCACCTTCGGCGTACTCATCGATGGTTCTGGAACCACTGGCAATGAAGTGCGAGGCAATCTAATCGGCACCGATGCGGGCGGAACCGTCGACCTCGGCAACGCGTTCACCGGCGTCATGTTGAGCGGCGGCACTTCCAGCAACACCATCGGTGGGTACCGTGCCAGTGGGCTCGCAAACGTGATCTCCGGTAACGGAACCAGCGGCCTGACGCTCGATGGAGCCGGCACTGGCAACAACCTTGTTGAGGGGAATCTCATCGGTACCGATGTAAACGGTACAAGTGCTCTCGGCAACGACATACATGGCATTCTCGTTGAAGGCGGTACAGGCCCCAATACCGTCGGCACTACCGGCAATGGCAACATCATTTCCGGCAACGCGGTCGACGGCATTCGATTCGAAAACGGCACCGCCGGCGGCAACACGATCACCGGGAATTACATCGGCACCGACGCTACCGGAACAGTTGCTCTTGGCAATGGGCATTACGGCATCAAGGCCTATGGCTTTGCCAACAACATGATTGGCGGCACGGCCTCCGGTGCAGGCAACGTCGTCTCTGGCAACGGCTTTTCAGGCATCGAGATCTATGACACCGCCTCTTCTGGCAACACTATTCACGGGAACAGAATCGGCACCAATGCAGCCGGTACTGCAGCTCTCGGCAACGGTGCCTTCGGACTTCTGCTTAGCGGACCCAACAACATCATCGGCGGCGGCTTCATCGGTGAAGCAAACCTGATATCAGGCAATTCAGGTAGCGGCCTGGTCCTGACGACGACGAATGCGTCTTCCAACCAGGTACTGACCAATTACATCGGCACCGACAGCAATGGAACCATTGCGATCGGTAACAATGGTTATGGTGTCGAAATCACCAACGGAGCGACGCTAAATACCATCGGAAGCCCGATCCTTGCCAATGTCATCTCGGGAAATACAGCGGGCGGTATCACAATCACCACCGAAGCAGATTCCAACACGATCATCGGCAACCTTATCGGTACCAACGGAGTCGGTTCGTCGGCAATCGCCAATGCAGGCGAGGGCATTCGTGTCGAATCGGCCTCCAACATCGTCGGCGGCAGCACGGCCGGTACGGGTAACACGATTTCCGGGAATGGCCTGGAAGGCATCGCCATCGCGGGGGTTGCCGCCACCGGCAATCAGGTACTCGGCAACACCATCGGCCTCGCAAGTGATGGCAGTACGGCACTTGCCAACCTGACTGGCGGAGTTTCGTTCAGTGACGCGTCGTCCAACACACTCGGCGGTACGACCGCAGGTGATCGAAACGTGATTGCCGGTAACGGTGGCACAGGTGTTCTCTTGACCAATACAAGCACCACATTGAACCGGATCGTCGGCAACTACATCGGCACCGATGTCGGCGGAAGCGCAGCCGTCCCCAACTCATCGATCGGCATACGCATCCTGGGAGGCGCTAATAACAACGTCATCGGTGATTCGGCGGGAACCGGGGGGAACCTGATCAGTGGAAACGGATCACATGGAATAGGTATTGCTGGCGTCGGAACCGATGCGAACTCGCTGGTCGCCAATCAGATCGGAACCGACGCCACGGGCCTCGTTCCTCTTGGCAACAACAACGATGGTATCCACGTCAGCGGAGGGGCCAGTTCCAATATCATCGGGGGAAGTGCAAGCGGTGAGGGAAATGTCGTTTCCGGAAACGGGAATGAAGGCATCACGATCAGAGACGCCGGGTCCAACGACAACGCCATCCTCGGCAACTTCATCGGTACCGACAGGCTAGGCACAGCGGCGATCGGCAACGCGAGCCATGGCATTCAGCTCTTCTCCGGACCACAGAACACACGAATCGGTGATAGCGGTACTGACGAAGGCAATCTAATCGCAGCAAACGGTGGCTATGGCATTGTCATCGAAAGTAGCAACACTACGTCCAACGTCGTTCAAGGCAATGTCATCGGAATCGACCTGGGCACCACAACGACCGCCAATAACTACGGCGGTATCATCATCAGATCAGGAGCAAACGCCAACCAGATTGGCGGCGACTCCACTCTGGGAGAAGGCAATGTCATATCCGGCCATACCGCATTGGTTGGTGTCACCATTGCGGATGCAGGTAGCAACTCCAATACCGTCCTTGGAAACGTCATCGGTACCGATAGCGCGGGTAGCAGCTCCGGTCTCGGCAATGGGATCGGCATCTTCAACCAGAACGCGCCCGATACGGTAATCGGCGGCACCTCCGCTGGTGAAGCCAACCTCGTATCCGGCAACGTGAGCAACGGTGTCCAGGTCGGTGGGAGGGGCAGTACCGACATTATTATCTATGGGAACCTGATCGGCACCGCATCAGGCGGCGCGACGGCGCTCGGCAACGGCGGCCATGGTGTGTACGTGTCCGGCGGTGCTGCACGGGTGACGATCGGTAGCGCGACGCCAGGGTCGAGAAACGTCATCGCAGCGAACACCGGGCACGGTGTGCTCGCCGACGCCAGTGACGAGGTTACCCTGATTGCCAACCACATCGGCACGGGCACTGCCGGAACTGAAAAGATCGGCAACGGTGGGGATGGCGTAAGACTCAACAACGCGACTGCCTCGACGATCGGCCTCTCCACCGCCAGCGGGTCAGGCAATCTCATCGTCAACAACAGCGGCAATGGCGTAGGCGTCGAAGGAGCAAACTCGGCCGACAATGCCCTGCACCGAAACCTGATCGCCGCCAACAGCCTGCTGGGTATCGACCTTGGGGTCGACGGTCTGACCTACAATGACCACGATGATGCCGACACAGGTGCAAATGCCCTACAGAACACTCCCGTGCTCTCGTCCGTCGTTACCGACGAAAGCACGTCGCTCCAGGTGCTTGGCACGCTCGATGGCGAAGTGAGCCAGGGCTACCGAATCGAGCTGTTCAGTAATAGTACGCCCGATCCGAGCGGCCGCGGCGAAGCTGAGCGCTTCCTTGGCGCCTTCGACACGACCACCAATGCCGCAGGCGATAGCACACTGAACGCGAGTATAGGCGGAATTGCTCTGGCGGCTGGAGAGAGCGTTACCGCAACAGCGACCCGCATCATCTCTCCTGGAAAATATGGCGACACCTCGGAGTTCTCGGTCAACATACTCTCTCGGACCAATGTCGATCCCGTCATCACTTCCGCCAACTCGGCGAATGTAGCCGAGAACGCTACGCCGGTCCTGACGGTCACGAGTTCCGATGCAGATACGGGTGATACCGGTGCCTATTCCATCGTCGGCGGGACCGATTCCGCGCGATTCAACATTGACGCCGGTACCGGAGAATTGACGTTTAACAGCGCACCAGACTTCAAATCACCTACCGACAGCGATACGGACAATGTCTATGTCGTTGATCTCAGGGTCACCGACGGTGCCGGAGCAACCGACACGCAAACCTTGTCAGTGACCGTCACGGATGCGAATGACAACACCCCGATCATCACGTCAGCCAACAGCGCGAATGTCGCCGAGAACTCGACGACCGTTCTGACGGTGACCAGCAGCGATGCCGACACCGGTGACTCAGCCTTCTATTCCATTACTGGTGGCACAGACTCCGCGCGATTTTCAATCGGCAGCGGTACCGGCGAATTGACATTCGCCAGCGCACCGGATTTCGAGACTCCGTCCGATAGCAATGCTGACAATGTCCATGTTGTCGACATCGAGGTTTCCGATGGAAACGGAGCAACAGACACGCAGACGATTTCCGTCACCGTCACCGACGTCAACGACAATGCCCCGCTCATCACGTCAGCCAGCAGCGCGAACATCGCCGAGAACTCGAAAAATGTCCTGACGGTGACCGCCAGCGATGCCGACGCCAGTGACGCGGCATCCTTTTCCATCGTTGGTGGTACCGATGCCGCACGATTCGCCATCGACAGCGGCACCGGCGAACTCACGTTCGTCAGCGCGCCGGATTTCGAGACTCCTTCCGATAGCGACACAGACAATCTATACGTCATCGATGTTCGAGTCACAGACGGCGCGGGGGCAACTGATATGCAAGCCGTGATTGTCACTGTCACCGATCTCAATGACGAGTCGCCGGCAATAACCTCTGCCAACAGCGCAGACGTCGCCGAGAACTCGACCGCCATCCTGACCGTCGCCAGCACTGATGCGGATCCTGGCGACTCGGCCGCCTACTCGATCGGCGGCGGGACCGATGCCGCGCGATTCGACATCGACGGCGTGACTGGTGATCTGACCTTCACCACCGCACCAGACTTCGAGACACCGACCGACAGCAATTCCGACAATGTCTATGCGGTAGACATTCGCGTCACCGATGGCGCAGGCGCAACCGATACCCAGAACATCCAGATTACCGTCACCGATGTCAATGACGGGGCACCCGTGATCACGTCGGCCAACAGCGCCAACGTTGTCGAGAATTCGACCGCCGTCCTGACCGTTACCAGTAGCGATGCCGATGCCGGTGACTCGGCGATCTACTCCATCATCGGTGGCGCCGATGCCACCTTGTTCACAGTCAATAGCGCAAGTGGTGCGCTTCAATTTCTCAAAGCTCCCGACTTCGAGGCGCCCACAGACGCGAATCGCGACAATCGCTACGACATAGTCGTCCAGGCAAGTGATAGCAACATTGCAAGTCAGGTACCTGGCGCCACCGTTAACCAGTTTCTCCAGATTCACGTCATCAATGACAACGAACCACCGGGTAGCAAGGCAGAACCAATCACGGCTTCCACCGGTACGGCGGGCGTGATCGGCCGAGTTGACATGTTCGACCCCGACTCCGGCGACTTGCTCAGTCTTCAAATCATCGGCGGAACGTTGCCGGAGGCCTTTCAGGTCAATTCTGACAACGGCGAGATTCGGGTGCGCGAGGCCGTTCTGCCGGGTACCTACCTGCTCGAACTGCGCATCAGCGATGCTGCAGGCGCCTTCACCGATTTCACACTCGAAGTACGCCTGCAGGAGGACGAACGCGCCATTGCCGCAGCCATGCCGTTGGCACAGGAGTCACTTCCTGCAATCATGGGATCGATGACAAGTAGCAGATACACAGGCGAAGCAGACACCACGAATCGGGCATCTTCCGAAGGGGTACCAGCTGCCGAGGGTGATTCGACGAGTGAAGTCCTTGCATCGACAACGGACCTTTACACGCATTTCACGATCGGCGTACCTACCGAGCTGCCGCCCGTGCAGCGGTCGGCCGACGCCGACGAACGATTGAGTAGCAGAATCTCTCTGCTTGAGCCAGTGTCGGCAACGAGACCAACGCCGTTGTTCGAACAGAGCGATGGACTTGGAGTGATTTTCAACGCCGATGGTCAGCTGGCACAGCACGTACAGGAAGCCATCGCCCGACTGCGCTCCGATATCGATACGCTGGTGCAGGAGGCTCAGTCTGATGCCGATATGCGCGAGCGTGTGAGCTCGATCGTGAGCCTGTCGCTGACAGCGGGGTTTGTGACGTGGTCACTGAATGCAGGGTATCTGCTCGCGACCAGTGCCGCTACCGCGCCACTCTGGAGACGGTTCGACCCCATACCTGTGTTAGGTGACCTGCAGGGTGATGTCGCCGCGACCGAACCGCCCGATCAGGCGGAATCTCGATAAGGCAGAAATACCGGCACGCAGAAGTTCGCCGCCTCGAGCAGACTCGGTCGCGCACCCGTAGATCCGTTTCAGCATCGAGAGTCTCAGTCGATAAGGTTTCCAGTGGCCGCTCTCCCTACGGTCGGCAGTCTTGGTCTCGACTGATGCCTTGATGCACGCAAAACGTAACCGTCGCAGCAAACCCAATCGACCCGTTCGAGGCTCGTCCCTGTCCGGTCTGCATGGCCGACCGTCCGCCAATGCGGACTGCCATTCCATCGAACATGGTCATGTACCCGAGGCTGAAGCACAGACACAGACACGGACAGAGTCAGAATCAGAATCAGTGTCAGGACAACTGCACACGCGGCACCAAGCGCAAGTTCTACGCAGTGTTGCCACGTTTCTGGAACCCGAGACGCTCGAGCTCGCCGCACTTGCGCTGGTCGGAGAATTGCAACAGCGTCACAGCGCCGAACGCGCGATGCTCGGACTACACAATGGACAAGCGACGCGACTGGTTGCCATCTCTCAACAGTCGAGGATAAATCGCCGGGCAACTGAAGTACCGCTGATCGAACGCGCCATGGAAGAAGCACTGCAACGTGAGCAACCTGTCACATCTCGGGGCGATGTCATGCCCGACGTCCCTAACGCCCTCGCGCACGACGCCTTGCTCGCCGGAAGTACAGACAGTCAGCTCGTTTCGCTGCCGCTTTTTCATCGTCACGAGGCCGTTGGCGTGCTGACAATCGAGAGTGCTCGGAACCATTCTTCCAGCGATGACATCGAGTCGGCGTTGCAGCCGATTGCGGACATGCTCAGTCCGCTGATCGCCATGCGCCTGGACGCTGAGCGATCGGCGAGCGACCGCCTGAAACGCCGCTGGCGTCGAACCATTCATGGCTGGATCGGTGAGCGCCAACTTCGAGGAGTCACCGCAGCCACTACGTGCGTGGCTCTCCTCCTTCTCGCCAGCGTGATGTCCATCGAACAGGAGGTCGTGGCTGACGCGACAGTCACACCGATCGAACGAAGACTGGTCACGGCTCCCTTCTCTGGCTTCGTGTCGAAAATCGTGGCCTCACCGGGTGAGCATGTCGAGAAGGGTGACCTGCTCTTGAAACTGGACAGGCGCGATCTGAACCTGCAGAGAAGCCAGTGGCAGACCGATCTCGATGGTACCAGCGCCGAACTGCGACAAGCCATGGCAAGTCATGACTATCCCGAGGTCGCTGTGCAACGCGCAAGACGCAGTCAGGCAGCCACCGAAGTCCAGCGTATCGACAGGCAACTGTCACGCGCCGACGTTTCTGCTCCAGTTGCCGGGCTCGTGGCGGGAGGTGCGTTTCAGGAATTGGAGGGACAGCCCGTCGAACGCGGTGAACTGCTCGTCGAGCTCGCTTCCGCCGAGGGCTATGAAGTGGAGATTCTGGTCAATGAAGCCGACATGTCCCTGGTCGAGGGAGAGCCGTCCGGGGAGCTGTCCTTGACGGCAAGCCCGGAGGATCGACACCGCTTCACCTTGAGCCGAGTCCACCCGATCGCCATCGCTTCGAATGGCCAGACTCGATTCCGCATGAACGCCACGCTGGAATCTCCTCCCGAGAATCTCCTTCCGGGTCAGACCGGTGTCGCTCGCATCACCGTCGGTCAAGCGTCACCACTGCATGTCCATTCCCGCGATTTCGTGATGTGGTGCAAGCAACGTTGGTGGGAATGGTTCGGATGAACGACGAATCGTTCTTCAGCGATCACTGGCATCGGGTCTCTCACCTCCGGGTCCAGCTCGCGGCAAACGTCGAGATTCGTCAGCACCTCTATCGGGGCGTGCCGAGCTATGTGCTGCATCAGCCCACGACCTGCGACTACATTCGCGTGAGCGCGAACACCTACGCACTGTTGCGGCAATTCGACGGCAACAGCACGGTTGACGACATCTGGAAACGTGCACTTGACCAGCCAAGAGGGGAAGTTCCGTCGCAACCGGAAATGCTCGATCTGCTGGCCAGGCTGCATGTCGCCGAACTGCTCAAGGTGGATGCGTGGCTGGATGCCGACAGCCTCTTTGCGAGAGGCGAGAGGCGTACGCTCAAGGAACGCCGGCAACGCTATCTGAATCCCCTGAACATCAGGGCAAAGGGATTCGATCCCGATAGGCTGACCAGCAAGCTGCATGCATTGACGATCGGTGTGTCGGGCCGGATGCTGCTGACAGGCTACGTGCTGATCGTCGGTTGGGCGTTGTTCGCCTTGATACCCGAGTGGAGCCGACTGCAGAGTGATCTGGCCGAGACCGACTTCCTCTCGCCGCTGCATGTCGGCCTCTTCCTGCTGGTGTATCCGCTCATGAAGGCCCTGCACGAGCTGGCCCATGCGCTTGTCCTGAAACGCTTCGGAGGCAGCGCCAGAGAGGCAGGAGTGGCACTACTGGTCCTGCTGCCGATCCCGTATGTGGACTGCAGCGCGGCCGCTGTGCTGCCCGACAAGCGCCAACGCATGCTCGTCAGCGCGGCCGGCATGCTCTGTGAGTTGCTGCTGGCGGCCATTGCAACGCTGCTCTGGACGGTATCGCAGGGTGCACTCAACACGGTCGCACTGATGGTGATGATTACCGGAACAGTCTCAACCCTGCTGTTCAACGGCAATCCACTGTTGCGTTTCGATGGCTACTACCTGTTGGCAGACGCAATCGAGATTCCCAATCTGGCGAGCCGATCCAGACAGACACTCATCGATGCGAGCAAGCGCCTGTTTCTCGGGCAGGCAGCGCCCGGCGAACCTGTACCCGATAGAGGCGAACGCGCATGGCTGATGGGCTATGCGCTGGTTGCCGGCCCGTTTCGAATCGCCTTGATGCTCACCATCGCCGTCATGCTCAGCCACCAGTATTTCGTGTTCGGCCTGATTCTCGCCATCTGGGTGGTGGCCACCCAGCTGTTGTTACCGACCTGGCATTGCTTGTCCTTCGCTGCAAACTCCTTTCTGCAAGGGCAAAGACGTGCGGCTCTGACCAGGACCGTATTGTTGATGGTGATCGTCGTCGCGATTACTGCAACGCCCTTGCCACGGCATACGGTCGTCGATGCCGTGGTCTGGATTACGGAAGACTCCCAGTTGAGAGCGCCCGGAGATTGCGAGATCACGGATGTGCAGGTGTCTTCTGGCATGCGCGTCAACGAAGGTGATCCGTTGCTCCATTGCGAGGACGAGACGCTGATGGCCGAGCTTGCATACGAGAGAGGCCAACGGGCCACCATCCGCGCCGAACGTCAGGCGGTCGCCCAACGCGACGAAGCAGGCGCCCGGATTCTCGGCGGACGTCTCACGGCGGTGGATGCCCGAATCGACGATCTTCAAAGACGTCGCGACGAAGCTCACATGAGCGCAGCAACCGATGGACAGTTCATCACCGTCAGCGGGGACACAGTCACGGGGCGTTACTACGAAAAGGGGGACTTGATCGGCTTCGTGATTCCCCGCGTCGGACGGACCATCCGCGCCGCTGTGCGTCAGTCCGAGATGGCAGCGATAGATTCAGCGACTCGAGCGATCCAGCTGCAGTTCTCCGCTGAAGGCGATTTTCGCACCACCTTCGACAGTGCCATCGTGCGCGTCGTACCCAAGGCAAGTCGGCGCGTCGTCAGTGCTTCCTTGACCCGTACGGGTGGCGGGCGTCTCGGCAACAGCGGAACCCATTCCGAACTGGAAGTCGATGAGTCGGTCTTCGACGTTGAACTGGAGTGGCCAGACGCAGCCCCTTCGGTCGGTGTCGGCAGCCGGATCAGGGTCAGGTTCGAACAGACTCCCCTGGCCTTGCTTCCGCGTACAGTATCGGCCGTGAGGCGCGCCATCGGCAGCGACTCCAACGCATGAACAGCTCCATTTCACTTGTCCGGCCAGGTCTGCGATACGGATCGACACCCGAGCGGACCGAGCGCTCGATCGACTGGCAACGGGCGCTGCAAGGGCTGCCATCACTCGTTCGTCGCGATACCCTCGATTTCAACCGTTTCGAATCGACCCGCGACGCCATACGCGAGATCGAGTCGCAACTGCCCGCTCACCCTTCCACGATCGTCAGCGCATGGCGAGAGCAGTTCGCGTCTGACACAACGGCCGCTACCGTTGATCCGGCAAGCCACGTCAGGACCCTTGCCATCGCTGCGCGCCTGGTGCACGACACACTCGATCTGAAGCTCTACGACGAACAGCTTTTCGCGATCTGGTGTCTGCTTCACGGCCTTTTGATCGAGATGAAGACAGGCGAGGGCAAGACATTGACGTCGGGTGTCGCGGCCGGACTACTGGCTTCGATCGGAATGCCGATACAAGTGATCACTGTCAACGAGTATCTCGTGCAGCGCGATGCGAAAGCCATGGCCCCCCTGTTCGACGCGATGGGTCTGCAGGTGGGTTGTGTACTCGAGGGGCAATCGGATGCAGAACGGCGCAACGGCTATGCCCAGACGATAACCTATGTCAGCAACAAGCAGATTGTTTTCGACTACTTGCGCGATCGCCGGGAACGGAGCCTGCACGCCTGTCCACTCACCGATCGCCTGCGCTCGCTGCTTGGCGAACCCGCCTTCGAACCGGTCATGCGCGGTCTGTGCTGCACCATCATCGACGAGGCCGACAGCGTGCTAGTTGATGACGCCCGCACTCCCTGCGTTCTCGCAACGGCAGGGAGACCGGTCGATACGATCGCATCCGAGGCAGCAACAGCCCTCGGTATCGCCCGCTCGCTCATCATTGACGCTGACTTCAAGCTCGACGAAGAACAGGGCTCTGTCACGATCACTTCGACGGGTCACGACGAGCTGCAAGCCATCGCGGCGCAGCTCGGCGGACTGTGGCAGAGCGAGCGCTTTCGACGCGAGTACGTGACGCAAGCCCTCACGGCTCTGCATCGTCTCCGCGCAGACCACGATTACCTTGTCCGAGACGACAGGATTCTACTGATCGACAGCGCAACCGGTCGTGTGCTTCCCGACCGACGCTTGCGACGCGGCCTGCATCGCATGCTCGAACTCAAGGAGCGCGTCAAACCCTCTCCGGAGGATGAGACTGTCGCGGCGATCACCGTACAGGCGTTCTTTCAACGCTATTTTTCGATTATCGGCATGAGCGGAACGTTCAACGGGCTCCAACGGGAACTGCGCCAGGTCTACGGACTGGCACGTGTCAGCGTGCCGCTGCATCGGCCTTCCCTGCTGCAAGTCAGACCCGCACTGTTGTTCAGGAGTCGTGCGGCACAGTTGCAGTACCTTGTCAGTTTCGTCAGAGAGCGACAGCGTCACGGACAGCCGGTCTTGATCGGAACCCGCTCTGTCGCGTTCTCGACAGAAGTCAGCGAATACCTGTCTCGAGCAGCTGTCGATCACGACGTGCTGAGCGCGCGGCAAGACGCTGACGAAGCGAGTGTCATCGCACATGCCGGCGAACCGGGCGCGGTGACCGTGGCGACGAACATGGCTGGACGTGGCACCGACATTCCGCTCGAGGGCAGTGCGCGACGTCATGGCGGCCTGTGTGTATTGAATCTCGAATTGAACGAATCCCGGCGAATCGACAGACAATTGTTCGGTCGAGCGGCGCGTCAGGGCAACCCTGGTGAAGCGCGTTACCTCCTGTCACTCGAGGACGAGCTTTTCGGTCGCATCTTCCCAGCCTGGAGCCTGTCCTTGATGAGCAGGCTCGTGAACGCCGAAGGGCAGGCCAGACCACAGACTCTGACAGACATCATTCTGCGCACCGTTCAATGGTCATTCGAGCACCGGGCACACCGTCAGCGACTACGCTTGCATCGGAACCGTCGTGGGCTCGAAGACTATCTTGCCATCGGGGGTGATCGTGCCTGAAATGCCTGCCGAATCGACGTCGCACCGATCGACGCGATCACGGTCTCCGATATCCCGCTGCCGTACTCTGGCCATGGTCGTCTGTTTTTCTACGGGTGGCACAGGCGCACCTGTCATCGCTGCGACCACCATAGCGGATCCAATCGACGACAAAGGTTTCGAGTGCCTGATCGAACCCAATGTGGTCACCGCCGTCGGTACGGCAGTGCAGGGGATCGTCAGGCGTGTCGATGTACAACGCGGCGACTACGTCGAGCGCGGCGCGGCACTGATCGTCCTCGATGCAAAGGATCAAGTTCTCAATCTCGAACTCGCCACCAAACGAGCCAGCATGAAAAGCGAGATCGCGGCACACGAAGCCGAGGTCACGCTTGCCAAGCTGAATCTTGACCGCGTCAAGTCATTACGCGCCGACGAAATGGTACCGAAACAAGTCCTTGACGAAGCGGTCGCGACTCTTCAACTGGCGAACTCGGCACGACAGCAGGCGCGAGATAACCAGGCGTTGCTGGATATCGAACGCGATCGTGCGCGGGTCCAGCTCGAGCACATGATCATTCGCAGCCCCATCAGTGGGCTTGTCACCGAGCAGGTCGTCTATGAAGGAGAATTCGTGCGAGACCAACCGCTCATGCGCATCTCCCAGATCGACCCACTTCGAGTCGATGTGGTTTTACCCGGGACGATGTTCGGAACGGTGGAGGTCGGTGATCCGGTGGAAGTTCATCCCGAGATTCCCGGCAATGAACGCTTGATCAGCGAGGTCGAACGCGTCGATCGCTTCCTCGACCCTCGAAGCGGCACCTTCAACGTGCTCCTGCGATTGCCCAATGCCGACTTGTCCATCATCAGTGGTCAGAACTGTTTCGTCGAATTTCTCGAATCAGCCAATGCTGCCTTGCACCAGGCAGAGAACGAAGACGAGCATTGAGCAGACTTGCGTGCGCGACTCCCCATCCCCTGACGTTACAGCGGCCGCAGCCAAGTGATCGAACGACTCAAGTCCTTACGTCAGTCTCGGCCACTGCATCTCGCTGCAAGTCTGGTCCTGCTGACAGCGAGCGCATTGTTCTTTGCGGAATTGATGGGAATCGGCAAGGACAGCAGGGTCGATCAGCGCGAGTCGCGCAAGATGGTCGTCGAGTCGCTTGCCGTTCAGCTCACGACGCTCGCCTCGATTGATAATATCCCGGCAGTCGAGTATTCCATCATCGAATTCGTACGCCGAAATGATCTGGTGCTGGCTGCGCGCTTGAACGACGGTCGAGGAGCGCTGCTGGTACAGTCGGGCGACGCGAGCAGAATCGATGATCAGCTGACCCATTCGACGCTCGAGCAGATCATCGTGCCCATCTTCGATGGCCGCCGGGCCTGGGGCGAAGTTCACGTTGCCTTCGAACCAGTCAACAGCACATGGCACATGATGCGCTATTTTCTCGTGGTAATGCTGGTGGCTTTTGCGGGTTATGCAGTCTTTCTGACGCGCGCGCTGGTGCTACTCGATCCCGGCGCCGTGGTACCAAAAAGGGTCAGTACGGCATTTGACATGTTCTCGGATGCTGTCATCGTGCTTGACTACGAATTGCGTGTCGTGTTTACCAATGCTTCTGCATCCGCGATCTTGACGAACGATGGCATGAACCCGATCGGCAAATTCCTGGAGGATTGGCCATGGCATATATCAGGAGACGCCAGTTCACCCTGGCAAACTTGCTTGAGCAGCGGCCGCGACATTGCAGGCCAGTCGCTCAGACTCGGTGACGACCCACCGCGACGGTTCATGGCGAACTGCTCGATGATCGGAGGCGAGGACCAGCAGATGAAGGGCATGCTGGTGACGCTGGACGACGTGACCGAGCTCGAGGAAACCAATCAGGAACTATCCTCTACACTGACCTTGATCAGCAGAAAGAACGAAGAGCTCGAACAACTTGCCAATCGCGATTCACTCAGCGGATTGCTCAACCGTCGCGCCTTCATGGAAAGATTCCAGTCCGCGCTGGAGACGGCACAGTCGCACGACAAGCCACTTGGCTGCATCATGCTCGACATCGACCACTTCAAGCGCGTCAATGACACCTACGGTCACGGCGTCGGGGACGAAGTCATCTGCGCCGTCGCGACAGCCTTGCGACGGGAATGTCGCGCCACCGATCTCATCGGTCGCTACGGCGGAGAGGAATACGTGGTAGCCCTACCCGATACCGACACCGATGCGACGGCCCTTGTCGCCGAGAAGGTTCGCCTCGCAGTGAGTCAACTCAGCAAGGAGCCTGCGTTTCCACTCGACACGTTGACGATCAGCCTCGGTGTACACGAGTATCTACACGATGACGATGCGCTCAGCGCACTGATCGACCGGGCTGACCAGGCACTATATGCCGCCAAGCAAGGGGGACGCAACCGCGTCGTTGCCTACGATCCGGCCTCGGAAGCATTCAAGGAAAGAAACGAGACAGGCGACTCGCGGGAGAATGACCCGTCGAGCGCTCGTGTCGATGAACTCGAGTCCAGGCTCGGTCAACGCGAGCGCGACATCGAACTCCTCCGGAACTTCGATTCCCTGACAGGCAGTCCACGTCAGGTTTTATTCCAGGCAGCGTTGGATGGAGAACTGCAAAGGGCCATCCGGAGCGAGAAACATCTAGGTGTCATGGCCCTCGAGATTCGCGACCTGCCCAATATCAGTGCCTCCTACGGCACCACGCTGGTCGACTCACTGCTCATCCAGTTCGTGCAACGCTTGCACAATGGACTGCGCCGTACCGATCTCGTGGCAGAAATATCGACTGATCAGGCACTCTCCCGACTCGCCAACAATGACTTCGCCGTCTTGCTGACAGATCTCGATGACTTCAGTCAGGCAATTCCCGTGCTGACACGACTGCGCAGGATGCTATCGATGCCCTTCGAGCTGGAAGGTCACACCCTCTACATCGGCGTCAAGATCGGCATCGCGCTATTGACGCCAGCTACACAGAAGTCGGATCGCTTGCTCGAATCGGCAATCCAGGCAAAGCATGCTGCGGAAGTCGGCGTCGAGAAATTCTGCTACAACTTCGCGTCGAACAGCTTGAGCGAAGTGTCTCGCCGTTACATCGAGCTTGAGTCGAACCTGTTCAAAGCTGTCGACAACGGGGACTTCCAGGTTCACTACCAACCTAAGCAAGAGCTGACCTCGGGGAAGATCGTCGGTGTCGAGGCGCTCATTCGCTGGTCGCACGCCGATCACGGTTTGATATCTCCAGAGAGCTTCATTCCCGTGGCAGAGTCCAGTGGTCTGATACACGACATCTTCAGCTTCGTCCTGCAAGACGCTCTTGAAAATCTCGGCAAGTGGCGAGCGGCCGGACACACCAACTTCAGAGTCGCCATCAACGTGTCGGCATTGCAGCTGAGGGACACGAGTTTCGTCATGGACACGTTGACACGAATTGCCGAAGCCGGCATACCCACGAAGCAACTGGTCATGGAGCTGACCGAGACTTCGGTCATCGATTCCCCGAACCGAGTGAAAATAGCACTTGGTCAGCTCCACGATGCCGGCATCGGTATCTCGATGGATGACTTCGGCACCGGCTACACGTCGTTGTCCCTGCTCGCCGATCTGCCGTTGGACGAAGTCAAGATTGATCGTTCGTTCATCGTCGCGCTGAGTAGCGGCGATCGTAGTCACGCCATCGTCGAGTCCGTGGTGCGCATGGCGCATGCACTGAAATTGCGCGTCATCGCCGAAGGAGTCGAGACCATCGGGCAGTTCGACACATTGAGACGTCTCGGCTGCGATGAGGTGCAGGGATATCTGATAAGCAAGCCCGTGCCCTCGGCAGAAATCGCCGCCCTACTGTCAAGCAGAACCCGGTCGCAAGACCCCCGTCGCGCCGCCTGATCGATTTTGGCGCACGCGCAGCTAGCGCCCCGGCGTGTTGCCTGGTGCTCCTTGCGCTGCCGTGCGCGCTATTTCTCCGAGTGCAGACCGAACATGTTGCCATCAGGATCAGCTGCGAGTGCGATGAAGCCGAACTCACCGATGGACATCTTCGGGCGCTCGAGTGTGCCACCCGCATCTGCAACACGCCCGGCCTCGACCGCGCAGTCGTCACACGTGAAGTAGACGATGGTGCCGTTGCCATTCATCGGATAACCGGGCATCTTCACGAGAGCGCCAGCTGCGCCAGCGCCATCCTGATGCATCGGAAAGGCCATCATCTCGATACCCGAATCGGGCCCGCCGGAGTCCTCATCGGCCATATCGGGCATCGGTAATTTCTCGATGGGCACGCCAAGCACGCTCTCATAGAAAACCTTGGCGCGTGGCATGTCGGCAACGTAGATCTCGAACCAGACAACCGGATTGCTGTTGATTTGAAATCCTCCACGTATGGGTACAAGCGGCCGGCAAGCAGTCCGGGACGCATGCTTGACAAGGGCTTCAGTGTAGCCCACACACCCGCCTGGCTGACCGAGCGCGCCGCCAGTGTAACGCCTCACCGCACTGCAACACAGGATAGTCCAGACACGCCGAACGCTGAACATTCTGGCGCCTCTCGATCCGGAGCCTCTGAAGCAGTGCAGCAAGTCTCACAGGTTCCACTTGAGCGGTCCATTGATTGTCCTCAGGAAGTAGGAACTGCCGACTTCGAGTACTAAATCGAGTACGAGCGAGTATTCACGTCCGATTTCGAGATCGAGCACGAAGATGATGCCAAGGTACTTGTCGTCCGAGTGCGTAGCGAGGTAGGAGATAGTGAGCGACCCGTCCGGTGCCCATATCGGAAAGCGCAAGCGCGACCTACTGGTGACCAGTTGCCGTGCGCTACTGCCGTCGATTTTCATGCCCCAGATCTGCTGGTTGAACTCAAAGCCAATCGCGGTCCCGTCCGGATTGACATCCGCTTTACCGACCGGGCCCCGTACTTCATTGCCAGTGCGAACGGGATTGTCGAGATTCGCATCCAGCAACTGGACGCCATCGCCAGAGGCTATCCACAGACGACCGTCCGGCGTCCACGTGGCGTTGTAACCCCCTTGCCACGTAGCCAGTAGTTGCCGGCTCGCGATATCGAATACCAGGGTCGAGAAGCTCAAGACCAGCGAGTCTCCGCCCGCCGGCGTCACGTAGGCGGTTGCCTCGACTGCCACCATGCTCCCGTCGGGAGACAGATTCGACTGTCTGAAGTTGGTCGGCGATGCCCCTTCATTCGGAATTCCTCTGCTGCAGGGCGTGATGGGCGCTGAGAGATTATTACTGTCAGCGAGTGCAATTCGCGACACTAGCTGTTCACAAGGCTGGCGCAACGTCGTTCGACCGTCCGGGTAGCGACGAGGAAGGCTGCCGTTGAGAATCCGGATCTTCTGCAGCGGAGTCGGCTGGATCTCGACGATGCCTTCGTATTCGGGAGATAAGATGGATGGAGAGTAATCGTCAACCACAAAGATGCCGGAAAACGGAAAGTCTGCCGTCGGCGGCGTCGACGGACCGCATGTCTGATCGGGCACAGTGGCGTCGTCATCAGCTTGACCCGTTCCGGGCGAGAGATCATTCCCCGGACCTCCGCTTGTCGAGCCGCTCGAACTACCGCTACCCCCTTCTCTCGTCCCGTCATCACTGCAGCCGCTCGTCGCGGCCATTGCCACAACCAATGCGACGAAGAACAGATGCCGAATGGGGTTCGTCGTGTTTCTAATGCAATTTCCCTCCGATCGCTGACCAGCGCACATCTCCCGGGCTCGTCGCTACTGTTATCGACACCGCTTGCTGGCGTGATGATTGGCCCTCTACCCGTTCATGCTCCCACTGAGGCAATGACGGTTCAACAACGAGCACCTCCACGCGCACGACACGGCCGCAACGCTCAAGCACCCTGCGTCGATGCCGATTGCACCTGCACATCGGTAGACGCAGCGCGAGGCACATGGCGTCGAACATCCAATCCCACGTCTGTCAGTGTCAGTCGACACGTCGAGCGGCGACCATACTGCTCGATGGTCTGGAAGGTTCGCTGCCCGAGTTTCGCTCGATCGCGCACCGGATGGCCACGAGCTATTCGGCGGACATGTCGGTTGTCGTTTTCGAGATCTCCGATTCTGGCGTTTTTCCGGCGGCAAGCCATCTGCGTGACTTCCTGGAGACGCAGTGGCCCTCGCCGGGGCGCCATTGAAGGACTGCAGGATCGATCCGGTCAAGACGCTTGGCAGGCAGATTCAGACACCGGCAGGCGCCGAGCCGTTGAAAAACTGGGCTGGCAAGCATGCTTCGCCGCTGGCAGAAATACTGAGCGCAGGTCGAATAGAAACCTGGTATAGGCCAGTGTTCGCGAGTACCTCACTGGAATTGTGGGGGTACGAGTGCCTCGCGCTAGCACGTACCGAGGCCGGAGAACTGATCTCACCGGCAGACCTCTTCAGTGGGGCCAAAAAGGACAATCTCGTCTTCATGCTTGATCGCGTTTGCCGGGAAAGACACATAGAGAATGTCTCGCTGGCGGGTGGTCGTGACTATCTCAGTTTCCTGATCAATTTCCTGCCGACGGTCATCTACGACCCGAAGGTCTGCTCGCGGACGACCTTTGAAGCCGCCAGAAAATCAGGTGTGCATGCCGCAGTCGATCCACTGCCAGTCTTCAAACCAGGATCAAAGGCCGCGTAGCGAAGCACGGCGTAGTCAACAAGCAACGAGTAGCCAGGACGATAGACGCTCTCGGAAAGCGTTATTTGACAGAGTTGCCCCGGTAGACCTCGTAACGCTTGATGTAGCGGCCATAGCAAGTCGTTGTCGAGGCGCCCTGGCCGCTACATCTGTTCGCGATGCTGTCTCTTTCCGACCGGGTCGTTCCGTTTGGCCGCGGCGAATCGCTACTTGCCGAGCCACCCGAGGGTTCATCTACCGGACGTGCCGCACCGGCGGGCGGTTCGTCCTCGAAGAAGTCCAGCGGCAGGAGTTCCGACAAGCGAGCATCTTCCAACAGGATCTTGATATCGGCATCATGCCCGAACGCGACATTCAGAACTGTCTTCAAGGACTCGATCTTGACGCTGGTGTCGTCAAGTCCCGAACTGATTGCTTCCACCTTGAGCTTGACTTCATCGACGTCGTCCTTGGGGTGTACCCTTTCGACACCGGCTATCTCGATCGTACTATCAACCTCGTTGACCAATCCTCTCACCTGTAAGACCGTCGAATCGAGCCGTTCGACATGGTGAGCAAGGTTGACCTCCAGTCGGTTCACATCATCCATCAACATGTCGACTCGCCTGTCGATTCCCGACAATGTGTTGTCGACAGTCCATTGGAATACCGACATCGCGACGGCAAACACGCCCAGAAGTCCCGACAAGCTCAGCCCCACGAATTTCCACAACGGCAGCTGCACGGAAACTTCGGCTCCCGAGACCTCTTGCTTCTTCACATCCATCGCCCATGGCGGAGTCCGGATGTTCGTCACTCAACTTGCGTGCCACGGCCTGTAGATTACCGACCTCGTGTGACCGCGAGCGATCCTGCCGGAACGCTCAAGGCGGGCTCGGCAGGCGCTTCGACCGGAGTCACCTCGAACTCACCGACGGGAGCCGAAAACCGGGAGGCGTCCAAGCCAAGCACATTGACCTGATACCGTGGGTCTCGTGCTCCAACCGAGCTGAACCTGCCACCCTTGTCGAGTGAGGCGGATTTGATGGTATCGATCAGCGTTCCATTGTCAGCCCCGGGCGCGCGGACAAACTCGAAGCTCTCGATCCAGGCACCGATGTCATTGAGGTTGATGTCCTTCTCGTTGTCTCCCATGTCCCAACCGACGAGCACCGGAACGGCATAGTCGAACGGCACATCTTCGACGACTATCGTGTCGCTGAAGACCTCGCGTGTACCCGTAGGTTGGCCCAGTTCGGGACTGTCCAATATCCGGAGTTCGGACTGCTCGAACCCAACGCGCTGACCGTGAATGATCGATACGACCTGCGACGCCGCATAGTCATCGTCGGTGTTCTTGTCGCGCAAAACGCTCTGGTGACGCCATTAAAGATTGCTCAGTCCGTCATCCACGTACTCAAGCTGACCGTCACCGTGTTTCATCGAGAAGTGCAAGAGTGGATGATCGCGTGAATCGCTCCTGAGCGGCAAGACACCGCGAACAAGCTCCCACATCATGCCGAAACCGCGCGGCAGAACTACAGCGGTTGCATTGGCGACAGGTCGGGGCCGACGTTGACCGTGCTTCGATACGAGCGCAGCGGATCTCCAGTATCGTACGACAGGAATGTCAGATCGGCTCCTTCGTCCGAATCATCGATGATCGCCTCGATATCGAAACCCAGCCGAGTTCAAGCCTGTCGCTCTTCCAGAACAACACGGTGTAGTGGTAACACCAGTCGTAGGGGTCGTCGCCGCTCCTGTCGGAGAGAACGCCGCCCGCCTTCCATCGAAGTTTACCGTCTTGCTTCTCGATGTCGACGATAGCAGACGAAAGAGCAAACACCTGATGATCGCCCTCGGCGTAGCGAAGTCGCCAACCGTTGATGAAGACCGTCCCTTCATCGAACCCTGGCGAAAACCTCATGCTGTCCTCGACGCCGATTCCGTAGACGTTGCGACCCGCGCTGTTCCTGGACACCGCCTTGTCACTCGTTGGACAAAGTGATCCCCAGCGACGGACGCTGCCACTGAACGAAGAGTCTGAACCAACGTCCTGGACAATTGACCAGTCCGAATATTGACCAGTCCGAATGACGAATGCGATGACCGAAAGCGCCCTGGCGACTGGCGTGACGGCAGCCACCGGTACCACTGATCGGTGCGAGCTTGCGGCGGGCAAGACGTCAGTGTGCCGGCAGTTGAATACCAATCACCGCAGTTCGATCAAGGCCGTCTGGCAGTGGCTCACGACCGTGGAAGCGTCGTGACCTGGTTCGATGTAAAGCCGAAGCGCCCGCCGCGACCGAATCGGTAGCATGCCGTATCCATGCCCGCGAACGCCTCAGACGACGCGCGTTCGCTTCTGGTCATTGACCGGGACCCCGCCCGCGCCACTCAACACCGAACATCAAGGGCGTGAGATCCAGCGCCTTCGATTTCGATCATCGGTCGACGACTACTTCCGTGTGAATTCCCTGGATGCGCTCTCACCAGGTGTCGTCTCGCCGGACGAATCGAGCGTGCTCATCGCCATCACTAGGCGCTCACCTTTCGGGACCGATCGAGCTGTGTGTTCGCGCGAATACCCGACAGGTATGGTACGCCGACGGAGTTCCGGGCGGACGATCATGGATGCTGATCACGCCAATGCACGGCATGACCGCCGATCTGCCCTCCGCGGCAGACGGTTTCCCACAAGCTCGAACGGACGGCATCCCACGGTCACGATCGCGCGTAGTAGCGTGATGCGTGGATGTTTGTTCTGCGGTAGTGTCGTTCAACATTCCGTATATTCAAACGCGCGCCGGGGGTCCTGCGCGTGTGTAGTCTTGCGCCTCGGTACTGACAGGATCACCCGAAGGATGCTCCTCGGCGCACTTGCCCTTCAGGGCATCCACGCTGGCGTTGCCTCTCCTCGGCGCACTCCAGCGCACCCATTGTCGAGGTGTCTTGCCGTGAGGGCGCCAAGAGTCTCTGCGCCCGTCAGTATCAAGATTCAAGGCCACTAGTCGGACAGAAAGGAAATGTCGAGAAAGAATGAATCCGGGGACCCCGGGAAGTCTGGTCAGAAAAAGAAGATGAGGAAGGACAAGTCCGATGCTTCCAGCGAGTCGCGCACATCGAAACCGCTGGGTACGGCAAAGGCCGTCGAGACGCTCTTTCGCAATGCATACCGCGCAGAACTCGACATCATTTCACTCGCCGCGGTCAAGGCGAACATCATGATCTCGTTGAACGGGATCATCATCTCGGCCCTGATGATCTCGGGCGCGTTCATCTTCGCATCGTCGCCGGTGTTTCTCCTGCCAGCAGGCATCTTTCTGTTGACAGCTGCGACGTCGATCGTATTTGCCCTGCTTGCCGCTTCACCCGAACAGGTCGACTTCTTCGGAGCGGTAGGAGACTGGATCAGTGCCGTCCGTCGTCGCGAAGCCGGTGTCAGGGACCTGCGAAGTTACGTGATGCGTGGCAGGAAGTCAAAGGCAAGAGCAGACCTGAACCTGCTCATATACGAGGACCGCATGCACCTCACGCAAGAAGAGTATTGGTCCCGCATGCAGGCACTCCTGCGCGACCGGGATGATGTCTACCACAAGATGAGCGATCAGCTCTATTGGCTGGGCCAGATGGCTAACAGGAAGTTCAAACTTTTGAACATCTCCTACACGGCGTTTCGCTGGGGCTTGCTTTGCTCCGTACTCGCCTTCCTCGGTGTGCGATCTTTTCTCGTGGTCTTCCCTGAACTTGAGAAGAGCACAGCCGAGCCGCCTCTGAGAAACCTTGGCATCGCCGAATTCAACAACGTCTACGAGCCATCTGCCGTACAGCAGCTTTCCGACGGGCGCTTGCTCGTGGTCGAAGACGAGGCCTCGCGCGCCATCAACGTGATGACCTTTGCTGATGACGGCAGTCTGGTAGAGAACACCGTGACCAACCTGAAGCTGATGCGAGGCATTGGTCGCAAGCTCAGTGATCTCGAGGGTTTGTCAGCGGATGAGGAGGGTTTCATCTATGCGACCACTTCTCATTCATCAGACAAGAGTGGCCAGCGACAAGCCGATCGCGAGCAGCTGCTGCGCTTTCAGATCAAGGGGAGCAGTACCGGAAACCTGAGCGCGTATACACGCTTGCGCGACGTCCTGATGTCGGCAGATGAGATTGTCCGTGTGATCAAGGAGATCACGGGCGTCACCGTCGCATTCGACGAACTAAACATCGAAGGGCTCGCCTATTACCGGAAAGAGCAGCAGCTGTTGCTCGGGCTACGCTCACCCATGGCGGGGCCGTTGTCGGTAATTCTCGTGATTGAAAACCCCGCGGATGTGTTCGAACGGCAAGCGACACCTCGGTTCGGCAAACCGATTCTGCTCGACCTGAGCGGAGGTGGAATTCGTGCTCTGAGCTACGATCCGGTCCTGGAGACATTTCTCATCGTCAACGAGGTGAAGACGGCGGCAAATGATTACGTCTCGCAACTCTGGTCCTGGAGTGGCGTGCCGGGCGAGTCTCCCCTGCCAATCGCACTGCCAGGAATCATCAACCTCGACAACGTCGAATCGATTGATTCGATCGAGTTTCGAGGGGAATCCCGATTGCTCGTCACGAGTGACGAAGGCAACGCCCGAAAGGGAAGGCCCGCCAAGTACCTGATGCTGGACTACGAGCAGCTCAAGCCCTAGCAGATAGACACGCTAGGGATACCCCTCGCGGGGCCCCGTACTGCCCGTGCATGCGCAATTACCGCACACGGCTCTTAGGGCCTGTAGCAAAATAACTTGACCAATTGAGATTCGAATTCGCTGACGCCCGTTGAATCGAGATATCGGTTAGCCATTTTCCACCGGGCACCAGCAAGTGGAACAAGATTGAGCACCGACTGTTCTCCTTCATCTCCATCAACTGGCGGGGAAGCCACTGACCAGCTATAAAGTTATAATAAAATTGATCGCATCTACAGCCACCAAGACTGGACGGAAGGTCGAAGCAGCACTTTCCGGCGAACGAGCGATGCGTTATGGAATAGGGGTTTTCGTTCGCACTGGCGCAAAGCTCCTCGTAAGCTTCTTTCATGGGTCTCTCTTCGTCACACTCGTACGTCCATGGCAACACCCGCTGCGCGTTTGCGCACCAATCTGTCCGCTCCTGGCTTGATCAACACCCTGCGCGAGAGTTTCTCCGCCGTGCCGGATTCACGCCGCAAGGGCTCGGTTCGGCATTCGATGACCGTCGTGCTGGGCGCGGCGTTCACCAAGTTCCATCTGAAGTTCGGCTCGATGCTCGAGTTCGATACCGAAGCCCATGCCGATCCACGGTTGATCCACAACCTGAAGAGCTTGTACCGCCAGGGCACGGTGCCCTTTTGTCAAACTACTGGCCGATCAGATCGACGATCGCGAGCTCGGCATTCGTATCGTCGCCCGAGATCTGCGGCGACTCGATGCCATCGGCACAAGCTGCGTCGCTGTACTCGCCGGACGTCGGCCCGATTGGGAAATCCTCACTACCACCGATCGCGCTGCGGGGCTCGACGGTGCCGATGTAGTCATGGGAATGGTCAGGGTTGGCGGGCTTGCAGCTCGCTGTCATGACGAGTCCTTTCCTGCAAAGATCGACCAGATCGGTGACGAGGGCATTGGCCTCGGTGGGATCTCGAACACATGGCGAACCTTGCCCTTCATGGAGACACTCCGAGCCGATATCGCGGCCCGCGCGCCCTCGGCCACCGTGTTGAACCTGACAGCCCCACTGGCGACGACCACTCGCTGTCTCACTGAACAGGGAATGAGCACATGGGGGGTGTGCGAGTTGCCGTACACCAGCCGACGCGCGCTGGGACCCTTGGCCAAGACGATGACCTACGGTGGGCTCAACCATCTTGGTTGGTTCTGTCCCGCCAACGATGTCGAGTGGGCAGCGATAGAGCACGCCGTCAGCGCGGGTAATGGCGACAGGACGACCGTCGAACGTTTCGGCGCGCTACCGCTTCATTACCATTATCGACTGTTCGATCCCGCTGCGGCGACGCGACTGGGCCAGGCGTTCGTGCCGGGTCGAGCGCAAGCACTTGGCGAACTCGTCGCCGAGGCCGAGCAGGAAATGCGCGAGTATCCGTCGAACGGCGCCCCGACGCTCGCTCGACGCAAGACCCCCTGGTTCGATCACGCTCTCGTACCGATCACATCGGCGCTGCTCGGCTATTCGACGCATCGCGCGTTCGCAAATGCAAGCATGAGCACTTTTTCCGAAACCCCCTTTCCTGCGGAAACTGTCGTCGAGACCCGGGCCAGCTGGTGTGACACCGGCGCTTCCGCCGACCCCTTCCCTCGATTGCCTGGCAAGGTGACGGACTTCCTCCTCGCCGTCGCGACGTCCGACGATCTCGCCTATCGGGCGGCCATGGAGCGCGACACGACACTGTTGCGAAAGGCGCTCGAAGGGTTACCCCTCGAGATGCGATCGCGCGAGGTCGAATACGCAGTCAAACAGATCGTTGCCGGCGGCAACATGGGGGCGCCAGATAGGAGCGAACCCGAGGTCGATACATGAAAATCGGTGTGTGTTCGCAAGCGCTCTACAACCTGAGCTACGCCGACGCGATCGCCACGGCGGCAAGGCTCGGCGCCGAGGCCATCGAGTTGCCCGTCGATGCGAGCAGTCCGTCCGTCGACCTGGACAAAGCGCTCACCGGAGACTGGCGCAGGCTTCGGGACAAGGCAGGCGAAGCCGGCCTCGAGATCTCGTGCCTGTCGAACCATCAGGAAGGCCAACTGCTGTTGGGTCCCGCTGCCGATCTCCAAGACGTCTTTGCAGGACCGGCCGCCGCGCAGTCCGCATGGGCAAGCGAGCAGATGGCAAAGACCGGCGACCTGTACTCGACAGGTTTTCCGATGTCGGTGTACGGTTCGCGCACGAGTGTCACCCCAAGCAGTTTGCCTTCAATCTCGAAACGGCCTTGCTCGCGCTCAAGCTGGTTGACGATCACGCGGCCTTCGGCTTCAACTTCGACCCGGGCAATCTCGTGCTTGCCGGCATGGAGCCGGTGAATTTCATCAGCGAGCTCGGTCACCGAATCTGGAATGTGCATGCCAAGGACGCCGAACGAGTCGAGCACAATGTCGCCCGCTCCGGTCTGCATGCTGAAGGGCCCTGGCAACGGCGCAATCGAGGCTTCCGATTCCGCGTGTGCGGATGGGGTGACCTGGACTGGCGACGCCTCATCAGCGAACTGCAGATGGCCGACTACGCAGGCGTCCTCTCTATCGAACACGAAGACCCGACGATGAGTCAGCATGAAGGGCTGGTGCAGGCGTTCCGGCATCTCGATCCACTCGTGCTTCGCGAGCCACGCCCGCAAACTGCTCGCTGGTGGTAGTCGTGGAGTAGCCGTGGCAGAGAGGCAGCGATGCGATCTGCACTGAATCACAGCACTCTTTCCGAATGCTTGCAATTTGCCTTCATTGCAGTCGTTATGCCTGCGTGGGTGTGCAAATAACGATACGCGACGTTCCTGAATCCGTTCGGGACGAACTGGCTTCACGTGCCGCGCGGCAGGGGCGTTCCATGCAGGAATACCTGCGCAGTTCGCTTGAGTCGCTGGCATCGAAGCCGTCGCCAGACCAATGGATGGCCACCGTTCGACAACGCAAGGCTCTTTCGGGAGCACGGATTTCCAGCGACGAAATCGTGGGGCAGCGCGACAAGGATCGCCGATGATCGTCGTCATCGATGCCTCCACATGCATCGCCGCGCTGCTAGACAACGGTCCTGAAGGCCAATGGGCGGAGAGCCTGCTGATCCGGACACCGCCGGCCGCACCACAGCTGATTCTGGTTGAGTCCACCAACGTCCTCAGGCGCCTGACGACTTCAGGAAGACTCTCCGATCTCGAGGCCTCGGCAGCCCATCGAGATCTGATGACTTTGGCCCTGGATCTCTACCCTTTCGAGCCGTTGTCCGAACGCGTGTGGGCACTACGATCCAATCTGAGCAGCTACGACGCCTGGCATGTGGCGCTGGCTGAGGCATTGGATGCGCCGCTTGCGACGCTCGACAAGCGCCTGATCAACACTCCGGGTCCGAGATGTGAATTCATCTCGTTATCGACGGAGGCGTGACGGACGGTCTGATCGACATTCATCGAGACGCCGTTGTCCGAGCAGGACCCATCAGCTTGACGATGAACAACACCTTCTGATTGACAGAAGAAACATACTAAACATGCAAATCGGGTACTAAATGCCAGAATTGCAAGGTGACTTATCTCGACCTGCAGTCGCCGTCGGTTCGAGCAAGGCTGGACGAGCCTGAGCAGTACTTCGTCGAGCATGCAGACGGCTTGATCGTGCTCGACGAAGTGCATCGAGTGCCGGCGCTGTTCGATACGCTCTGCGGGACGATCGACGGGCACAGGCGTGCCGGGCGACGTGTCGCTCATTTCGTCGTGCTCGGCTCGGCTAGCCTCGAGCTACTTCGACAGTCCGGTGAGACACTCGCCGGCCGCATCGCCTACCTCGAGCTTCAGGGCGTCGATCTGCTCGAACTTTCCGAAAGCACAGGCAAGAGTACAGCCGAGCACTTGCGGACGCTATGGACGCGAGGCGGCTTCCCGGACTCACTGCTCGCCGCTGACGATACTGCGAGTCTCGACTGGCGTCGCGATTTCATCACAACCTATCTGCAACGGGACATACCCGATCTCGGCCCGCGCGTTCCTGCGGAGACCTTGCGACGCTTCTGGACGATGCTCGCGCACCTCTCCGCTACCCGTCTCAATGCCGCGAGTCTGTCGCGAAGCCTCGGGATCGATGCCACCACCGTCACCCGCTATCTCGATCTGCTCGTCGACCTGCTGTTGGTTCGCCGACTTGCGCCATGGCACGGCAATGTCGGCAAGCGTCTTGTCAAGTCACTGAGTTGTACGTTCGCGATACAGGCCTGATACACGCTCTTCTCGACATTCTGACACGCGAGGCACTGCTCGGTCATCCCAAGCTCGGCGACAGCTTCGAGGGATTCGTCATCGAGAACCTGCTCGCCGTAGCGCCTGCAGGCGTGCAGCCATTCTGGTACGGCACCGGCGGCGGTGCGGAGATCGACCTCGTGCTCGAATTCCCTTCCGAACGCTGGGCGATCGAGATAAAGCATGCCAGTGGGCCCGTGCCCAGCCGCGGATTTCACGAAGGCTGTCGCGACATCGAAGCCGGGCGGCGGATCATCGTCTATGCGGGAGAGGACTGCTACAAGGTGCGACACGGCGTCGAGATCAGGAGCCTGGTCGATGTGATGAGCGAACTGACGACGCTCACCGCTCAGCCCACGGCTGCGAAGTGATTCGCGACGCCGACTGACAAGCGCAAAATCAATTCGTACGATTCTTCGAGGGGCCTGACGAAGTCTCGCTCTATCCCCTGGTACCGCGCGTCGCCCTCGGCCGGGTAGTCGGCTGGCTCGTCCAGCGTGATGCGCGCCTCTTCGTGTGGATCGGTCGGAAAGGTCTCGCGCAGCGTCTCGCAGGCTTGCGGCACGTCAAGCGCGAAGATCAGCGACATCACGTCCTCTCGATTGAACCCGCCCTGGGGTGTGAAGGTCGGCAGGCGCGCAGCGATCAGGAAGCAGTGCTGGATCGCGGCAAGGCGCACGGCATGCAGCAGATCGAGGCTTACCGGCGTGTGGCTGGGGGGCGGCAGATCCATCTGCCCGAGGATGCGGGTCAGCGAGATCGAGTCCGAGCGCAGGCGCGCGGCCAGCTGCAAGGCGGTGAAGTAGCGATGATCCTCCGACAAGGCATCAGCAAGCACCGCGCACGGCGCCTCCAGCGCACGTTCTTCACCCGAGATCGGCCGCGTGGCCCAGAAGCTGCCGTCGTAGAGCTTCATGTAGGCGATCAGCGTCTTCATTTCCGAGCGGCTGTTGGCCGTTGCGACCAGTCGCATGATCCGGGCAAAGCGATCCGATTGACGCGCAAGTCTTGCGTAGCCTTCGGGTTCGACCGCGACCGCACCACCGACCCCGCCCAGGATGTTCGCCAGCAGACCCATCTGCTGGAGAATGGAATTGTGCGGAATGGCCCGTATGCGCCGCAGGGACGTCTCCTCGTCCGCACCCCGCTCGAACTGACGGCGCGACTTGCGGCTGCCGGTCTTCGGCAGGATCGCGAGGCCCATCGCGCCAAGCGCGATGTTGTAAGCGGGATCGACGAACAGCTCTTCCTGACGCTTCTTGACCGCATTGAAGAAGTCGAGGCTGGTTGCCGTTTCGCGGTAGAAGGGGTCCTCGTCGCTCGCCGCGCGCGCTTCACCGTGTGCCTTCAGTATACCGACGAGTGTTCGGCGAGCCATCCGCTCATTGGTGAACCAGACGTAGCCGTCGCCACCCTGAAAGCTCTGTTCGTGGACGAAAGGGATATCGCGACTCGAGAACTGACGCCGCGCCCAGGGGCTGCAAGCGTAAAGACAGCGGTCGATGACGCCACCGGGGTGACCACCCCGACCCATGCTCTCGCCGTGCGTGTCGAAGATGACCGCCTCCAGATGGTCGAGTCCGTGCTGCTTCATCTCTGCGGCGAGCTGGCCTTGCAACCGCTCGATCGCAAGGACAGCGGGAACCTGACCCATGAAGCGGCCAGCATCGGAAAATCCCGTTTCGATGGAGACGCGACCACGTCGCTCCGCCTGCTCTCGGTAGGGCTCTTGCTGAAAAAGTACATCGAGGATTCGCCGTCCCCGATCCAATGCAGCACCCGTTTCGAAGAGCGGGCAGACGTCGGTATGGCTCTCGACGCCGAACAACCTGGCGAGGTAGATGGCGGTCAGCACCGTGACAGGATTTTCGCACTCGGCGATCAGCAGGCGTATCGGCGCGTCCGCGTCGATATGCTTGACGATCTGCGCCGCTGCGATGAAGATGCGCGCCGCCGAGGAACTCTCGGCGGCGAGACTGGCGAAGTTCACCCGCACGGGTTCTGTGGCGGCTATCAGCGTGGTGACATCGTCCAGGGCACCACGCCCGAACAGGTCCGTCTGGCGATCGCTCGACAGCGCAGCGCGGCCTGCGTTGCGAATCTGCGCGGCGTTCAAGCGAAAATGAACCTCGCCGAGACCCAGCCCGAAGGCCGCCATTTCGGCGCGGAGCGCGAGCAGATCGAGTGCCACATCGCCGCCCGCCTCGTCGGCCATGGCGGAGAGTTCGTCCATCGTTGAGTCCAGGCTCACGAGCTTGCTTTGCTCTTCACGGGTCAGATCGTTCGCGGCGCTCGCCAGCGCCGCAGGCGTCGACAGATCACCCGCGAACGCGGCGGCATCTCGAGTCGCTCGGCTCGCTGCCCCCCGGAGGCGCGCACTCAACTCAGCGGCGGCGTCGAGCGCGAGCGACTCGAGCCGTTCGGCGTAGAGGTCGAGCCGTTCCGCCTTTTCGGCAATACGGTGTGCGATTACCTGGTTCCAGGTGATGTCGTTACGCCCGTCCATGTCATAGCCGACCCAGGTGGCCAGCCCGATCGGCGCGGGACGGAAGGCGCGCCATTCGCCGGCAAAGCGGTTGCGCGCATGCGCCAGGAGCGATCGGCTCAACGCGTGTACCGCATCCGTCGCCGCGTGCAGTGCGGCGCGGGCCTGCGCATGTTCGTCCGCCAGGGTGATGTCCGGATCGGGCATGTCGGGGCCGGCCTCCGGCACATGACCGTCAAGCGCCGCGTCGACCAGGCGTTCACGAGCGCGCGGCGTCAGCAGGAAGGTCGGGTGTCCGGTGAAGACAATGGTCTCCAGGCGTCGGGACCAGAACGCGCTGAACGCCTCGAACGTCTCGAGCGGTTCGGAAAGCTCGGCAACCACGGCATCGAGCCCGTCGGTCCCGGCTTGCTCGAGGTATCGGGCGACATGCTCGGCACGGAGCGCGAACGCGTCCTTGTCCATGATCGAGGCAAGGTCGCCGAGCTGCGCAATGCTCAGGGTGCCGTTCTCGAGATTGCGGCTGAGCTCATGCGCGAGCTGGCGCACAGGGTTCGCCAGCGGGTCTGCGCGAATGTCGTCTCGCAGCTGCGACAGACGCTCGACGAGCACGCTGCCGAATTCGTTCGACGCGAGATCACCCCAGCTAGCAGATGGGTCAGGCATGGACTGTCCTTGAGGTTGGCGGGTAAATACGCGGGCCGCAAGCCCGAGGCGTGTTGGTCGTTCGATCCTCCGCGGCTATCCGGTCCAACCCAACCCCGTCGCGATGCAATGCATCGAGAGCAACAGTGGTACGCGATTCCACTCCTGGGACGGATCGGCGCGGTAGCGGCGCAGCAGGCTGAGCTGCCACGCGTTGCAGCGGTCGATCAATGGTGCGGCTTCAGCGATGCGGCGGCTGAAGCTCGGGAAGCGTGCGGCAATACGATCCTCTCCCGTGATCGAGAGAACGTGCTTCACGGTGAGTTCGTATTCAGCGGAAATCTGCCCGAAGACCAGCCGTCGAGTGGTTTCATCCTCGACCAGGCCGGCATAGCGAGCGGCAATGGCGATGTCGGTCTGCAGAAGCGTTTTCTCCACCTCGTCGATGACCAGGCGAAAGACCTTCAGATCGGCGAACATCGACTTCAGATCCTCGAGGCCACCCGCCGCTATCTGTGCGTCCAGAGCCGAACCGAGGCCATACCACCCATTGATGAGATGGCGATTCTGGCTCAAGGCGAACACCCAGGGGGTGGCACGCAGGTCATTCAGATCCCCGCCGCCGAAACGCATCGACGGTGTGGAGCCCAGGCGCAGCAGCGAGAGCTCCCGGACCGGGCTTGCAGAAACGAAGTAGTCCAGGAAGCCTGGCGTCTCGACAAGCTTGCGAAAGGTCGCATGACTTTTCTCCGACAAGGACTCCATGAGGTCGGCGGTCTGATGCGCGGCCTTTCCGGATTCGCTGGCCGCGCTCTGCAGGGAGTGACTCAGAACGCCAGCGCCGAGCAGTTCCAGGTGTGTGCGTGTGGTGCCGCGGTTGGAGTATTTTCCGGAGACCACTTCGCCCTGTTCGATGAGGCGGAGCTGTCCTCGAACCGTACCAGCCGGCTGGGCGGCGATGGCACGACCGGTCGGCGCTCCACCTCGGCTGACCGACCCGCCGCGGCCATGGAAGAAGCGCACCGGAATCTCATGTTTCTCGCAGACAGCGAGAATGGCGCGCTGCGCCTTGTGCAACTCCCACACGGAGGTGAGATTGCCACCGCCCTTGTTGGTTTCCGAATAGCCCAGCATGATCTCCACAACCCCCGCATCGTCGGTCAGGGCGGCGCGAGATCGTGTCCCGGACAACAGTTCGTCGAGAATTGACGGCGCCTTGCGAAGATTGTCGAGGGTCTCGAAAAGTGGCACGATCGGCGGGAAATTCTGCGTCACGCCCATCGCCTCGGCGAGCCATTGGACCGCGAGCACGTCGCGGGCAGATGATGTCATCGAGAGCACGAATGCCCCGATTGCCTGCGGATCGGATTGACGCTCACCGAGCAACTTGAACAGAGCAACGGCTTCCGCCGCTTCACTTCCCGCTTCGAGACTGTCGACATCGATCCTGGCGCTATCAACGAGATCGTCGCCAGGCTGCCCCGGCGTGCCGCCGAGCGCGTTCACGGTCCGGTGGATGACACTGACGTTCTGCCGGATATCGAGCGCGGCCGTACGGAACCCGAAGCAGGCGACGAGATAGCGCAGGGAGGCGATCTCGCGGGTAGCGATTCCACCGGCGCCGATCTCCTGGAGTCCGCTCTCCAGTGCCTGTAGATCAGCGATGAAATCACCAGGCTCACGATACGGCCTGGCCTTGATGTCAGTCCCCTCGACGTTCGCTTGCAGGCGAGCTGTACAGGCGACACAGAACTGGCGAAACGGCTCGTGTGGATTGCGACGGACAATCTCGTCCGCCTCGCCCGTGGCCTCGAGGCAGGTTCTCAGGTGCTTTCGAAATGTATCGTCGGGTGGCCGGACGTGCTCACTGATGCTGAGGATGCGGACCAGACTGTCCAGTTCAGCGATGTAACGCTGGATGGCATTGTCATGATGTCGACGCAGCGTACGCCGGGTCATGTCCGCCGTGATGTTCGGGTTGCCATCACGGTCACCACCGATCCACGAACTGAACTTCAGGAATGCGGGAGTTTCGATCGACACGCCCGGAAAGTGGCTGCGCAAAGCGTCCGCCAGTTTGCCGCCAACGTCGCTCGCGCCCTCGATGAGGGTTTCGTTGAAGAAGTGGAGCCCCCAGGAGAGCTCCTCGTCGAGCGTCGGCTTCTCCAGACGCAGCTCCCCTGTCATCCACAACAAGGCGATGGAGTTACGCAATTCATCTATGCGCTGCTCGCGCTCGCGCGGCGTCCAGCGGTTAGTCTCCAGCGCGACGAGCTGGCGATAGATGCGGCGGTGATTCTCGAGGATGGTGACGCGCTTCGCCTCGGTCGGGTGTGCCGTGATCGTCGGCGACACCTTGAAGTTCGTCAGCGCCTCGGTCACCTCGGCCTCGCTAACGCCACGCGCCGCGGCACGGTCGAGCGCGCGATGAAAGGACCCGATGACTGCATCGGGGCCGCCTGCGGCCTCGACCAGACGAATCTTGCGCGTATCGGCGATCTCGTCGGCAATCGCCGTCAGCTGAAACCGGATGCCAACCGATTGGAGCGCCTTGACGAGCAGTGCCCCCTCGTGGGCATCCAGTTCACGAGCCGATTGCAACACATCGTGGAGGCGCGGCTCTTGCGCCTGCAGGAATTCGCCAAACAGCGAGTGCAGCAGACCCTGTACCTCGACGCGATACTCCGCCGTGATGTCAGGCGTGTATTCCGACGTATCGAACCCTGGCGATACCACGTCGGACCCGGGCTCAGTCAGCCCCTTTCCATACGACCCAGGTGATACCGACGCCGGTGGCGCAGCGTTACCGTCGTCTCCTTGTTCGCTCATAACTGTCACCACGCTCCTGCACGCCGTCATCACGTCGACTCGGAGCATACAGGCTGCCGGGACGAGGAATCCATCGTCGTCTCCGGGCATCAGAAATCAAGGCAACCGCCCGGAAGGCAACCTGCAGGGATGTAGAACATGGTAATTACAACGCACGAAAGGCGTCCGGGGGTTTGCGTAACTGATACTTTTTACTATCCGTAATTCCCGATTTTCGCTCCTTCGCCAGGTGGAGCACGCTGATCATGAGCGCATCCCGCAATCGTTCGTCTCTCGCTGAGGATTTCGCCGACACTCCTCGACACGTCCTGTCGACGCTGGCAGTAGGTCTGATCGTCGTCTTTGCGTTGCCGGCAGTTGCTGCACCGCCCAGCCCTCCCGGCATGCCTTCCGGCAACGTCGACGGAAATCTAGTGACGCTGACCTGGAGCGCGGCAAGCGACGACGAGAGTGTCAACGGGTATAACGTCTATCACAACGACCGTTACCTGACCACGATCAACAGCGGCAGGCGCTACGTGGCGGAACTCGGCGAGGAGGCTACAACGAGCTTCTACGTCACCGCCTTCGATAGCTCGACGGACGGATCGGCGCGTGGCTACTCGAACCGCTCGCCCATATACGCGGCCACGCGCGACGAGGCCGAGCCGGACCCAGGCGGCCAGGATACGGAACCGGACGACAACCCGAACACACCCGACCCCGATAACGAGCCGGATAGCGAGCCCGAGAACGAGCCCGGAGCGCCCGAACCGGACGATGATGATTCGGGTACGCTCGACCCTGACGTCGAGATCGGTCAATACAACGCCACCTTGACCGAGGCTCTGTCGGTCAGCATCGATGGCCCGAGCCGCACCGATCAGAATCGCAACGCCAGTGCCCCCTCGGCACCGACGGGCCCAGCATTTCGTCGATGCCTTTGCCAACAGCGCGATCGCCCTGCCCTAGAATCCCTTCAAGCTGACAGCGACCCGGAGGCGGAAGACGGGCGCGCGCTTGAGATCACGGCCATCCCGACGCCGCCGGTGCTGTTGTCCCGCGTGAAAGGCTAGCCCTATCTCTCTGGCGTACTCACGACACGATCCAAGCCGAGCGGCGGCAAGCGTTACGGATATGTCGAGATTCGTGCGAAGGTGCCCGATCAACGCGGGCTGCTGTCTACCTTCTACCTGTTTCAAGCCGACGGATATCAATACGAGGTCGACATCCTCGAGCACGTCGGCGGTGCGGCGGGAGTCACCACGCAGAACTACCACTATCGCGACGGCTTCCGCTACGCGGACACTGAATACAAGGGCGTCCCGCACGCCTCGCCGACCATGAGGCTCGAAACTGACCTCGACGCAAGTGCTCGATACCATACGTATTCGGTTCTGTGGGAGCCCGAACTTATCATCTGGTAAGTCGATGGCATCGAGGTTCGGCGCCTGACTGGCCCGCGTGTCTCAGATAAACCCATGAACATCGTCGCCCAGCTGTTCGTCGGCAGCAACTGGATCGGTGCGCCGGAAGGCGTCGACCTTCCGGTCTCCTACGACATCGACTACATCCGGCATTGGCAGAGGTAATTGGCCGGTCGCATCGCGCTAGCGCGGTGCACCGAGGCATCATCAAGCTCGATATCGATACGCATCCACGCCAACCGGCGAACAGGAGCGTTTGACGTGAATGAAGACAAATTCAAGGGCAATTGGAAGCAACTCAAGGGTTCGATACAGGCCAAGTGGGGTGAACACAACGATGACGAACTCGGAGAGATAGACGGGGATCGCGAGAAGCTCGGGGGCAAGATTCAGGAGAAGTACGGCAAGAGCAAGGAAGAGGCTCGCGAGGAAGTGGAGCGCGTCTCCAAGGAATGGGGTTGACCGCCATGCGTACGATGGCCAGCCTGACGCGGGCACGAGTCGTCGGCGCTTGACGGGCCGTTCGACGCCTTTCGCGACACCGCGCGGTCTCGCGGCGACGCATGATGGAAAACCACGGCAATATTCCTCAATCCGGTTGGCGGAAGCACCAAGACTCGGGCGGAGAGTCCCGTGACAGCGACCCCTACTGAAGATTCAGCCGTGCTGGAGATACTTGTGAGTCGGCTTCTCGCCATGACGCTTCCCGCCATTGCGGTGGCGATGGGCGCGTCGCTGTCGACTGCCGCCTATGGCGAGGACGAATCGCCCGCTGAGGCAACCGACGATGCGTCGATCGTTGAACGCGGCATCGATCTTGATAGCGACGCGGCGAGTGACGACGACATTCGCAGGCGGCTGAACGGGATCTACGACGAGCACGCGTGCCGAACGCGCAGGTCTACAAGGCTGTCATCGTCAATTACACACGTCAGCCGGAACGCCAGTTCGAATTCGACATCGGGGTCAATACCGATCTCGATCTCAACGCCGCACAAGGGACTGCCATCGCGACTATCTATCGCGTATCGGGTGTCCTCACCGATCCGCCGGCCACGGTGCTGACATCCAAACTCGAAGAGTCGACTGTTTCGCTGACCGCCCGGGCCTGGGTAGATCAACGTCGCAGTGATCTGTTGAAGGTGCGAAGCGAGTCGATACGTCAGGTCAAACAAGCCTTCGACGAGGCGGGCATTGCCATGCCGGAGCCGATATCTCGCGTTCGTTTCCAGGACGGACACATGAACATCGTGCCGGGCGACGGCGCTGCGAACAGCCGCGAGGTCGCAAGGACCAAGGATGATTCGCGACGAACCAGGCCGGAATCGAACTCGATGATCACGGGGCCTGCAGATGAAGTCGAGGAGGGTAAGCGCGCGCGTCCAGTCAAGCGTATTGCATCGACGTCCCGGCTTGTGGGCTTCAGCACGCGCCGGTTAGCCTACACGCATCCGGGACGGAGCGCTCAACGTCGTCAGCATCGCTGCGAGCTGCCGACCTCTTGACCGGGTAGTGCGTCAATGTGTTTTCGACGCCTCGCTAGAGCGTCGTTTCGGCATGCACGTCGTCATCCCGCTTCAGATCGGGATTTCGGTCACCAAGCAACGCGGTCGCCGACTTCCATAAGTAGCGAATGCCCTTGATACCGGAATTATCCCAGTACTCGCCGATGGAGGGATCGAACTCGATCAGGCACAGGTCTTCCTGTGACGGCCCATCCGGAAACCAGACTTCCCACGACTTGTTCCAGAGAGATTCGATCCGATCGCGATCCTGTGACACTTTCGCTGTGCCGGAGAGCGACACGAAAACCGCACCATCCTGAAGCGTAACGCAGCAATCCGGGTCGGCACGGATCTCCACGACCTTGCCGGTATCGATCGAACTCGCGAAGGTCAACAAGCCGCTCGACTCATCGTGCTCCGCGATGTGCATCGGCCGGGACTGCAGGGTTCCACCCTCATCCCGGGTGACGAGCATCGCATTGCGGAATTCACCGACAAGATCCTGAAGTCTTTCCTTTGTATCGTCGCTCATCTCTTCTCCAGCTCGCTCTGCAGTTTCAGGACGTTGTTGCCGTCGTCGACGCGGACGTAACAGGCGGGATCATCGGCCGTGCCGTTCCGCACCACCTCGCTACCGTCTATCGTGCGAGTCGTCCGTTCGGTGAAGACGGACTGGACAGTCCCCTCCCCATGGCCATCACCCCACTTCCACCTGACCTTGTCACCTTCCGACAACATGCGCTCTCACTCCTCATGTGTGGTTGGCCGAACGATAGTGGTTGCGACGTCGCTGTGAATCAGCTTGATAAAAGTTACACAGCCTGAGGCGGTGTCGTTGATTCGCGGTATCCCGGATCAGATGATCGCGTGTCGAACCTTCGCCGAAACCCACTCGCTGAACACGACCGTCGCGAGAATGACGATGAAGATCAGAGTGACCTGTGGCCAGGCCAGCACATTGAGCGAAGCCTGCAACTGCAAACCGATACCGCCAGCACCGACTAATCCGAGAATCGTCGACTCGCGAATGTTGATGTCCCAGCGAAACACCGTGATGCCGTAGAAAGCCGGCATGATCTGCGGCACGATCGCGTAGTTGACAACCTGCGCAGCAGAGGCGCCGGTCGCGCTGATCGCTTCCACCTGCAGAGCATCGGTCTCCTCGATGGCCTCGTACAGCAGTTTGGCAATGAAGCCGACCGAACGCAGGCCGATCGCGACGATGCCGGCGAGAATGCCGGGGCCGATGATGGACACCAGCAGTAGCGCCCAGATCAGCGAATTGATCGAGCGCGATGCGACGATCACGAACAGCGCCAAAGGCCGCACCAGCAGGCGGCTCGGGGTGGTGTTGCGTGCCGCCAGGAAGGCCACGGGCACGGCCAGTACGATGCCAAGCAGCGTACCGAGAGTGGCTATGTTCAAGGTATCCCACAGTGGCTTCCAGAGCTGATCGATGTAGGACCAGCGCGGTGGGATCATGCGTCCGCCGAGATCAGCCGCCTGGCGCGGCGCATCGGCAACGAAGGCCCAGATGGTATCGGCGGTCATGATCTGCCAGCAGTAGACCGTCAGCGCGACCAGAGCCAGCCAACCCATCCAGAGAAGCAATCGATGGGCAGAGCTTCGATGTCGCCAGTTCGTTGCTGTAGTCATCGCTTCAATCTGCCCATTGACGTACGTAGCCCGACAGATACTCCGCCAGCATCACGATGACGATAATGATCAACAGGATCGCACCGGCCGAATCGAATTCGTAGCGGTCGATGGCGGTGTTCAGGGTTGCCCCGATACCACCGGCACCGACGATGCCGATGACCGCCGATTCACGGAAGTTGATATCGAGCCGATACAGCGAAAGTCCGATCAGGCGCGGCATGACCTGCGGCTGCACGCCGTAATTCACCAGCTGCCACCAGGAAGCGCCGGTCGCGCGAATCGCCTCGGCCTGCGCCTCGTCGATGTCCTCGATGTCCTCGGCAAGAAGCTTGGCGAGAAAGCCGATCGTGGCAAAGCTCAGCGTCAGAAACCCTGCGAAGGGGCCGAACCCGAACATCGCGACGAACAGGATCGCGATGATGATCTCCTGCAGGGACCGCGACACCGCGATGATCGCCCTGCAGAGGTGGTAGACCAATGGCGTGGCAATGTTCCTTGCCGCGCCGATACCGATCGGCACCGAGATGGCCACACCGACCACCGTCGATGTCACGGTCATGGTCAGGCTCTCGACCAAGCCCTGGGCGATATCTTTCCAACGGCTGGAAAAATCCGGCGACAGAAAGCCTTCGATGAACTGCCGGCCGCGAGGCAGTCCCTCATAAACCCGATGCCAGTTGAACTCGATGCTGCCGATCGCCAGCACCAGATACATCAGCGCACCGAGCCCGAAAATCCAGCGCAGGCGGCTATCGCGAACCAGGGTCGGCGGGCGTCGCCAGCGTGTCGCATGCCGGCTACTGACGATCGTGCTCACTGCAGGCCGGAAAGGCGTTCAGCCTGACCGCGATCGTCCGTCGCGCCTTCGCTGTTGTTTCGGATGTCACGACCCGGCATGTCCATGGTGGTCCAGTCTTCCTCCCCGTAGATGCGGGTCAATACCTCATCATCTAGCGCGTCGGGGGATCCGTCGAACACGACGCGACCGGCTTGCAGGCCGATAATTCTCTCGGTGAACTGCCTGGCCAGTACGACGTCGTGGATGTTGATGATTGCCGGCAGCTGCCGCTCGGCACAGATTTCGACGATCAGTCGCATGATCTGCCGCGAGGTCTTGGGATCGAGCGAGGCGGTCGGCTCATCGACCAGCAACAATTCCGGATCCTGCTCGAGAGCACGGGCGATACCGACCCGCTGACGCTGTCCGCCGGACAGCGCATCGGCGCGCTTGTCGGCGTGCTCGCCGAGGCCGACGCGCTCGAGCAGGCTGAACGCGGCCTGGACGTCAGTCGCCGGAAAGCGGCGCAGGAAACTGCGCCAGAAAGGTACATAGCCGAGTCGCCCGGAAAGGACATTTTCCATCACGGTCAGCCGCTCGACCAGCGCGTACTCCTGGAAGATCATGCCGATACGGCGGCGCGCGCGACACAAGGCCTTGGTTCCAAGACCGCTCAATTCCTGCTTGCCGAGCCAGACCTGGCCAGCGCTCGGCTCCACCAGACGATTGATACAGCGAATCAGTGTCGACTTGCCGGCCCCGGAAGGGCCTATCAATCCGACTACCTGACCCGCCGGCACGCTTAAACTAACCTGATCGAGCGCCGTGTCACCGCCGCGATACGTCTTCGAGAGTGATTCGATTCGCAGCAGGCCGTCATCGTGACTGTCGCTCAACTGCAGCTGTACTCGACCCCGTTGGCTTCGTCGATCTTGCGAATCACCGCCCAGTCATCCTTGAACGATATCGGCACGAACTGAGCCTCGCCGGACTTGCTGAACTCCTCTTCCAGCGAAGTACCTGCCCATTCGAAACTCTCGAATGCCTGCATGATCTTCTCTTGCAGTGCAGGTTCGAGATTGTAGGCAAGACCGTAGCCTGTGGTCGGAAATGTCTCGGAAGTATAGAGGCTGACGAGCTGATCTTCAGTGACCACATCGCGGCTGAGCATGCGATTGAGCACGGAGTTCGCGATTGCGGCCGCCGGGTAGTCCTTGTTGGCCACGCCGAGAATCGAGTTGTCATGCTTGCCGGAAAACACCGGCTCGAAATCCTCGCCAGCCTGCATGCCGTAGTTGGCCATCAGGATTGCGGAGGGTGCCTTGAAACCCGAGTTCGATGTTTCCGAGGTAAATGCAAGCTTGCCACCTGCGATATCCTCGACCTTCTCTATGCCCGAGTCCGGATACGTGATGATCTCCATCTCGTAGCCGTAGGATCCGTCGGCTGCCGCCATCATGGTGAACGGTCGAAAGCCCGCACAGGCGACGGCCAGCGGATTCGAGCCGGTGTTGAACCCGGCGATGTGCAGACGCCCGGCGCGCATCGCTTCGATCTGGGCAGCATTCGACTGCACCGGAAAGAACTGCACTTTTTTGCCGGTTGCCTCGGCGAGATGGTCGAGGAAGTCCGACCAGGCTTCGGCATAGACCGCCGGATCTTCGACCGGGGTGTACGCGAAGATCAGCGTGCCGGGGTCGGAGAGCGCGGCCGGATCGCTCGGTACGTCGGCCAGCAGATCACCGTCCTCGTCGCTGTAGCGGCTGTCGAGTTCGAAGGCAGCCACCGCCGATGCCGCTAACAGAGTGGTCATGGATACCGTGACGGACAGCCGGTTGATGCGACCTCCATCCTGCGACGTCAGACACGGTGCCGAGGCAGTCACGGACCTACCGACGACGATCGCGTTCGGCGCGTCGTCGTTCGAAGTCTCCGGGGCAAATGCTTCCCTCCGCTCTGCCTTCGATCTGATCACGCACGGAGTAAACACACGTCGGGACCGTTCCCGATGGTCCTTCACCGGCACGCATCGGAATGACCTCTATCCCCTGCTCCTGTGTCCATTCGATCAATGCCTGACGCGCTGGAGCCCAAGGGTGAAAGGCGTCGTAAGGACGGTTCTCAAGAACAAAGGCCAGTGCATCGATCTCACCGTCTTCGAGCTGGGATCGTTCCGCTAGTTCGAGTGCCATTGGAAACTTTCCCTGAACAAGCGCTTCGGTGAACGCCGTATGGGTGAACCGCGGGAGGCATTCACTACAGAGGTCGACGCTCGGATCTGCACCAAGTGCAAGCAGCAGATCGAAGGCGTCTGGATTCTCGTAGTATATCGAGCAAGACAATGGCGTTCGAAAGCTTCGGTAAGCCGTTTCACGCACGTGGTTCGGGGACGCACCGAATTCGAGCAGGAGCTCCAGCATTGCCGTATCGCGACTGTCGATCGAGAGACACAATGCCGGATCCTCCTTCGAGGACTTCACTGCGGTCTCCGGATCAGCGCCGCTTTCCAGAGCCCTTCGGGCGGCGATCTGATCCTTTGCGACGATAGCTTCGATGAGCTGTTGATCCACAGCCGACGAACCCGAGGCCAACGATGCCCAGGCCAGTGCAACTGCCGCCACCAGCCCTGTTGCATAGCGTGTTCTGTTGAACTGGTTTTTCACGACAGCAAGCTCTCCGGTTTTCGCGAACGTTTCATGGTGTGCGTCCGCAATGTCTTACCAACAACATGTCGAGCGATTCGAGAACAGCCGCCATGGAGTGAAAATGGGTAGCACGGTCTGTGGGGTCCCACCACTGATGCGGTCGAGCATCGACCCAGGACTCTGGCGGGTCAGGAATCTCGGCATGCAGGCCCGGCGCTTCGCTTGCCTCGTAGGCGCCGGACGTGGCCATGAAGTTGCTGCCGGCCGTTATCGGATCGGACGCGGTATGGACGACGTCGATACTTTGGGAGGCGATGGCATACTCGACAATGAGTCCTGCTCGTTGGGCGGTTGCATGGTGAAGCGCGGCCGAATTGAAGACGGTAGCTTCGCGATGTGTCCCGAGTGCAGCAAACGTCGCCAAGCCGCCACCCAGTGAGTGTCCAGTGTACGAGATATCTTCGCTAGGAAGTGCCCTTGCCACGTTTGTGGCGAGAGCAAGCGCCAGATCATACTGCCGCGCCGGTTCCCCCTGCCCTTGCGCAATATTCGTGTCCCAGTCATCACCGACGTTGTCCGTACCTCGGAAGGAGAGGACGTATCGATCCTCGGCCGCGCTATACAGCAATATCGCGTCGAATCCGTTATCGCTGAAAGCGGCTGCACCCAGACCGATCTGGCCCGGCGCTACCAACGCCCAACCCGAAGGACAAGCAATTCCAGCGTAGGCGCAGTTGGCGAGTTCTGCCATTCGATAGTCTTCTTCGAGATCGCTGCAGCTCTTGCCGATCGGCATCGTGCAGAAGGGATCGGGTGGAGGTGGGCGTGGCCGGGGCCGGGGCCGGGGCCGGGGCCGGGGCCGGGGCCGGGGCCGGGGCCGGGGCCGTCGAGGATTGTTGCGGTTGTATCTGATGTCGGGCGAAGCCCCGTCACGAAAATAAGCCTCGATCAGCTGCTGCACCCGAATCATCGTCAGCGCGTCGGTAGTACAGGCCGGAGCGCCATCGGCCAGTTCGATCAGTCGTTGGTCGCGCGCTTCAGGAGAATCGACCCGTATCTCCATCGCTCGGCATGACGGCAGTTCACCGAGAACCCATTTCGTTGCCAAGGCGCCGACGTCGGTCTTGCCAAACTCGAAATACGTGATTCGTCCTTGTCTATCCGCCTTCAGGACGACCGGAACGGAGCGCTCTCGAATGGCGGCCCGTCCATGTAGACGCGCATCATCCGGATTGAGCTCAAGTGATCCCGAAAGCGAGTCGAGAAGTCGCTCACGGGTGTCGTCGCTCGACATCGAACCGGCTCGGCCCTTGCGATTGCCATCAATCTCGCTGGGTACTTCCAGCGCGGATTCGTCAGGATCGCCATGCGTGGATGCGGGGTAGCACCCGATGCACTGGACTCCGGGTTCGAGATTGGCAACTTGCGGCGAGTGGAGCGGCGAAGCCTTTGCGGCATTGTCGTGGGGCCAGACGAAGCGTTGGCTACGCCCATCCTGCCAGGTGACCGATGCGGTTCCGGGGCTACGCCCAGTCGCGTCGTTTCGACGAATACTCAAGGCGTCGATACCTCGACGGTCTCGCCAGGACGTGGCCTTGCCGTTTTCGTCGTAGCCCCATTCACTTTGCCATCCGTCGGCTGTCGTGGTTCTGGAGGTCAACAGGCGAGAGTCGATAAGATCGTCATGGTCGTAGGAGATCGACGTTCCATCGTCGAATGAAACACCGACAGGATTGCGATTCGTATCATAGCGGTATTGAACGAGTGATCCATCTGGCAGCGTCACGCTCTTCAGGGCGCCGATCGGCATGAGAGCCTCGCCCGTACCGTAGCGAGGAAGCACATCGGGGCGAGCGACATAGTTGAATTCGAGAACCTGCCCGACCGAGTCCGTGACCGTATGCAGGCGTCGATGTCGATAGTGCAAAGACAATGTGCCGCGTTGATCGGCAAAGTCGATCTTGACGAGGAACGAGCCATTGAAGTACAGGGTACGTCCATCAGCGAGATGCCATCGAGCATCTTCATCGAGCACGATCACTCCATCAGTGGCGTGTATCCCGTGGTAGACCTGCTTGATCATGTCAGGGTGCTCCTCATCGCCAGCGTCGACAACATCACGCTTCCGGCTTGTTCGAGGCGCTCGTTCGAATAACAGCAGTCTGCCATCGCTCTGAACGATCTGCAGGCGCATATCGGAAACTCGCATCAGATTGACGTGGTAGCCATGGCGCCAGCCCGGACCGAGTCCAAGGTCATGATTTCGAAGCGAGCTGTTGTAGTGGCGTATCAATGCAAGCCCGCTACCAACTGCCCGGAAGTCGACCTCCCGTTGGTACTTGTTGCCGCTGGCGATGTCGATCGGATTGCCGACCTGACGGTTCAGATCACCGGGGGTTGCACTGCTGCCGACAGAGCCACTTGTCGAGCAGGACGGCGCACCGGCCGTCGGTGCCAGGCAGATCGCCAGTGCGGGATCCGCCGCAACTGTCGCGTTTGCGGCGAAGCCGACTGAAGCCATGCCCACTAGCGCAGGCAGGATTCCAATGCACTGGAGAAGGTCCCGGAGGATCCTTCGCGGTGGATCTGTGCGCGGCGACCATGCGGGTACCGGTCGTGGTTGCCGAGTCAACGCGGGAAGACAGCGCATCCTTCGGCACTCTTCCTTGAGTGTCATTACCGGAATTCCTGACGCGAGGTTCCGTCCTCTGCACTCAGGAGTCTATTCGAATGAGAAAAGCGATGATCGGATGTGGGTCACAAGTACGGAATGCGTTACATGACGCGCGTTGATCCCTCTGTGTTTCGAGCAGAAATCAGCCCGCCGCCACGGGACCGATGAATCCTGGCCGTGCAGAGGAGTGCACACCTTCAACCGATGAGAGGGTACGGTTTACCTGCGTCCGAGATCATATCGGGTTCTTGGCCGCATGCGCGTCATGCGTAAAGGTACAAGCGACGAGAGACTTCCTGGCTAAGGCAGAAAGGCTCCTCCGTTCACGCGCAAGGTCTGACCGGTCACATAGCGCGCTTTCGTGCTGGCGAGATAGGCGACGGCGTCCGCCACTTCATCTGGACGACCGCGACGCCCGGCGAGGTTCGTTCGCGAGCCATGATGATGGGGCTCGGCGCCGTCACGCACGGTATCGATAAGGCCGGGCACCACGATGTTCGCCGTGACGTTCGGTGCAAGATCATGCGCGAGAGCGCAGGACGGTCAGATCCGGTTGTGGCTTCGGGAAGACCGATAGTCGCACTGCGCTCTGCACTGAGACAATGGCCTGCGTTCCGATGGCAGCGATCAACTCGAGACTCTCGTAATATACGTTTTGAGAATGCACTACTGTACACTTTGAGAATAACGTACTATACATTTTGAGATTCTCGAGCTTCCCTACGTGACGAATGCAACACTGCTCGACAGATGGCAACGCGATGGTCTGGACGAGGCGCGCCAGAGCAGGCGAGTACTGCTTCTCGAAGGGGCGCGGCAATGCGGCAAGACCACACTCGCGCGAAGTCTTCCCGGCAACACCTTGTTTCGGACACTCGACGACATCGCCGTCCGCGAGGCTGTCGTCTTCGATCTCAAGGGATTCCTCAAACATGAAGCCGACATGCTCGTCATCGACGAGATTCAGCGCGCGCCGGAGCTCCTCCCGGAAATCAAGCGAATCGTCGATGACAACACTCGCCCGGGACAATTCCTGCTAACCGGTTCTGCCCGCCTGGTATCGCTGCCGAGCGTGACCGAGTCGCTGGCCGGACGGGTGCGGCGAGTTCGATTGCGCCCGTTTGCTCAGGGCGAATTGCATACGGTGGGCCCCGATTTCTTGAATCGCATCGTAGCAGGCAATCCTTTTCCCGACGATCCAACGGCCGACCGCGACGCCCTCCTCCAGACAGCGTTGCGCGGAGGGTATCCGGAGGTGCAGGCGATGGGCATGCGTGAGCGCCGTTCCTGGCACAACGACTACGTCGACGCGATCCTGTCACGCGATCTACAAGACGTCGGACGCGTACGCGATGTCCGCAACGTTCGCAATTTACTCGTGGCGAGCGCTGCCTGGTCGTGCCGGCAGGCCGACGTCACCTCACTGTCACGCGAACTCGGCGTGACGCGCGTCTCGATCGAGACGTGGCTCGGCATGCTCGAGACGTTGTTTCTGCTGGAGCGCCTGCCCGCCTGGACGCGGACCGACTACGAGCGGGTCGGCAAGAAGGACAAATGGTTGCTGTCCGATCCTGGCTTGATCGCCTCGCTCTTGCGTTATCCGGACAACCCATCGCGACTATCAAATGATCAGACCGGGATGATCGTGGAGGCGTTCGTCGGCAGCGAGCTGCTCGCATTGGCCGATGCGTCATCCGGCCGTTTCTCGATCAATCACTACCGCGATAACGACAAACGGGAAATTGACTTCATGGTTGATGATCACGACACCGGCGGCTGCATCGGTATCGAAGTCAAGGCGAGTACCACGGTCGGTGCGAAGGACTTCAAGCACCTCCGCTGGTTCGACGAGAACCTCGCTGCCGGCCGCCCTTTCGCGGGAGTCGTCTTGCATGCCGGCACGGACGTCCTGCACTTCGGCAAGCGGCTACAGGCGCTGCCCACGAGCGCGCTGTGGAACATCTGAGCGTCCGGCATCGCGCACGTGCTGGTAAACGGCAAGCTGCGGTAAAAATCGTCGCACGGACGCAAGGGAGCACTGATTCCGATACTGACCTCCCCGTCGACCGGCTCACGATATCGAATAACACGGCGTGGGGCGATCCCTGAGTGCCGTCGAAATCACGGCTGTTCAGCAAGCTGAAGACTGCCAGCGGCACCCCGTCCTGCAGCGCGCCGAGGCGCGTCTTCGTTCCTCCGACATCGACCACGATCACATCAGCTCTCATCAAACGCTCCTGATCATGCTGTAGTGTCGCAAGGCGAGCGGCGGGCTCTTGCCCGTGCCCGGTAAACCAGCGAGTGCGACGAGCATTCAACCGACCCGGCTGCTACGCTTGTCGCTGACTTCAACCCTTGCGAGGGAGCGTCCCCGCACGTGAGCCGCACGATTCGCACCATGGAGGAGTTCGCGGCGTTTGCCGGGCTGTCGCGGCAGACCGTGTCGAAGTACTTCAACGACCCCGACTCGGTTCGACGCACAACCCGCTCGCGCATCGAATCGGCCGTGCAGGTATCCGGCTTCCAGCCGAATCTGCACGCGATGAACCTCAACCGCCGGCAGTCGCAACTGCTTGGTGTTGTCGTGCCTCACTCGCTTGACCCGTTCTACATGTCGATCACGCGCCGTATCGAGCAGGTGGCAACCGATCACGGCTACATCGCCTTCACGCTCAGCTCCGACGGGCGACCCGATCTGGAGGAGCGAGCGATACGAACCTTCGCGTCGATGAACGTCGCCGGCACGATCATCGGGCCGCTGGGCGCCAAGCGCCGACGATCGCTGCTGCGCGCTGCCAAGCTGGACATGCCGATCGTGGCGATGGACTCGCCGCTGGACGATGCCACCGCCTTCGTCGGCACCGACAACCATGCCAGCGTCACCCTGATGATCGACTACCTTTGCCGCTCGGGTGAACCACCGGCGTGGTTCGACATTCCGACGATCAACCAGACCGCCATAGAGCGTCGCATTGCCTATGAGAACGCCATGAAAGCGCTGGGGCACGAACCGCGTTGGCTGACGCTGCAAGCCTGCAATGACTGGAACTTCGAGAGCTACGCATACACCGAAGCGAGCCGCTTGTTCAGCGCCGGCGAGCTGCCGTCGCACACCGTACTGTGTGCGAACGATCGCTTGGCCTTCGGCGTACTGTCGGCCGCCTGTAATGCAGGATTGAAGGTCGGTCGCGGCACCGACTGCGATCTTCGCGTTGCCGGCCATGACAACCACCCGCTGAGCGCCTATACCTGCCCACCGCTGACGACCGTGGCCCAGGACCACGAACGCATCGCAGAGATTGCGGCCGAGCTCTTGTTCGCCCGCATCGACGAGCGCGAACCGCGCTCGTCCGCTTCGGACAGGCACATTCTGCTGGACGGCACACTGGTCATGCGAGCCTCGGCCTGAACGATGGAGCACAAGAGCCGTGCCTGCGCTATTCATCGATAACCCAGACGCAGAAGCGTCTCACGGTTGTCCCGTACCGCGCGTGCCGGATCGGCCTGCGCCTGCCGCGACTCTTCCTCCACGACCACCCAGCCGTTGAACCGGGGTGCCTGCATCACCAGCTCGATGACCGTTGCCACATCGCAGCAACCCGTTCCCAGCATCGCCCACTGACCTTGTTCGTCCACATCCTTCAGGTGCACGTAGCGGATGCGGGATCGGTAGGTATGCAGCGTGTCCATCAGGTTCTGCCCGCCACGCAGGATGTGCCCGGTGTCTGGAACCCAGCCGACCGTCTTTTCGTCGAGCAGCGCGAACAGGCAGTCGTAGTCAGCACGATCGAAGAGCAGCGTGTTGTGATGCGAACTGGGGTGGATCGTCACCGGCACGCCCGCATCGACACCCAGCGCAGCGGCACGGTTGTAGATCTCGGCAGCGATCTCGAACTTGTCCTCACGCGGGCCCATCGATACGACGGTGGCCGATCCGAGCGAAACCGGTGCACCCGGGAAGTGGGCTGCAAATTCCAGCCAGCGCGACGTAGTCTCCAGATCCGCGTCTATCGATTCTGACAGCGTGAACCCACTGGCCGACCCGAATGCGAAGGCCGCCAATTCCAGCTCATGCGTCTGCAGAGCCGCCGCGAAGTCGGCGGGTCGAGTCGCGTAGTCCCCGATCATCGTGTCAGTGATCTCGATACCTCGATAACCCCCGTCGGCAATTGCCTTCAGCAAGGCATCCGGCCCCTGCGTCCACCGATCACCCAGCATTTCCCAGGTAAAGGTCTGACATCCGAGTCTTGGCGTTTGTGTGCTCAAGCGACTGTCTCGCGTTGAATGGTGTGTGTAGCCCGTGTCGGCTGCGTCAAAGCCGCCAATCGTCGACTATTGGAAACGCCAGAGCGTGTGCATCTGGCAAACTTCGCAGCACCGGTCCTGTTCCGGACGCCTAAAGGAGGACGAAAGAGATGACGCAGGGCAACGATCCGCTCACTATCGGTGTTGTCGGGTGCGGCAACATTGCTTCGACCTATCTGAGAAACGCAAGTCTGTTTCCTGGAACACGAATCGTCTGCTGTGCTGACATCAATCCGGAACAGGCGCAAAACTGTGCGGACGAGTACGGCCTCGACGCGTTGACCTTCGACGCCCTGCTGGCGCGCAGCGATGTCGAACTGGTGCTTAACCTGACCGTCCCGCGCGCCCACGCAGAGATCTCGACGGCGGCCTTGCGTGCCGGCAAGCACGTCTACACCGAAAAGCCACTCGGGGTCAGTATTGACGAAGGACGGCGATTGCTCGACGAGGCCAAACGGGCTCAACGTCTGATCGGCTCCGCACCCGACACCTTTCTGGGTGCGGCTGGCCGGCGCGCCCGCCAGTTGATCGATGACGGCCTGATCGGCACGCCGGTCGCCGGCACCGCCTTCATGCTCGGGCGCGGCATGGAGCACTGGCACCCGGACCCAGCGTTCTACTATCAACCGGGCGCCGGTCCCCTGTTCGACATGGGGCCCTATTACCTGACCATGCTGGTCAGCTTGCTCGGCAGCGTGGCCCGTGTGCAGTCGCTTGCCAGCAGCGGCCAGGCCGAAAGGCTGATCACTGCGGACGGCCCGCTGCACAACACGAGGTTTCCGGTCGAGACGCACACCACCGTGTTGTCGTTGCTGCAATTCAGCTCCGGTGCGATAGTCACCTTCGGCACATCCTGGGACGTGTTCCGTCATACCAATCACCCGATAGAGATCCACGGCACGAAGGGGTCTTTGCGGTTGCCCGATCCGGATACCTTCGGTGGCACGGTATCGGTGTCGGCGCACGGAGCACCCTGGGCCCACCATGACACGCGCACCTGCGCCTACGGTGAATACAACTGGCCATACGACGCACCGGACCGTGCCAACTACCGCATGCTCGCCATTGCCGACATGGCCGCCGCGATCCGAGCGGGGGAATCGGTGCGCGCCTCGGCCCAGCTGGCCCTGCACGTGCTCGATGTCATGGACTCGATTGCACAGGCTGCCAGCACCGGCCGCGCGCACGACGTATCCAACAGCACCGAACGTCCGGCACCCTTGAGCGAGTCGGCGGCCGACGCGTTGAGCGTCTGATGCCATCGGCGGTACGGTGCACCGTGGTGTGACGAAACGGCTCATCCGGTCACGCACTCGGGCCGTGGTGCATTCGGCGCGCTCATCAAGCGGCGTACCGTTGCCGGCGTCACCTCGGCGCTACGCCCACCCAGGCACTGAGCGGATAGCGCCGCCGCGGCCGCTGCAAAGCGTACGCTCTGTCGGGGATTTAGCCCCTCGCTCAAGGCCGCAGCGTAAGCGCCATGGAACCAGTCTCCACAGCCGGTCGTGTCAAGCACATCCACTTCGAAGCGAGCCTGGTGCCACACCGCCTGGCTACCGCGTTGCCGTAGCCAGGCGCCCGACGCACCCTGCGTGATCACCACCGCCTCACGCTGCCCTGACCAGAGCGCATCGATGATGGCGTGAACAGACTCCTCGCCGGTCACTGACGCGGCAAACTCCCGCGGCAGTACCAGATGCTGGCACAGGTGCAACACGTCATCGGTGGCCGAGCCGATGCTCCATTCCACATCGGCAATCACGGTGATACCGTGCAATACGGCCGCCTCGACAACGGCCGTTGTGTAGGCGGCATACGCATCGACCAGCAGCACGCGTGCGGTTGCGAAGTCGTCCAGCGACAGCGAAGGAGGGGCACCCAGGCGCGTGTCATCGCGATAGGCGATAAAGCGTTCACCAGCGGAATCGACAAGAATAGTGGAACGTATCGGCCGTGCCTCCGCTGAACGCGTGGCCATCGATAGATCCACACCGCGCGAGCTCAGACTTTCGGCCACCGACGCGTCGCGAGGATCGGTCGAGAGCCAGCCGACAAAGCCAGCAGAGGTGCCCAGCGATGCGGCGGCCACCAGAGCGGTGGCGACATTGCCGCCCTGTGCCTGCGACTCCGCAAGGACTCGGCCCTTGCCCGTGTGGAGCGGCTGGTCGACGCGCAGCAAGTGGTCGACAGCCACGGACCCGAAGCCGACGATCTGGGGCCGCTCGCCCATCAATCAGGCACTCGCTGCCTCGATTGCAGCTCGTGCGCCGAGGCCATCGTGAATCACGGACTTGAACGCCACACCCGCTATCGCCGGATCACCGTGCCCCCACAGGTTTCGGCCAACGACCGCACCCACCGCACCGGCGTTGATCGCGTCCGAGGTATAGGCGAGCGCGCCTTCCAGCGTATCGGCCTTCGGTCCACCCGCGATGACTACCGGTACGGGGCAGGAGTCGACAATCTCACGAAATGCATTCATGTCCCCCGGATAGCCAACCTTGATAACGTCCACACCGGTCTCGATACCGATGCGCACCGCATAGGCGATCGAGTCCGGCGTGAAGACAATCGTCGGTACATCGGTAAAATCGCGGGGATAGATATGCGCAACGACCGGCATGCCGAAGCGATGCGCATCGCGCACCGAATCGGTCAGCCAGCGAATGTATTTGCCTTCATTGCCCCCACCCAGCGGGATCGCCACCGCCAGGGCATCAGCACCGAGCCGAACCGCATCCTCCGGCGTGGCGATCAGTTGCTGAATGCGGTCGTCCGCCGTGAAGCAGCCGCCCTGCACGATCAGCGCGGCCTTGCCGGCATGGTTGGCCCAAAGATGCTTCGCCGAGCCGGGCTGGATCGTGACCGAATCGGGTTTGGCGGACACTACCCGGTCGAGCGCCGCCGGCAGATTGGCCAAACCGCCCAGGCGGACGTTGCCGTAGCCGACGAAGTGATCAACTGCTGCGCCGAACAGGCGACCGGAGAGATGTGAAAATATACGCGACAGCCGTACGTGAGTTCCGAGTGACATGGCAATCCAGTGGTTATTCGAGGACAGGTGATCTATTGAATTCAGACAGAAGCAACGCGGTTGCGAGACAGTGGCAGGCTCCGCTCAGGCCTCAGCCCTTCAGCGAGCCCGCGGTCATACCGGTCAGAAAATAGCGCTGCACGCACAAGTAAAGCACCAGGATCGGCAGCGAGCCGAGAACGCTCATGGCCATCATCTCGTTCCATTCGTAGGCGTGTTGACCCATCAGCAGCTGAATGCCGATTGGTACCGTGCGCATATCCATCGACTTGGTCAGCGTCAGAGCGAAAAGAAATTCGTTCCAGGCGAGCAGAAAAGTGTAAACACCGGTGGCCACGATGCCCGGCACGGACACCGGCACGATGACCCGCCACAGCGCCGTAAAGCTGGACCCGCCGTCCATCAGCACCGCCTCGTCCAGCTCTTTGGGCAAAGTATTGAAGTAGCCGGTCATCATCAGAATGGCGTACGGCAACGTGAACACCATGTACGTCAGGATCAACGCCAGGTACGTGTCGTACAGGCCGAATGAGACCACGATGCCGAAATAGGGAATCAGCAAGGTGATGGGCGGCACCGTCTGAGTGCTGATGATGAACAGACTGAGCGGTTTCTTGAACCGGAAGGAATGGCGACTGAATGTGTAACCGCCGAGAATGGCAACCAGCAGGGTCAGCAAGGTGACCGATCCGGCGACCAGATAGCTGTTGATGAAGAAACGCACTTTCTCCGGGTCAGCGATGATGTTGCGGTAGGCATCCAGGGTGAAAACCTCTGGCAGCAGACGCGGTGGCACGGCGAAGATCTCGGTATTGGACTTCACCGAGCTGACAAGCATCCAGAGCACCGGAAAGCCGGCGAACACGGCACCTGCAAGCAAACCAAGGTAAGTTGCGAGAGTCGGCAAGTCCCAACGCGCTTTCCGCCGAGCACTCATGCGTCGTGCACCTTCTGGTATCGCAGATAGAAGAACGCACCCACCAGCGAGATCAGCAACATCACCACGGCGCTGGCGGAGGCCAGCGAGAATTCGTAGCGGGTGAACGCCAGCTTGTAGGTGTAAGTGCCGATCATTTCGGTCGCATGGACAGGACCACCACCGGTGGTCAGCCACACCAGCGGGAACACCTGCATCGTCCAGATGAAGTCGAGAAGGGCAATGCTGACGATGATCGGCATCAGGTGCGGGATGGTGATGTAGCGAAGCTTCTGGAACGCATTCGCACCATCGATATCGGCAGCTTCGTACAGAGAACCGGGCACCCCTTGCAAACCGGCCAGCAGACTGACCATGAACAGCGGATAGCCGGCCCAGATGTTTACGAACGTCAGTGCGTGGATGGCGGTGTCAGAGGAGGAAAACCATTCAACATTGCGCTCGATCAGGCCGATTCCGGTAAGCACCGCATTGACCACACCGCTCGGGTCCAGCAACAGGCGCCAGACGATGGCGATGATGACCGCAGTAAACAGCCATGGGAGAATGTAGAGCACGCGAAACAGTGCCCTTATGGTCGGGTTGACGCGCACAGAATTCAGCAGCAACGCGAAGCCGAGTCCGAGTCCGAGATGAAATATCACGCTCATGGCAGTGAAATACAGCGTATTGCCAACCGCTATCCGGAACGTCTCGTCCAGCAGGATCGTCTTGAAGTTCTCCAATCCGACAAACGTCGGATTGCGGTTGGTAATGACATTGTCGAGTGTCGCGTAATGCAACACCACTCCCATCGGAAACAACATCAGCAGCAACAGCAGAAGCAACGTCGGGGTCAGATACAAGTAAGGCGCGATCGAGCGCAGTGCCCGGTAGGACAGCAATCGATCGAGTGCTCCCGCGCCTGCGCCCGCAGGCCCGGCAGGTTCGCTTCGTACAGCGGTCATGGTCGAGGAACCTCAAGGCCAATAACGAGGGCCGGTACAGAAGGGCCGTGAAAGTGTGAGAGACGCCACAACGCATCACTGGTCTGCGTCGTGACGTCGTTTGAGCAATCCAGCTCGACTGGCGTGTGAATACCTAGAATTGATCCATCCACTTCGCCTGTGCGTTGGCAGCCGCTTCGACAGCGCTTTGCTCACCTTCCAGCATCATCTGGATTTCCTCGTCAAACATGCGCATCAGCTCCTCGGCGACCGGCAGGCCGGTGAATTCGTTCGCCAGGTAGCCGGACTGGAAGATCTCGAAGCCCTTGGCGAAGAGCTCATCCGACGACACGAAATCAGGCGTCGCCTGTGTATTGCCGGGGAAGGCGTTGGCAATCGACACCAGTTTGCTGTTGACCTCGGCACTCATCAGGTAGGACACCAGCTTCCAGGCTTCCTCCTTGTTCTCGCTGCTCTCACTGACGCCGATTCCCCAGGCTGCATAGGGTAGGCCACGGGGGCCGTCGTAGCCGTCTTCGCTCGGAAAGTCGCTGATGGTGAAGTTCAGATCCGGATTGCGCTCACGAATCATGTTGATGTGCGCCAAGGTGCTGATCATCATGCCGACGCGTCCATTCACGAACTCCTCAACCTTGTCCTGCTCCTTCTTGGCGAATGATCCAGGTGAAATGACGCCTTCGTCGTACATCGTCTTGATGAATTCGAGGGTCTCGACCACGTTGTCGTTGGTCAGGTCGGGTTTGCCATCGGCCATCATGCTGTCGCCCGATGCCCAAAGCCAGGACATGACGTCGTTCTGGATTCCGTTCGGTGACTGCAGCGACAGCGGCAGTACCCAGCCGTACTGATTATTGTCGGCATCGGTCAGCGCCTGTGCGGCAGAGACGAATTCACTGCGCGTGGTCGGCAAATTCTCGATGCCGGCAGCCTCGACCAGATCGAGGTTGACGAACAACGGATAGACGAAGGTGGCCACCGGGAACATGTAACTCTGGCCGTCGACCTGGATGATGTCGGCGACCTGGTCACGGTCGAAGCCGCTCGAATCCATCAGTGGATCCAGCGACGCAATGGCACCCTGCTTGGCCAGATCGTTAACCCAGGCGCCATCGAGTCCGACAACGTCGCTCAAGGTTCCGGTCGCCGCACCTACAACGATCTGATCGCGAATCGCGGAGTACGGACCACTCACGAGTTCGACCTTGATGTCAGGATTCTGTGCCTCGAACTCGTCCATGATCTCGCGAAACGAGTTCTCTGGCAGTTCGGGCGCCCACCACTGGACGAATTCGATTGTCGTTACCGCGGACGCATTGGCGCAGGCCAGAGAGAGAGCAAGCGCTACGGAGGAGAGCAGGCCTACCCCTCCGGTTCGATCGGAAAAGCGGGCATTGGATGACTTCATTAACATGGTTCTTACCTCTTGGCTAAGGGCAGGAAAAGATGTCGCCGATGCATCTGGCGTGTCACGAATCGCGTGTCCTGATGTTGTATATCGGGCAACGGTGACACGCGAGGACCGCTGCCTGAGAAAGATTCGATGCGACAACAGCCGCGACATGACGTGCAGCAACAATCGATATACCGCTGTGACGCTCTTCGAACACGGCAAAGACGTTCATCCAACCACACCCTCTGGCCGAACCGAACCGACACACTCGAGTGCGCGATGTGTGTCAACATCAAAGAAGTGGAGCTTGTGCTGATCGATCGAGATCTCGATCTCGTCTCCGGCACGCGCACGGCTTGTCGGTGCGAACCGCGCGACGGTGTTCGCATCGCTGCCGACATCGGCAATTGCATCCGGATCGCCCGAATCGACCTTGCGCGCATCAATGCTCAAATGCGCGACGTGCTCGGCACCAAGCTCCTCCACCGACGACACTCTGGCCTTCAGCGTCAATCTGCCTTCGCCCGCGCAACTGTCAGCATGCTGGATGTCTTCCGGGCGAATTCCGACGATGATTCGTTGCCCGTCCCGCCCACTCAACCACGCCTGATTGCCAAGCGCCAATGGTGCACCCTGCCCCAGCGCCAGCGCACCTGCGTGCACCTGTGCTCCAAACAGATTCATGGCCGGCGAGCCGATGAAGCCGGCAACGAAGGCGTTGACAGGCTTACGGTAGAGCGTGGCAGGCGTATCCACCTGTTGCAGTACGCCATCTTTCAGCACGGCCACACGATCGCCCATGGTCATTGCCTCGACCTGGTCGTGCGTCACGTAGATCGTGGTGATGCCCAGACGGCGCTGCAGCCGCGCGATTTCGGAGCGCATCTGCACACGCAGCTTGGCATCGAGATTGGACAAGGGTTCATCCATGAGGAAGGCTGCAGGCTCGCGGACCATCGCCCGTCCCATCGCCACCCGTTGCCGCTGACCGCCGGACAGTTGACCGGGCTTGCTTTCCAGCATCGGCGTCAGCTCGAGCATCTTCGCCACCCGCCGAACCCGCTCGTCACGCTCGCCACGTTTTACACCGGCGAGCTTCATGGAAAAGCCGATGTTCTCGGCTACGCTCATATTCGGGTACAGCGCATAGTTCTGGAACACCATCGCGATATCCCGATGCTTCGGCGCGATGTCGACCACACGGCGCCCACCGATGCGCAAGTCACCCTCGCTGACATCCTCAAGGCCCGCGATCATCCGCAGTGCCGTCGACTTGCCACAGCCCGAAGGGCCGACAAGGATAAGGAATTCACCATCATGGACGGTCAGATTCAGATCCCGGATGGCGTGGAAACCATTCGCGTAGCGCTTGTTGATCTTCTCCAGCTCGACCTCGGCCACGCTCCATCCTCTCGACTGCAAACGGAAGCTGCACGCGCAGCGTGATTGTTCTTTACACGTGTCTAGTTTACAGGTCGTACGCAGATTGACAAGTCGCGAGCCTGGGAAGGAAATCGATCCGGTGGGCGACCGTCAACCCGCGCGCACCGCGGCCAGGTAAGCCTCGAAAGCCGGGTCGTTCATCAGGTCGCGACATCGCTCGAAGCGTGTCATCGCATAGGCCATGAAGTCCTCGGCCGGGTTACCGTCAGCGTGCTGAATCAGCCCCCACAGGGTCCACAGCAGATCGCACATGGCCTTGTAGAGCACTACGCGACCGCGCTCGGCGTCGGTCGGGGGGCGCCCGAAGTAGGCCTCGAGCATTGCCGCGTCCTGCGTATCGCTCATGCCTGCTTCGACCGACAGATCACCCACGTCCCACAACGGATCGTTCATGCCAGAGTATTCCCAGTCGACGATCCACATGCGCGTGCCGTCATCCAGGAAGTTCTCGCACAAGGGATCGCAGTGGCACGGCGCGAGTGCAGGCACACCGGATGCGCCTTGCGACTGCAAGGCCTCGCCAACCGGCTTGGCCGCCTTGACCACGTCGTGGTAGCCCTCAGGCAGACTCACCGTGCGCCCGGCCAGCACGCGGAGGTACTCCTCGATCATCGCGAACAGTTCGAAGCGGAATTCGAAGGTTTCGCCCGAACCATGCAGTTGCGCGAGCGCCTCGCCCGCGCGTGCCGGTGCGCCGCTGCGCGTAGCGAACGTTTCGGGCGTCATCGTGACGATGTCGTCGACGGCATCGGTGATCATCAGGCCGCTGGCCGCATCACCGAAGATCACCGCAGGCGCAACACCCGCGCGGTGTGCGGCCCTCGCGTTGAGCAGTTCGACGCCGCGGTCGATGTAGGCCTCGGTACCCTCGCCGGGCAGACGGACCACCACGCGCCGTCCGTCGGTCGCGACGCGGTCAGTGTCAGCCCCCGTACGGTCGGCCTCGACACGGTCAGCCTCGACCAGAAACACGCGGTTGGTCATGCCGCCGAGTCGTTCGATGCGGCTTGGCTCGGTGCTCTCGAAGCCGGGAGCCCGGCGCAATGCCGCAGTGACTTCATCGTCATCGGTCATGGCCCTTATCCCTTGAGTCGTCGGTTGTCGGGATCGTACAGCGGTCCGTCGACGCGTTCGATCGGATGACGCTCACCGAACACTTCGATCTCGAACGCGCGCTCAGCGGCAAGCTCCACATCGAGATAGCCGAACACGATCGTCTTGCCGACCGTGTGACCCCGCCCGGCGCTGGTCGCAAGCGACACGACGCGACCCTCGTACAGTAGCGTCTCGCCACCGCTCAGCGGTAACGGCGCGTCGCAGGCAAACGTGCAGAGTCGCTGCGAAATACCATCGCGGGTCTGCTCAGCGAGCGCATCACGACCAATGAAGTCACCGCCACGCGCAAGATGTACGCGGAAGCCCAGGCCTGCATTGAGCGGTGTCACGTCCGGCGACAGATCGGCCGACCAGTAGAGGTAGCCCTTTTCCAGTCGCAGACCGTCGATGGCGCGGTAGCCGACGTCACGAATGCCGTGCGCGGCGCCCGCCGCACGTAGCGTGTCGTAGACGTGCAACCCGAATTCGGTCGGTACGTGCAGCTCGTAACCGAGTTCGCCGACGAAGCCTATGCGCAACGCGCGCACCGGTGCCGCGCCGACGACAATCTCACGCCACTGAGAAAACGGCAGCACATCGCCGGACACGTCCGATTCGCTACAGGTGGCCAGCACGTCTCGGGCGCGAGGGCCGCACAGGTTGATGACCGCGCGCGCCGAGGTGACCTCGATCAGGTACGCATCACCCGGCAGGTGCCGCTCGATCCAGTCTGCATCGTGCACGCCGAAGCCGGACCCTGTAACGATGTAGAAGCGATCCGCAGCGAGTCGCGCGATGGTCAGATCCGCCTCGATGCCACCCCGCTCGTTGCACAGTTGCGCGTAGGAGAGACCGCCGACTGGTCGATCGATGTCGCAGGCAGTGAGTCGTTGCAAGGCCGTCAGCGCACCGGGGCCAATCAGCTCGAACTTGGCGAAGCTCGACTGATCGATCAAGGCCACAGCTTCACGCACTGCACGGTGCTCATCGGCAACGAACGGCTGCCAGCCCGGTTCGAGGAAACCCGGCAGGTCCACCGCTTCCACGCCGTCGGGCGCGAACCAGAGCGGGCGCTCCCAGCCGTTCTTCGAACCGTACACGGCACCGTTGGCGCGCAACCGTTCGTGCAGCGGAGAAAGCCTCAGGTTGCGCGCGCTGACAGGCTCCTGACCGGGATAGCGCATCTTGTAGTGGTGCGCATAGTGCTCGACCGCGCGCGGATACATGAACGCCCGCGTGCCGTGATGCGGGCCGAAACGACGACAATCAAGCGGCCACAGGTCCAGGCTCGGCCGGCCCTCGACGATCCATTCCGCGATCATCTCGCCAGCGCCACCGCCAGCCGCGATGCCATACAGGAAGCCGGTGGCGAGCATCAGATTCGACGTGCCGGGTACCCAACCCATCACGAAGTCGCCGTCGGCCGAATACGGAATGGGCCCGTTGACGACGGTGCGAATCCCGACTTCGTTCAGAATGGGCGTGACTTCGGCGGCGAGCGCCGCCAGTGGCGCAAATCGGTCGAGCTTGTCGGGCAACAGCTCGCGTACGAAGCGACCAGGGATACCCCATTCGCCGAACGGCACGGTGTCATCCTCATAGCCACCGACCAGCAACCGACCACCTGCATCAGGCTTGTAGTAAACCAGGCGCTCCGGATCGCGCAGCGTCGGCAGACCGCGCACCGCTTCGGGGTCCGGCAACGGCTCGGTGACGATGTACTGATGCTCGACCGCGCAGGCGGGTAGGCGCACACCGATCTTTGCACAGAGCTCGCGACTCCACATGCCCGTAGCCAGCGTCACGGAGCCGACCTCGTAGTCACCTTCGGAAGTCATCACGCACCTGATGCGCCCGTCGCGACGTTCCATGTCCAGTACCTCCACACCCTGACGGATCTCGGCGCCGTGCAGGCGAGCGCCAGCCGCCAGCGCCTGACAGAGACCGGCCGGATCGACGTGACCGTCGGAAGGTATGAAGGCTGCGCCGTGCAGGCCGCTCGCCTCGATGAACGGGAACAGCGCTTTTGCCTCACTCGGCGTGATCATGCGCATATCCAGATCGAAGCTCTGTGCCATGGTGCACAGGCGTTTCGCCTCGAGGAGCCGTTCCGCGGTCGCGCACAGGCGCAGGCTGCCGACCTTGTGCCAGTCGAATGCCATGCCGGTCTCGGCTTCGAGTGTGTCGTACAACGCAACCGAGCGCTTGAGCATGCGCGTGGTATTGCGCGACGAGCGCAACTGCCCGACCAGCCCCGCCGCGTGCCAGGTTGCCCCTTCGGTCAGATTGGCGCGCTCCAGCACGACCACATCGGTCTCGCCACGCCTGGCGAGGTGATAGGCGGTGGCGCAACCGATGATGCCGCCACCGATGATCAGATGCTTCGCCGCGTGGGCCGTCACGACTTCACTCGCTGCATGCCCGGGTCGTATAGTGGTGACAGCGTCGCCTCGCACGGCACCCGTACGGTGGCGACCTCGAGTTCGTAGTCGCCGCAGGCTATCCAGTCGGCATCGACGCCGTCGGCATGGCGCACGTAGCCCATGCCGATCGATCGGTCGATGGTATGCCCGAAGCCTGCCGAGCTCAGCCAGCCGACGCGTTCGCCATCGCGGTAGATCGTCTCGCGCCCCGACAGCTTGGTCGCAGCGTCTGCGGTGAACGTCACCAGTCGCTTGGCGACACCGCCGTTGCGTTGCTTCTCGACAGCGGCACGACCGCGGAAATCGATGTCACTGGCGAGCTTCACGGCCCAGCCTAGACCGGCCTCGTCGGGCGTGTGATCCGGACCGATGTCCGCTCCCCAGGCACGATAGCCCTTCTCGAGGCGCAAGGTCTCGATGGCGCGATAGCCTGCGTTGATCAGACCGTGTGGCGCGCCCGCCGCGTGCAAGGCAGTGTAGACGGCCACCGCGTGCTCGACTGGAAAATGCAACTCCCACCCCAGTTCGCCGACGTAGGTGATACGCAGCGCCCGCACCGGGGCGCCCGCGATCGCAAGCGTGCGTGCGGTGCCAAACGGGAAGCTGTCGTTGTCGAGTGACTCGTCGGTGACCGCCTGCAAGATGTCGCGCGCCCGTGGCCCCATCAGCGACAGTACCGCCCGCGTGGAGGTGACGTCGCTGACAGTCGCGTCGAGCCCGGCCGGAATGTTCCGTCGTATCCAGTCGAAGTCGCGCGTAGCGAAGCCGGTACCCGTGACCAGATAGTAGCGATCCACCGCCAGACGCACGGCCGTAAGGTCCGCCTCGATGCCACCGGCATCATTCAACATCTGCGTGTAGATCAGCGAACCCACCGGTCTGGCGACATCATTGGCCGCGATCCAGCCAAACGCGGCTTCCGCATCCGCCCCGACCAGTTCGAACTTGGCGAACGAGGTCTGATCGAACAACACGGCGCGCTCGCGTGCGGCGGTATGTTCCCGGGCGACGGCTGCGAACCAGTTGGGGCGCTCGAAGGTGTATGCGTCCGCGGGTGTCTCTCCCGCGTCAATATCGGCAAACCAGTTCGGCCGCTCCCAGCCGAGCTTTTCACCGAACACCGCGCCGGCGGCCTTCAATCGGTCGTACAGCGGCGAGGTGCGGCAGGGTCGGCCGCTGGTATGCTCCTCGGACGGCCAGGCCATCGTGTAGTGCTTGCCGTAGGCCTCGATGGTTCGCGTGCGGATCCACGCATCGTCGGCGTGCGGTCGGCCGAAGCGACGGATATCGACCGGCCAAAGATCGAACGGCGGTTCGCCCATGTGCACCCACTCGGCCAGCGCCATGCCGGCGCCGCCACCAGCCGCGATCCCATAAGCGTTGAAGCCCGCACCGACGAAGAAATTGGCAAGCTCCGGGGCTTCGCCAAGGATGAAGTTGCCATCCGGCGTGAAGCTCTCCGGGCCGTTCACCAGCTCCTTCACGCCCACGTCTTCGAGTGCCGGCACGCGCGGCAGCGACAGTGCCATCAACTGCTCGAAGTGGTCGTAGTCGCTGTCCAGCAGCGAGAAATGAAAGCCCTCCGGGATGCCGCGCACCGCCCAGGATTTCGGATCGGGCTCGTAGCCGCCCATGATCAATCCGCCGACCTCCTCCTTGTAGTACGTCAAGCGATCCGGGTCGCGCAAGGTCGGTAGATCGGGCGGAATGCCCTCGATGCGCTCGGTCACCAGGTACTGATGCTGCATCGACACCAGCGGCACGTTCACGCCAACGGTCTTGGCGAACGCACGCGTCCACTGACCACAGCAAGCGATCACGACCGGGCAGTCGATACGCCCGCGATCGGTCACCACGCCGCTGATCACGCCCTTGTCGACATCGATCGACAGCACCGACGTGTCTTCGTGAATCACCGCACCCGCCGCTCGCGCACCTTTGGCGAGCGACAGCGTGATGTCGGACGGATTGGCCTGTCCGTCGGTCGGCAGGAAGGCGGCTCCCACCACATCATCGATATTCATCAGCGGCCAGAGTTCGAGGGCTTCCGACGGTGTCAGCAACTGCATGTCCAGGCCGAATGAGTGCGCTGTGGTGGCTTGTCGCTTGACCTCGGTCCAGCGCTCTTTATTGCAAGCCAGGCGAAGACCACCATTGCGCTTCCAACCTGTCGCCTGCCCGGTCTCGGCTTCCAGCCTGTCGTACAACTCGACCGAATAGCCGAGTAGTTGCGTGATATTGGCGTTACTCCGTAACTGGCCGACCAGGCCTGCGGCATGAAAGGTGGTGCCCGAGGTCAGCTTGTTGCGCTCGAGCAGCACCACGTCCCAGCCGAGCTGCGCGAGATGGTAGGCGGTCGAGCAACCGACGATACCGCCGCCCACGATCACGGCGCGGGCGGAACTCGGGAGATCAGTCATGGGCGTCATGCAGTGAGTCGAACGCCAGGCGATAGCGTTCGAGGTTGTCGGCTGTGTAGGCGGCGTAGTCGAAGTCGATTGACGAGGTCAGCTCGGAGACCATGCTCCACAACGTTTCCCTGAGCAGGGACGCACACTTCATGGCGCGGTAGGCTGCCCACGGCGGACGGTCAAAGCAGCGCTCGAGCATCCAGTGTTCGGTGTCTGCGTCGAGTTCGGCATTCGACGCGAGCCCGCCGAGATCGAACAGCGCCGAGTTGAAGCCGCCGTATTCCCAGTCGATCAGCCACAGCCGGCCCTTGTCCTGGCCTTGTTGCTGACCGTGTTTCCGGGCTCCTCTCTGGCCCTGCTTCCGGCCCTGTTGCTGGGCTTGTCCCTGAGCGTGTCCCTGGCTCAGCAACAAGTTGGCGGGTAACAGATCGTTGTGGCCGAGCACCGGATCGATCGGACCAACCGTCCGCTCCAGGCGCTCTGCCTCTCCGAGCAATGCCGCAAGCTTGTCCCTGTGTGGCGATTCGAGGCGGCGAAGAGTACGCGCATAGTCGCGAATCACGTGGAAGACCCAGAACGTCAGCACCGGACCCGACACCTCGTGCGTCAGATCGCGGTGCACACGCTGAACCAGATCGAGTGCTGCACCCAGAGTGTCACGATCCGCCAGGTCGGCGGCGGCCAGTGGACGCGACTCGATGTACTCGAGCACCATCACGCCGGACTCTGCATGATGCACGGCGGGCGACACACCGAGCCGGGCTGCAGCGCGGCTGATGGCCAGCTCGTTGAAGCGCATGACGCCGTGCTCGGGAATGTCGTCACCGAGCCGCACGACCCAGTCACGACCCTTGTCGCGTACCTTCAGATTGAGGTTGGTGATGCCGCCTTCCAGGGGCTCGATGTCGCCGAGCGCTTGCCAGCAGGGCAATGCACGCACTTTGGCGATGGCCTCGTCCAGTGTCACGACGGCAACCCGAGCCGTTCACGCGAGTCCCGCGCCAGGGCACTGACCGTGCGATCGGCGATGATCGCGATGAACGCGATCGACAGGCCGGCGACGATACCGGCCCCGGTGTTCGCCTTGGTCAGCGCGATGTAGACCTCCTGGCCGAGATCGCGCGTGCCGACCAGCGCGGTGATTACCAGCATCGACAGCCCCAGCATGATGGTCTGGTTCAGGCCGAGCAGTAGCGTGGGCACGGCCAATGGCAGCTTGACCCGGCGCAACAGCTGCCATTCGGTACAGCCTGCCATGCGCCCTGCCTCGACCAGCGCCGGATCCACACTGCGGATGCCGAGCGCTGCATAGCGCACGGCGGGCGCCAGCGCGTACAGGATCACCGCGATCATCGCCGAGAAATCACCGACCCGGAACAGCATCACCACCGGGATCAGGTAGACGAAGCTCGGCAGCGTCTGCAAGGTATCCATGAACGCGCCGACGAGACGATCGGCGCGCGGACGCTGACCCGCCCATAGCCCGAGCGGAATGCCGATTGCGCAGGCGAGCAGCACAGACACGCTCATCAGGTACAGCGTCACCATCGCCTTGTCCCAGAGACCGTTGACGGCGATGAACAGCATCATCAGCCCGGCCATCGTGCCGAGCCGCCAGCCACCGATGCGGGCGACCGCCAGCAAAGAAACCAGCACGCCCCAGGGCCAGGGGATGCCCATGAAGAAGCGCTTCACCGGCAGCATGAGCCACGTCAGGAAGAACCCCTTGATGCGCTCGAAGGTGTCGAACAGCGTGACGTTGAGCCACTCCATCGACGCCGTCCAGACGTCGCCGGTGCTGAGCGTCCAGCGCTCGGGCCAGCTTTCCAGCGCCGGGATGAAGCGCCCGGCGAGCGTCAGCGCGATGACCGCAGCGAAAACGAACGCCCAGACACGGTTGCGGCTCGCCGCTTGTGCCTGCGAATGCAGTGCCCGATCCGTTCGGGAAAACGCCTGGCTCAGCCGGTCCAGCGCGACCGCCATGACGACGATCGCCAGGCCCGCTTCGATACCGCCACCAATGTCCAGCCGACGCAGGGCGGTCAGCACGTCATACCCAAGGCCACCGGCGCCAATCATCGAGGCGATGATGACCATGTTCAGCGATAGCATGATGACCTGATTGACACCAACCATCAGCTGCGACAACGCACTCGGCAGCTGGACCTTGGTGAGTGTCTGCCACGGCGTGCAGCCGCTCATGCGAGCGGCTTCCAGCGTCTCTGGTGGCACCGAATGCAAGGCGACGGTAGTGATGCGCACCATCGGTGGCATGGCATAGATGACCGTGGCCACCAACGCCGACACCGGTCCGAACCCGAACAGGAACAGGATCGGTACCAGATAAGCAAACACCGGCACCGTCTGCATCAAATCCAGACCTGGGCGCAAGCCACGCTCGACCGCCGCGAAACGCCAGGCGAGGATGCCAAGAAGCAGGCCGCAGACCACGCCGATCGGCACCGCGATCAGCACCGACGCCAGCGTGACCATGGCGCTCTGCCACTGGCCAAACAATGCAAGATAGGCGAAGCACAGCCCGACCAGCCAGGCCAGTGCGGCATCGCCTGCGCGCCAGGCCAATACTGCGGCGATCGCGATGATGCCGAGCCAGCTGATCGCCGGCAGGATTTCGACCGCCTGCTGGCCCTGTCCGCTCGATACGCCATCGATCAGCAATGCGCGCACCGCTCGGTACGGCGCTTCGAGTAGCGCCGACAGAAAGCGTGTGGCCTCGCGAAACGTGAACAGACCGAAGTTGGCCTCGTTCACGAGCCACTTCATCGCATCGGAAATCCAGCGATCAAGCGACAGTTCCCAGGCACGCGGGTACTTGATTGCCCAGCGTGCATCAAACTGCCTGGCGAGCTCCCGCGAGTTCGACGCAAGCAACCCGGTGGCGATCAGAAGTACCGGCCAGAACCAGCGCGAATGCGCCAGATCTCGACTGGCTCGGCGCCAGCGGCCGCCGCTATCGGAAATCGCGACGCTCGCCGTCACGTCGGCCGGGTGGGCGATGGGAGGGTCGATGCAGGAGTTGATGTCGGGGTCGATGCGGAAGTCGCTATCGGGCCTGATTCGGGCCTTTCGGCCAGCATCGACGGCACTCGCCCGATCACCACGTCCAATGCAACACGCCGGTCGATGACACCCCGCACGCGGCCATCGTCATCCAGCACGCGGTACGGCAGGTCCGCCGCCTCGATGCGATCGATGGCCTCGGCAACCTTCATGGAAGCCGGCAACTCGCCGGCAACGGCGGAGCGGTCCTCGAGTGTCGCGACCGATCCGAGTCTGATCACCTTCGCACGCACCACATCACGAGTGAAGTCCTCCACGTAAGGCGTAGCCGGGTTCGACACCAGTTGCTCGGGGGTGGCGGTCTGCACGATGCGCCCGTCCTTCATCACCGCGATGCGATCGGCCAGGCGAATCGCCTCGTCGAAGTCGTGCGTGATGAACACGATGGTCTTGTGCAGCTTTGCTTGCAGGCGCAGGAATTCGTCCTGCATCTCGCGCCGGATCAGCGGATCGAGTGCCGAGAACGGCTCGTCCAGAAACCAGACGTCGGGCTCTACCACCAGGGATCGCGCGATGCCGACCCGCTGCTGCTGGCCGCCTGAGAGCTGCCGCGGGAAGTAGTCCTCGCGTCCATCCAGACCGACCAGCTCCACCATGTGCCGTGCCCGCGACTCGCGCTCGGCACGCGGCACGCCCTGTACCTCGAGCGGAAACGCCGCGTTCTGCAGCACCGTCAAGTGCGGGAGTAACGCGAAATTCTGGAACACCATGCCCATCTCGCGGCGACGCAACTCGATCAGCTCCGCCGGGTTCATCGCCAAGAGATCGCGCCCGCCAAAGCTGATCGAACCTGCCGTCGGCTCGACCAGTCGCGACAGGCAGCGCACCAGCGTCGACTTGCCGGAACCCGACAAGCCCATGATCACGAAGATCTCGCCTTCGGCTATCGCGACATCCGTGTCGCGCACTGCGCCGATGATGCCTGCGGCCTCGAGCGTCGCATCGTCGACATGCTCGCCGTGACGCGCAAGAAAGCCCTGCGGATCTTCACCATAAAGTTTCCAGACGCCGCGACAGTCGAGTTTGACAGTGCCCGGAGTCAAGCCTGCATTCCATGCCGAGCGATCCACCATGCGGCCTTCAACTTCGTATTGTCGAGATCAGCGTCCCCTCACTCGACCCAGGTAGACCACACCGCTTCGTTGTCACTCATCCAGCCGGCCACCGCCTCGTCGACGCTCATGCCATCGAGATCGACCGCTGCAACCAGAGCACCCATCTCCTCGTTGGATATCGTGAACGCCTCGACCGCCTCGGCAGCGCCTGGCCACTTGTCGGCGACATGCGCACCCGCCACCTTCCAGATCGGGCCACGCGGCTTGCCGCAGTCATAAGCCATGTCCGGGTTCGACCCGACCGACGGATCCTCGTAGCACTCGGCCGAGTACGGAGGAAACTCGACGAACTCGCCCTCGTATTTCACTGCCGCCCAGTGCGGCTCGTAAACCCACAGCACGATCGGCGCCTTGCGTTGGTAGGCCGACTCGAGTTCGGCGAACAGGGCCGCGTCGGTACCGGCGTGCACCACCTCGAAGTCCATCTCGAGCGCTTCGACACGCTCGTCATCGAAGCCGCCCCAGGTCACCGGCCCGCCGAGGTAGCGACCCATCGGCGCCGTTTCCACGGTACCGAACTCCTCGGCGCAATCATTCAGCGCCTGCCAGTCCGGCAAGCCGGGACAGAGCTCCTTCATGTACAGCGGGTACCACCACTCCTCGATGGCGGCCATGCCGGTCTCGCCGAGATTGACGACGTTGCCGGAGTCGGTCGCCTCATCCATCGCCTCGCGGCCGGTGGTCTCCCAGATTTCCATCGCGACGTCGAGGTCACCGCTGCCGAGCCCGGCAAATTGCGCGATGTAGTCAGCCTGCACGTAGTCGACGTTGTAGCCAGCCTGCTTCAGCACTTCACCCATGATCGTGGTGGTCACGATCTGCCCGGTCCAGTCGTTCAGGGTCAGCTTGATCGGATCTTGCGACTCGACGTCCGCGATAGCGGTGGCCGAGGCGAGAAGACTTGCGAGGACGACGGCGAGCGCAGCCCCCGACGTGTTGGTGGTAGGCGATCTCATCGACGTTCTCCCTGATGCGGACGAAGGGGCACGAGCTATCAAACACGGCTCGGCCATGGTCAGTATTCAATGAAAAGCAACATTAGACAACAGGGGGTCTCTCCACTCTGCTTTAAAGTTGATGACTTGACATCACGGTATGCGATGCCATGGTGTCGCTCATGAGAAGCACGGTTCGCATTGACGATGACCTCCTGGAGGCACTGAAAGCTTGCGCCGAGAACGATGCCACGTCTCTCACGCGTGCCCTGAATACCGCACTCAGGCAAGGCCTGAAAGTGGCGAACGAGGCGCGAGCAAAGGAGCGATTCGAACAACGAACGGTCTCGCTGGGCGGCGCAACGTTCGACGTCGACAAGGCGCTGTCGGTGTCGGCCGCGCTCGAGGATGACGCGGTGCTCGCGAAGCTCGCCGCACGCAAGTGAAGGTCGTTGACCTGAACGTGCCGATCTACGCCGTGGACGAACAGTCCCCTCACCACGCCACGATCCTCCCGTATTGGCAGCAGTTGCTGAACGACGAGGAAAGCATTGGTATTCCGTGGATAGTGCTGGTCGGGTTCATGCGCATCACGACCAACCCGAGAGCATTTGCCACGCCGCTAACTGCGGACGTCGCCTGCGAGATCGTCGATGGCTGGCTCTCGCTGGACGTGGTGTCCGTGCCAACCGAAAAGCCGTCGCACTGGACGACGTTGCGGGCACACGTCCACGCGAGTGGCACCGCCGCGAACCTCGTCACCGACGCCCACATCGCCGCGATCGCGTCGACGCGGGGCGCGACGCTCGTCAGCTGCGACCGGGACTTCGAGCGGTTCGAGGGACTGCGCGTCGAGAACCCCCTGACGGCACGCACGACCTGACGGTTTACGGACGGTCGTTGCCAAAGGGGCGTCGACCTTAACCAAATACCCTACGACGAACGACTGACCGCGTGGCGATGATCATCCGGCTCCGCTCGGACCGTTTGCAGGATAAAGTCCGCGTCCAGATTCAGGTCGCTCGAACTCGGCATGAACTACGCTCATGGCCTGAGAATGACGATTCACGACGAGCTGAAAGTAAAAAGGCTCGTTCCAATTGATAATGCTCAAGCCCGAGCAGGCAAGATCGGCCCGGGCGCAATTTCGCCACCACGGCGAGACTCGTCTTGGCGCTGATCCACGAGTCCGCCAGAGTCGAGCCCTCGCCATGATCCCTGTCTCACGAAACGACCGCAATTTTTGGCACAACCTTTCGATTCGGCACTAAGCCGCCCCGTCCCGGCACCCCGCCCGGCTTCGCAGGTGCGCCACGATCTTCTCCCGCTCGGTATCGACGAACTCGTGGCCGTACCTGCGCAGGAACAAAGCAACGCGGATCTCGGCTTCGGTCTGGGCTTCGATCGTGGTCAGCGAGAGCACCTTTGCCGTGTCCCACATGTCGCTGACCATTCGCATGCGCCGCGCAGGCGTCAGCCGCATCAACATATCGCGGTAACGGTGCGCCATTTCCGGATCGGTGTCGTTCATGACCGGCAGCGCTCGAGCAGCTCGGACACGCCGAGCTCCGGCGCCCAGCGTTTCAGGTATTCGGCATCGACCTCGCTCGCCTCGAGCACGCTTCGCACGTCGTCGAGTTGTCTCTCGGATTCCGAGTCGAGCGCCCAGACGAGCTTGGAAAGCACAAGATCCTCCGGCCCGACTACCCAGACCTCGCGTTTTCCCAACCGCAGGCGCTGCCGGTTGGAAAATTCCTCGATCCTGTAGGGCGTCTCCTTCCTGACGATGAAGCCCAGCTTGGACACTGTCTCCTCGTGGATGATGTTGAACATGTGCCGACTGTTCACCGCGCGTAAGACCGCTTCGGAATCGACGTAGAAATCCTTGTCGAAAAGCGCGACCAACGTGTCGACGTTTCCGGCAACCAACGCGATCAGGATGTCGATGTCCCGGGTCATGCGCGGCGTCGCGTAGAGACTCAGCGCCATCGAGCCGGTCAACATGTACTCGAAGCCAGCCCTGTCGAGGCGCTCGACCACCAGATGCAAGACCTCGATCTGCTCGGACACGTTGCGTTTTCCAGCTGGAACCGTCACGGAGTTTCGCACGTGGCGAGGAGAAACTCCGGTGTCAGCGTTTCCCGCCGAGCACGAACTCGACACTGTCGCCTGCACCAGCGCAGACTTCGTCGGCGATCTCGATGCGAGCACGATGGGATACACCAGACTCGAGCCCGTCGAGGAACCAGCTCACGCCCCGTGTGGTGCCGACCGACTTTCCGTCGAGCTCGAGGGCGTAAGTGAGTCCCGCAGGATCTCGGTCCCAGAAGATCTCGACCGCCGTGTCGCTGTACACCTCTGCGCGCAGCCCGTCGACGATGCAGCCTGGTGCAGCAGCTCGCCAGGCGGATGGCGTCGTGAAATGAACGGTCTCAGGTGGGGATTCCGCGTCGTTCGCACCCAGTGCGCGGACCTCCGCCCGATAAGTTGTCCCGTCGGCGAGCCCATCGACGAACAGGCTCACACCGCTCGTCTCGATCGGTTCCGCACCCTCGATCTCGACACGGTAGCGTACCGGCACGACATCGAGCCGATCCCAGAACAATTCGGCGGCCGTCGGACTGTAGACCTCGGCACGCAGGCCGCTCATCATCAGTGGCTTGTCGGAATCGTCCACAGGCTCACCCTGCATCTGAATCCAGCTGTGGATCAACAGCGAGTCGTGTCCGTTGTCACCCCATTCGTAGGTCCAACCCTCTCCGATCGAGACAAGAATGCGACGCCCCGGCTCGAGGTCGTCGAGGAACACGCTCAGGACGTCCGGTTCACGCGCGACGAGACGCCCGTCGAGATAGACATGGGTCGTCGTCGGAAACTGGTTGTGCCGCCAGAATATCTCGGCGGCGGTGCCGCTGTAGACGGCCGTTCTCAACGAGTCGACTGCGGAGTACCCGGGGTAGCCGGAAACGACCGTGCCGGCGGGCAGCGAAGTATCGACATAGACAAGATTACCCATGCGCGAATACTGGTCGCAGCACCGCGCACGCACGCTCACGCTGACCCACACAGGTTCTGCAGGATCTAGCCCCTCCAGTACGTAACTGGTGCCCGCCGTTTCGGCGACTCCGCTCTGCCGCACATAGATCGAGAACTCGTACTGGGACGGGTCCACCCAACTCCAGAAGGCGGCCGGTGGGTCCCATCGAAGCCGAACGCTCGACGCGTCGAGGATCTCGGCCTCGAGGTTCTCGAGCGGGGGCAGCATGGCGTTCCACCCGTCCGGCTGATCGGCCTGCAACTGTGGCAGGTCGAAATAGATCCGTTCACTGCGTCTTGATTCTTCCCCGTCCGGTAGCACCGCCGACACCGAGAAGTCATAGCTGCGATCACGATCGATTCCTTCGAAGCGCCAGCGATTATCGGTGATCGTTGTCAAGGTACTCGTGCCCTCGCGAACGATGAAGTACGCGGGGTCGGAGCCGTCGAGCAGCGTGTCGTTCCAGCTCATCTCGACGGTGGATTCGTCGATCAGCACCGCGCGGAAGTCGACCGGCGCGGCGAGAGTAGGCACGCCTTCCTGAAGATCGGCAATCGAGTGACCGTGCACCGTCAATACAACGAGCGCCAGCGCTGCCGGAAAGCAGATATCACGAAACGTACGGGTCATCGGTCGGTCCCTCGGACATCAACCACTGAAAGTATCGAGGGCTGAATGCGCGCTCCAATTGATATAACGCAACCCGGAACAGGCGCATGATCCCCTTCGGCCAGAAATCGAGCTCGCTGACGCCCGCTATCAAGGTGGCCGCCCACCCCGCAAGGGTGTCGTGAAAAACGGTTTCTTGTTGAAACGCGCTGATCGACTATGACGAAGACGCGCGCGCCCCTAGCGTACCGAGATGGCAAACCGAGATGGCAAACCGAGACCTGGATCAGGCAGTATTGATCGCAGCCCGTGACAGGACGCCATCATGAACGACTCCGGCAACCGAACCGACCAGCCTGAGTGGCTGACCGACCTGTTTTCCAAGCAGATCGCGGCATGGCCTGAAGCCGCGCCGATGCTCAAGGCCTGGCAGCAAGGGATGGAGCAATGGGGTGCGTTGTGGACGGGAGCTTTTCAGTCGAGTGCTCTCACGGATACAACGGCAAGTCGCGCAGACCGTCGTTTCACCGGCGACGCCTGGCAGAAGGATCCACGCTACGCACATCTCTCCCAAGCCTATCTGCAGTTCGCCGCGATGACGCACAGCGCGCTCGAGGCAGCGCCAATGGACAAGCGATCCAAGGCGCAGTGGGACTTCGTGCTACGCCAGGTGAACGACGCGATCAGCCCTGCGAACGGCTTGATCACCAATCCCGAAGTCATTCAGGAAGCCATCGACAGTGGCGGCACGAGTCTGGTCGAAGGGGCTCGCCTGTTTCTCACCGATGTCGCCAAGGGCAAGATCTCGATGACCGACGAGACCGCCTTCGAGGTCGGCCGCAACATCGCCACCAGTCCCGGCGACGTGGTGTTCGAGAACGAGCTGATTCAGCTCATCCAGTACGCACCGAGTACTGCCAAAGTGCACAAGCGGCCATTGGTCATCGTGCCGCCCTGCATCAACAAATATTACATTCTCGATCTGCAGCCGAAGAATTCGCTGGTGGCGTATGCGGTGGCCGAGGGCCATACCGTGTTCCTCGTTTCGTGGCGCAACGTTGGCACGGCGCAGGCACACCTTGGCTGGGACGACTATGTCGAAGAGGGCGTGCTCTGTGCCCTCGACGTGGCGCGCCGCATCCGTCGTGTCGATCAAGTCGACACACTCGGCTTCTGCATCGGCGGAACACTCCTGGCGAGCGCTCTGGCCGTCTCCGCCGCGCGCGGCAAGACGCCCGCCTCGAGCGTAACGCTGCTGACGACGATGCTCGACTTTACGGAGACCGGTGAGCTGGGCCTGATGGTCGACGAGAGCAACGTGGCTCAACGTGAGGCCGACATCGGCGGCGGCGGTCTACTGCACGGTCGCGAGCTGGCCCAGGTGTTCGCAGCGTTGCGAGCCAACGACCTGATCTGGCCTTACGTGGTCAGCGGCTACCTCAAGGGCAAGGCGCCTCCAGCCTTCGACTTGCTGTTCTGGAACGGCGACGATACGAATCTGCCCGGACCGATGTATTGCTGGTATCTGCGCAACACGTATCTCGAGAACCGCCTTCGCGAGCCGGGTGGCACAACGCAATGTGGCGTAGCGGTCGATCTGTCGCAGATCAAGGCGCCTGCCTTCGTTTATGCGTCGCGTGAAGACCATATCGTGCCTTGGCAGACAGCCTTTGCGAGCACGCAACTGCTGGGCGGCAGCAATCGCTTCGTGCTCGGTGCCAGCGGCCACATCGCAGGAGTCATCAATCCACCCGCCAAGCGCAAGCGCAACCACTGGATCGGCGAGCTGCAGCGCGAGGCATCGGACTGGGTGGAACACGCGCAGAGCGTCGAGGGCAGCTGGTGGCCTGAGTGGAGCGAATGGTTGAAGGCGCACAGCGGAGCGCAGGTCGCCGCACCGAAGAAAGCAGGTAATGCCAGGTTTCCGCCCATCGAACCTGCTCCCGGGCGCTACGTCAAAGCCAAGGCTGAATAATCGGCTACCTGCTGGCCAGCGTGTCGCAGATCACGAACCGCGGTGATGATGTCGGAGTCGACTCTTGAACGCCAATCATTTTGACGCTATAACTAGTCATTGAATGTGGCTCACGGACAGTTTATGGACCTGATCGAACTTGGTGAGGAAGGACTGTTCGCGCCGCGGAAAATTGCGCTGGCGCTGCGGACCACGAGCGAGGAGCTCGCGCGCAGCGTCGGGCTGGGCCGGGACGCGATGCAGCGCAAGGAGCGAGTCCGATCGGACCGCACCCAGCGGCGCCTGCGTGAAATGGTGGAGATTCTCAATAAAGTGGAGCCGCGATTCGGCTCCGCACTCATGGCTTACGCGTGGTATCGCTCCGAGCCTCTCGCCGGGTTTGCAGGCCAGACGCCCATGCAACTCGTCCATGCCGGGCGTGCTACTGATGTGCTCGAGTACGTCGACGCGGTTGACGCGGGAGTACACGCGTAGCGCGCGGTGCAATATCAAGGACTCCTCTACCGAGCCCTGAACCCGATCTACGCGCAGGATCCGCTTTCGGGGGAAGGGGCGCGTCGGTTCGGAGGGCGTTTCAACGCGAAAGGCGTGCCCGCGCTCTACACCTCCTTGTCACCGCACACGGCGCTACGAGAATCGGCCCAGGTTGGAACGCTCCAGCCGACCGTATTGCTCGCCTATGAGGCCGAGATCGAACGGGTGTTCGACGCGCGAACGGAGGCTGCGCTCGTCGAGCGGGGCATGACGCGCGAGGTACTGGGCATGGACGATTGGCGCGAGCGCATGCGCGGCGGCAATCTCGCTCAGACGCAGCGTTTCGCGCAATCGCTGATTGCGGACGGTTTCGCCGCGCTTCTCGTCCAGAGCTTCGCTCGCGGCGCGCATGACGGGGACGACAATCTCGTACTGTATGAATGGGGACGGCCGGAGACCCAGCTGCGAGTGATTGACGACGAGAAACGCCTTCGTTGAAGCAGTAGTTCACGATGTATGACTCGCCAACCGCGGTTCAGCCGATCGTGGACGCGAGCGAAGACCGCGCCTTCGGCTCAGGATCATGTCGAATCTCTCCCGCAGGTTGCGCTTCACGATCAGCTCGACGAATCAGATCACCGAGCGCACGAGCTTGGCAAGGCGGGTGAGCCCGTCACCGAGCGCGGCAGGCCCGGGTTGCAGCATGTCCGGTGACTTGATCTCGTGGACGGCGCCGTCGCGTACTGCCTTGATAAACTGCCAGCCAGGCCGCGCAGAAACTTTCTCTGGCCGGAACTTCTTGCCACACCACGAACCGACGATGAGCTCTGGATCAGCGTCGATCACTCGCTGGTGGTCGGCGATGATGCGATCCTTGCCGAGCGGACGAGGCTGGCGAGCGTCAACATCATGCTGAGGATTTCCCCCACCGAGCGGTGGTTGAGCACCAGCGCAGCGACACCACGGCGAATCAACGCAGCCGCAATGTCCGCCTGCAGATCCGAGAAGCCGATGACGAGATTCGGCTCGAGCGCGACGATCCGGTCTAACTTCGCGGATGTGAATGCCGACACCTTCGGCTTGTCTCGCAGCGCCTCGGGCGGACGCACCGTGAAGCCGGAGATGCCGACGATGCGAGCCTCCTCGCCGAGCAGATACAAGGTCTTCGTCGTCTCTTCGGTCAGACAGACTATGCGTTCGGGATGATGGGGCCGCATGCTCGAGGAATCCGTGGCTGATTGATGATCTGCGATGATCGTCCAGTGGCGCAAGCGACTGATGACCGCGTCGCTTCACCCGAGTCGCTACACTGACCGCACAGCGCGGCTTCTCCCGCGCGTCCGAACCATGCCGCGAACATGTCGCGTGTCGCTATGCAGACGACTCCACACGAGCTTTGGCGATGACCACAGCTCGCGAGCCGAAAGGCGACGGTGACGAGCACGGCGGCCGCCCGCACGAACGGCGCGTACTGGATTTCTGGTCGGCGCTGGAGGCCTTGTCGCCGCCCTCGCATGCCGACAAGAAGCTCGGCGTAGCGATACCGGATCGATCTCGCAAGAGCGGTGTGCCTCCGGCTCGCGCACCGGTGAAAACGGAGTTCCTCAAGAGCGCAATGCCGCTGCCGTGGTGCGATCCTGACCGTCTGATCGAGAATCTCTTCGCCCGTCCGGAGGAGGCGAAGGGAAAGACGATGCGCTGGCGCGTGCCGCTGATGCTCGCCGACATGGCCTGCTCGACCGAGACGATCGCGCGCTGCTTCGACGAGTTGGCGGCGTGCCGGATGGACGAGGACGACGTCCGCGAGCGCTGGCGCGAACCGGGTGAGGGTTGGGCGACGCTAGCAGTGGCGAGCATCGACGCCGCCGGCTTGCTTGTCCCCGGCAGCGTCGAGATCAGCCGTTTCGGACGCGCCTGCGGACTTGTCTTCGGCGGCGAGTTCGATGCTCTGCCGAGGGCATCGGACGAGCTCGCCGATATCGCGTCGGCGGTCGAGCGCGAGCTGACTCCTCAGGAGGCCGACGGGCGGCGTCGCACCGTACTCGCGGATGACTTGCAAGGAGCACGCAAGCGACTGCGCGAACGCCTGGGTCTCGGCGGGGCCGCGGCGCAGAAAGCGTTCGGTCTCGCCTTGCCGACTCATGTCATTCAGGAGGTCAGCGGACTCGAGCGCGCACTCGACGATAGGCCCGACATGCTCGACAGCTTCCATGCGCGAAGCATTGACGAAGCGCATGCCACGCTCGAGACGCTGCCGCCCGACTCCGCTCTCGCCGCCTATCTGCGCGATGCCCCCGCCGCTCGCGCCTGGCGTGACCCACTGGCGGATCGCGGAACGCTGGAGGAAATTCTGCACCCGTCCCGGATGCCACTCGGACGCTGGCCCGCACCCGATCCCGTACGCTTGATGACGCTGCAACAGGCAGCGATCAACGCGCTGTTCGACAGTGTGCCGGAACGAGGCCTCTTTGCCGTCAACGGCCCACCCGGTACGGGCAAGACGACGCTGCTTCGTGACGTCATTGCCGAGGTCGTGGTTCGCAGAGCGCATGCACTGGTCGCATTCGAGCGGCCTTCAGACGCGTTCTCCGGCGGCACTACCATAAGCGCAAGCGGTTTCACCTCGACGCTGTACGAACTCCACCCCAGCCTACGGCACCACGGTGTCATCGTCGCTGCTCAGAACAATCCAGCTGTCGAGAACATCAGTCTCGAGTTGCCGGCGAATGAGGCCATACGCAGGCGCGACGGCGTCCCGGTGCTCGAGCACTTTCATCAGATCGCTCAGGAGCTCTCGCACTCGCGGAAGACGTGGGGCCTGTTCGCTGCAAAGCTCGGCAGGGCCAGCAACTGCAGGGAGTTCGCGCAGCGCCTGTGGTGGGGCCGCGAGAGCGGCGAGAGTCCTACCCTGCGCCACCGCCTGAACCGCTCGCCCCGCCGTGCACCCGCCGAGGGTGAGGGTTCGGCACGCTACGAGGGACCAGCCGATCAGGGCGAGGCGGAGGAGCGATGGCGAGTCGCGCGGGGCGCCTTCGACGAGGCGATCGCTCAAGCGGAGCGACGTCGAGCCGAAAACAAGAACATTCTCGAGTTGGCACGCGAGTACGAGGCTCTCGAAAAGCGTTGCATGGATGCCAGCGCCGGCCTCGCGCGGGCCGATGAGCGGGTGCAGCAGCGCGACGAGCGATGCTTCACTCTCGCCGCGCGCGTGTCACGCCTGGAGCGACAGGATCGGCGGCGCGAGCTGTACCTCGACACTTTCATGACGCGAAGTCGCTGGAGCCAGCGGCTGTTCTCGAGACGCTGGCGACGTCATCGCGCCTGGCTGGCGCACTCGCGACGAAGAGATGAGGAACGCCTCGCGCGGCGGAGGCTTGAACGAGAGAGTGCCGTGCAGGAGCACGGTGAGGCGCGGCGGAGTCGGGAGCGGGACGCACTTGTCGTTGCCGACTGCGAGCATGCGCTCGACAACGCGCGGAACGCGCGGGAGGCACTGGCGCGAAGCGGAGCCGCGCCCGTGTACGACGGGTCCGCCGATCATGCCGCGCGGCACGCGGCGGCTCCATGGAGCGACGAAAAGTCATTGCGTGTGCGCGAAGAGGTCTTCATCACGGCGATGGGCGTTCACGAGGCATTCATCGACGCGGCTGGATCACGAGTGATCGGCAACCTCAACGCGATCGTCCGGCATGTTCAGGGAATGTCCGTGTCGTCCGATGCAGCTCACCTGCTCGGCGACCTGTGGGACTCGCTCTTCCTCGTCACGCCGCTCGTCTCGACGACGTTCGCTGCCGCCACGAGGCTGCTCCGAGGCTTGTCTCCCGAGAGCATTGGCTGGTTGGTCGTGGACGAGGCCGGGCAAGCCTGTCCCCAGGCAGCGGTCGGTTGCCTGGCTGCCGCGCGAAGAGCGATCATGATCGGCGACCCGTTGCAGATCGAACCGATCGAGGCCGTACCCGAGGGTCAGCGTCGCGCGATCGCCAACGCCTGCGGGATCGACGCCGAACGCTGGGCCGGACACTGGTCTTCCTGTCAGGTGCTCTCTGATCGCGCCTCGCCGTGGCGATCGCGTCTCGGTGATCGCGACATCGGCTTCCCGTTGCTCGTCCACCGCCGCTGTGCCGAGCCGATGTTTTCGATAGCGAACGCGATCGCCTACGAGGGCCTGATGCTGCAGGCAGCCGACCCCGGTGCGTCACCGCTGCTCGACGCGCTCGGCCCGCAAGTGACACGAAGCTCCTGGTTGCACGTGCCGAGCACGTCGGTGAAATTCTCGGAAGAGGAGGCTGACGTTGCCGCGAAAATTCTGCATGCGGCACTGGGGGCGAGTGGCTGTCTTCCCGACCTGTACTTCATTACCCCGTTTCGGGACATCGCCGCGCCGCTGCGCCTGACGCTCCTGAAGGTACTCCTGACCACCCGCCCAGATCTCGACCGCGGCAGCGCTCGCAAGTGGGCGCGCGACAACATCGGCACGATCCACACCTTCCAGGGCAAGGAGGCGGAAGCGGTCTGCCTGGTGCTCGGCAGCTCGGCGGCTCGATCAGGCGGATCCCGTCACTGGGCTGGCCGAACGCCGAACGTTCTGAACGTGGCGGTAACGCGTGCCCGGCGTCTGTTGCTGGTCATCGGCAACCATGACGCCTGGAGTAACGTCGGCGTTTTCACGACTGCTGCATACCACCTTCCGCGTGTAGATCCACCCTTTGACGGTACATTCACGCCTTTCACCGGTCGCCTCCGGGAAATTGATTCAGCATGACGATAGTTCGGTCGAAGCACTCGACCGTGGAAGTCGATCTCGGATTCAGTGCGAAGGTCACAGCCAGACATTGCATGAGGAAAGCAACAATGGCCTACATCTACAAGGGCGATGCGCCAGACTGGTTGAAAAGCCATTACCGCTACCAGATAAGAAAGTTCTGGATCGGAATTCTGTACGGTCTGGTCGTGATCCATCAGCTTTGTCCTGGGGCCACTGGTCTTCCTGACAAGCTTGCTCTCGGCAATCTGGGTGATCGTACGCTGCGTGAAAGGGCTCAAGCACCTCGGCCGGAGTGAAGCCCTGCCCAATCCGGCGACCTGGTTGGCCTGACACGTCCATGCTTGTAAAATATCAATGACGCTCGAAGTGCGCGCGTCGTCAGCGCGCGCCCGTTCTTCCGAATCGCGGGTGCACGGCGAGCCATGGATCGTCCTCGAGCGCCTGCAGCACCGCGTCGTCTACGCCCGACGCACAACGCCCTCTCAGCGCTGCCAGACTCGAATCCAGTCGATTTCGAAGCGTCCCGGAAACGGTGTCGACGCATCGGGCGGCACCGGGAAGCGCCCGCCGACGGCGAGGTTGGCAATCAGGTACATCTGCTCGTCGGACACCTGATCGCCCTCGACACGCTTGGTCTCCACCCCGTCGACGTACCAGACCAGTCGGCCTGGCTCCCAGTCGACCCGGTAGGTATGAAAATCGGTCGCGAAGTTCTCGACCGCGATGTACGACTCGTCCGAGGCGGTGTTGGTGAAGAAGCCGTCGCCGTCAGGATCCGTCTGATGGTGATAGACCTGATAGATGCGATCGGGACGCTGACCAAGCGCCTCGACGATGTCGATCTCGGGGTCTTCCGGCTGGTCCTGGTTGTAGTACGCATTCAGCAACCAGAACGCGCCCCAGTAGCCGTTTCCAGCCGGCATCCGCGCGCGCATCTCGACGCGTCCGTAGCGGAACCGGAACGAGTCGCGGCTGGTGATGACGCCCGACAGGAAGCGCTGGTAGCTCAATGCAAGCCCGTCATCACCGGAATTCAGCACGCGCGTGGCCCGGTCGAGCGTACGCCCGTTCTCGTCGAGCGCAACGATACGAAAACGTCGCTCGACGCCGTACTCGAGGTCGCTGACAAAGCGTGAGCGTCCGCGTGTGTTACCGACAAACCTTGAACCGTCGAAGACGTCGTAGCTCGTCGCACCGCGCACCGCGTTCCAGGCAATGCCGCCGGTGTTCTCCGAGTAGATACGCGCTTCGATGAGAAGACTCTCGGCGAGCGGCTCCGGCGGCGTGGGTCCGGCACCGGTATCGATCGTCGTCTCGCCACTGGCGATGACCTCGTCGCAGCGATCATAGGCGACGACGCGATACTCGTGGCGACTCCCGCGCGCGATGTTGCCCTCGAACAGGCTCCGGAAATTCGGACTGTCGAGACGACGGTAAAGGCGCCCGTCACGGTAAACCTCGTAGCGACCAGCGCGGTTCGGCGGATCCCACACCACCACACCCGCCGTCGCGGAGTAGGTCTTCGAGTCGACGCCAAGGGAGAACGGCTCGCGAGGCGAGGGGATCGAGCGATCCGCGCTGTTGACGGTGATACGTTCGGTGACGATCGGGCTGCCGATGCCGTCGAGCGCGGTGACGTCGTAGGTGTAGTCGATGCCTTCGGCGAGATCGCGCAGGAGATAGGCGCTATTCGTCGGTCGGGCGAGCAGCGTGCCAGTCTCGTCACGTATCTCGTAGGCGCGGGCGCCGACCGGCGTGCGCCACAAAAGCTCGATCGCCGTGCCCGAGTAGATCTGCCGCGTCAGGTAGAGCTTTGCGCGGTCGAACGGCGTCTTGATCGCCGTGATCGCCAGCATGCCATTGGAGACACGGAACGGATCATAGCCGAACTGCCCGCGATTGACGTAGTACTGAAGCTCGCCGTTGATGACGACGCCCGGCCCCCACAGGTACTCGGTGTTCCAACGGTTCCGATCGAGCTCTCGGCCGTCGAAGCGCTCCTCGAAGACGAGCTGGTAGGGGGCGCTCGGATCGGGCAGCGTGCAGGTATCCGCTCGGGCAGCCGTCGCGAACACGGACAGGCCGGCGGCGAGCATGAGCGACGCAAGGGCGTGACCTCGGACTCGACAGCCGCCAAGGAAGAGTTGAGCCTGAGACATTGATATGAATCTCTTGCGAGGTGGACGAGCAAGCGGCGACCTTACCAAAATGGAAAATCGGGAACACGACTGTCCCTATCCGTACGCACTGCCGGTGGGCGCGGGATGCACTCATCTCGCGCGATCAAGGCTTTTCCCCGAGTGGTGCATCAGATCGGAGCGGCGAAGGCGCGAGCATGCTCTGATCTCCTTGATGCGGGGTGCCTCGGCAGCTGCAATGACTTTCAACGAAAAGAGCCGTCATATAATAATTGGACGATGCTATTTCGTTCAATCAGACGGACACTCATCGTACAATCAGACGAGCCAAAATCGTACAATCAGACGAATTCTTGATTCGCCGAACGTAGCTCCAAAGGCTGCAGCCGTTGAGCTAATCGGAGAAGGAAAGGCGACCCGGAACGTTCCTGCAGGCGCTGCTGACCGGTGGATTCGAGACGGCTATTCGCGGCGAATCCGCTACCGGCCACGGACCGACGCACGCTCAACGGCTTGTTACCGGCGGCTACCCCGAGGCCGTTCACCGCCGACCCGCACGATCCAGGGCGTGGCACCGTGAGTACGTGCGCAGCATTGTCGAGCGCGATGTGCGCGACGTCGCGAGAGTCAAGGAGGTCGACGACGTAGCACGGTTGCTCGAGTTGCTCGCGCTGCGCACCGGTGAGCTCCAGAACGTCAGCGTGCTGGCGAACGAGTTGAAGCTCGGTCGTGTCACCGTCGAACGCTACCTCCAGGTGCTGGAACGGCTGTTCCTTGTCAGGCGCCTTCCACCGTGGCAGCGCAATCAGGCGAAGCGCGTGATCAAGACACCAAAGTACCACTTCGTCGACTCCGGCCTCGCCGCGACGCTCTCCGAGCTGAATGAGGACGCATGGCGCGACGAGAGAACCCGGATGGGGCACCTGCTCGAGAGCTTCGTCGTCCAGCAGGTCATCGCGCAGGCAGGTTGGACGGAAGGCGACCTGCGCTTCCATCACTATAGGGACAAGGATCAGGTAGAGGTGGACCTCGTCATCGTGCGCGGGCGCGACACATGGGGTATCGAGATAATGGCATCAGCGAGTGTCTCGCGAAAGGACGGAAACGGTCTCCGGAAGCTCGCCTAGGCGTGCGGCGACGGCTTTCGCGGCGGCGTCGTGCTCTACGACGGCGCCGATACCCTGCCGTTGGGTGACGAGAGACTGCTCGCCGTGCCGTTGGCCGAGCTTTGGGAACGCTAACGACCCCGGAGATGAACGGTAGATCAGCGCAACGTCGACGCCGCCAACTAAAACACGGAAGCCGCTACATCCGGCTTCCGTGCGAGTCCTTCAAATCCCTGCGACTTCCCAGGTTGCTAGCCCACTATGGCACCGTCGTCGCGGCGAATGGCAACGACCGCCGAGCGAGGAACCGCATCGCCGCCTTCCGGCCAATGGCTGTTGCCGTCTTCACCGGGGTGCTGGACACCAACGAACATGGTTCGCTTGTCGGCGCTCCAGGTCAGGCCGGTGATTTCGCACTCGTTCGGTCCGACGAGAAAACGCTGGATCTCGCCGGTGCGCGGATCTGCAGCAAGCATCTGGTTGTTGCCATGGCCGGCAAACTCTTCCGCATTGGAGTAGTTGCCATCGGTCTGGATCCACAACATGCCGTTCGAGTCGAACTTGAGCCCATCCGGTGAATTGAACATGTTTTCTTCGGAGAGATTGTCAGACCCGGCATTCAGACCCGTTGCCACGGTCGGGTTGCCGGCAAGCACATAGATGTCCCAGGCAAAGCCAGCGGACGTGTGGTCACCCCCGTTGGGGCGCCAGCGCACGACCTGGCCATAGAGATTGGCCTCCCGCGGATTCGGACCGCCAACCGGCGTCAGGTCCCCGCCAGCATTCGGCTCGATACCACGGTTCTTGTTGTTGGTCAGTGCGACGTAGACCTCCGGCGCATTCGGATTGGCCGCGACCCACTCAGGGCGGTCCATGGTCGTGGCGCCCACTGTCGACGCAGCGATTCGCGTGTGAATACACACCTCACTCATGCTGGCCATACCGGTATTCTCAGGCGATAACTCGAGCCACTCTCCAGCCCCGGTGTCGTGGAACTTCGCGGCGTACAACTTGCCGTCTTCAAGCAGCGCATCCGTTTCGCCACCCGGGGCATAGACCCCGTTGGATACGTAGCGATACAGAAACTCGCCGCGTTCGTCATCGCCGAGGTAGACGACGACGCGCCCGTCACCGTTGACCACCAGCTCGGCATTCTCATGCTTGAAGCGCCCCAGGGCCGTGCGCTTCTTTGGAGTGGACTCGGGATCACTCGGATCGAGTTCGACGACAAAGCCCGCCCGGTTGGGCTCGTTGGGGTTTTTTTCTACATTGAACCTGTCGTCGATACGTGCCCAGCCATAGCCCCAGTCTTCCGCGGAGACACCATAGCGTTGCAATTCCGCCGACACTTCGTGCTCCTTGTCATCCGCCGAGAAGTACCCGTTGAAGTTCTCTTCACAGGCGAGATAGGTGCCCCAGGGCGTTGACCCGTTGCCACAGTTGTTCCAGGTGCCCAGTGCCACCGTGCCGGTCGGGTCAGCGGCGGTCTTCATCAGATCGTGACCGGCAGCCGGGCCGGTGATCTCCATCTCGGTATCGGGAGTGACCCGTCGGTTGAACGGACTGTCCTTGACGATCGACCAGACGCCATCAGTGTCGGCGATCTCCACGACAGTAAGGCCGTGCGCCATCTTGCCTTTCAACACGTCGTCATCGGTCTCCGCCAAGCCCTCTTCACGGTTGCCCCAGATGATGCTCCGGTTGGTGTACTCGTTGTTGACGACCAGCAGTGTGTGCCCATCGTGAGAGAACACATCCATCCCGTCGATATTGTCGCCGAAGGCCATCTCCTGGTCCTTGCCCGTGCCGCGCGTCGCATGATCGAACTCGACACCGTCGCTCCAGAGCGGATCGCCCCAGCGAGCGACAACCTGCGCGACATAACCTTGCGGAACCGTGATGGCATCCAGCGTATTGGCAGCCACCGGTGCAAAGGCAAAGCGACTGGCCGCCGCTCTGGCTTGCTGCGGCACGGCAAACGAACCGAGCGTCGCGACGGTGCCCACCGCCAACACACCCTTGAGAAGTTGGCGGCGTGAAAGTGACGCCTCCACGACCCGGTCGAACTCGCACTCGTCAGGACGTGGATGGACTCTTTCATCGTATTCATCAAAGGACAGTTCTGATCGCTTATCCAACATACTTCTCCCAGAAATAGTCAAGTCATCGCCCCTTACACTCAACGAAACAACTTCGTCCTCCGCGATGACAAAGAAGGACTGGCTAATAATGTCACCGTTCATCGCTTCGAAAGCTACAGCACAATGACAAGATGAACCACGCGGCCAGAATAGCAAGTCCATCCGCGCCAGCGTATTCCACTAACGGCCACCCACGTTCGGTCGCACAAGGAGCAATGAGGACGCCCCGTGACACTCACAAGCGCATCGAGCCTCACCGACTCCATCCGCTCATCGAGGAGGACGTGAGCGACATTCACCTCGCGTCAACCGACTGCCGCAAACTGTCGTCGCACCAGAACGTCACGGCATGCGCATCGGGCGCGGCTCACTGAGAACAGAGGTCGATCGAGCACTGTCGACATCGCTGCTTCAGCAGCGAGTCGCAGTGGCAGGTCTCTTGATCGTGCTGGCCGTTCTCGCCTCCTTGCCGTTTCGCGAGCTGATGACGATTCAAGCCGCTCGACGGTACGGACTTGCAGTGTACTGCTCAGCGAATTCGGTTCAAGGTTTCGCCGCGGTCGCACGTCGCTCGCGACCGTTTTTCACCAGTAGCAGCACCAGTATCGCCCTATGGACTCTGTACTTTACTGAACGAGGCCTGGCTGGACGCCAAATCCGGAAGTACAAGTAACCGGAATTCACTCACGTTGCTGAGGCGCGATACAGCAACGGTTCAGCTCGCGCAGTTGCCGGTCGTGCAGCAGAGCGCGGCGTTTAGGATCAGCCAGATACTCTATACACTCGTTGCGTCGATCCGGCTGGTCTACACGCTTGCGCACGACGAAACGGATATCGCCGAGGTGATCGAGCACGACCGTCGCGCCACCGCGCATCATGAATTCGTCGCCATTGATCGGGATGGGGTAGGCCTGCACGACCTCGATGATCAGATCGAACGAGACCTGCCCGTCCGGACCGACACGCCGAGAAGGCCGGACCGAGGCGATCTCGGGTTGCTCGAACCGTGCATCCGGCTCGTGTAACCCAAGCTCGTTCCACAGTGCCGGGCGTTCGGTCAATGCTTGACCGAACACCCGTGCCAGACGCTCGAGTTCCCCAGCGCCTGCCGGAATGGCCGGATCACCAAGGAAATTCTGTTCGGAAAGCGCAAGCGCATCCATTCGCGCCAGTTGATGCCTCGGCCGTGCCCAGACAAGCGATTGAACCGACGGGGTATTGAGGTAGGCCGGACTGATGCCCCGCTCCATGCATGCCACCACGATGGCTTCGCGATACCCGAGCGGGTCGGCGTGAACAAGCTCGTGATCGGCCGTGATCAATGCGCGAAGGAAATCACCGAAGTCGACGTGTACCGGCGGACAATAGTCGATCGCGCGGACGCACATGGTCAAGAATTGCGATGCGGTACGCGACGTGGTGTGTACGATCATGTCGAGCAGGCGCGGCGGAATCTTCCCTTCCTGAAACACTCCGCGCCCCTCTGTCGCGAGCTCGATGATCGGCTCGACCTTTCGGGACAGTACCCGTTCAAACGCTGCGAAGACCGCCTCGGCCAAAACCCGGCCCACGTCGTGCGGACGCTCGAGGTCCTCCCGGGACAGTTTGTCGAGCGTCATCACTTGCGGCTCAGGGACATCCGGGTCATGGCGTCCGGCATGCATCGATTCAAAAAACGCTTCAAAGGTGCGTAGCGCCCGGCCCGTACCTGTCGCCTCTCCAAGCTGCGGCGCGATGACCCGCAACAGCGTCGGCCCAGTCAGCCGGCCACGCAGCTTGCCAAGCTGCACCGTAACCAGTTCGGTGTAGGTGAAGCGCTGGAACAGTGCGACCAGGTCCGCCACGGCTTCGTGCAATGCATCGACAAAAGGGTTGGTCGGCTCATCGAAATAGGGACGCATTCCGTCAAGCAACGCGTGGGCGACTTCGTGTGCCACGATGTCGCTGGACAAGGACGTGAACACGGTTTGTCGCTGCGCGACACCCGCCGAGCGCTCGACCGGTGGCTTGTAGCCGAAGCTGATGCCACGATCAGCTCGCGAGTAGAAGGCGTTCAATCGGCGCATTGCGAACGGCCGCAATCGCAACGGTGCCGGTGTCGATGGCGTCGCGCCATGAAATGCCCACGTCGGGTGTCGCCCCAGTGCCTGGCGAAACAACTCGTAGGTAAGCAGGCTCACCGCATAGACCATCTGGGCGTGGAACTGCGGATCCGCGGCATCGGGCGCACGACCACCCGTTCCGGAGCGCAACAGTGACAGGTCCTCGAGATCCAGGCCGGAGTAGCACCGTTGCGATTCCGGATCGTCGAGCTCGATCAGGAAGAGCTGGGTTCGCGGGCCGATATCCTTCTGCTCCTCCACCGGAACGGACACCTTCGCCACCGAGCCATCGGCACGCGAGATCGACGGATCGAGCGACAGGATCTGTAGCAGACGGATACCGGCGGGCTCGTTTGAAGGTACCGCATACGGCGGCTTCCAGGCACCCCGCCCCACGCCCTCGTGCAATGTAAAGCGACGACCGCTCATGTTCTTCGCCCTGCCGTGGTCAGTTTTGCATCACCAGCCCGCCAAGGAAGGGGCGCGAGCGAAACTCGGGACGGCAGTCGATACCTGGCGTCTGATCAGCCCCGGGCGTGAACGACACGGCAACGCGGTCAAGGAACTCTGCATTCGATATCGGCGAGGTCAGGTTCGACAGTACCGAGAGCGCCGCCCCAGTGAACTTGCCCTGACCGTTCTCTTCGATCGCGTACTCGGTGTCCTTGCACGCCGCGAACTTGATGTGGCGTTGGTTCCGGTTGCTACGCGGTTCCGATGCCGAGCCGCTCCTGCGTGCATCGAGCCGAGCGCGATGCGCCGCACGCATCGCCGCGCTTGGCTTGATGACTCGACGCCGCTGCCCGGAACGCAGTCCGTACATGCGTGTATTCGAGAACGAGTGACAGCAATCCATGAAGACAGACAAACCGACACCGTCGGGGACGGACTCGAGCAGTTCCCACAATTCATCATCGGAGATCAGGCGCTCGCCGGAGAGCTCTCGCGGCACGATCGCTTCATCCGCCCGATCCTCTTCGTCGCCATCGGTATCGGCGAACTGCACCCCGTGTCCGGCGTATTGAAACACCAGCAGATCGCCCTTGCTCGCACCGCTGACAAGCGTTCGCAGCGCATCGAGAATGCCATCGAAGCTGGTTTGCGGATCCAGCAGGCACTCGGTCTGGAAGCCGAGCTTCCGGAGTGTCGAAGTCCAGGCTCTAGCATCGTTCTGACAACCGGTCAGTGCATTGCCGCCTGGATAGTCGTCGACGCCAACGCACAACGCGCGCATCACCCCTCGAGGCCAAGACACATTGTTCAGCGGAGCAGCCGAGGGAATGAAACTCGAGTTCAGCCTGTTCTGCGTTCGATCGAACAGCGCACGGTACGTATCCGATTCAAGCGCCCGGGACAGCGGTAACACGCCTTCGTCGCCACCGCCGCGCGCAGCGGTCCACGAAGCGCCCACCGGCCAGGGAGTTCCCTCGACGCTTGCTGATCTGACGATCCGACGGGCGATAGACAACATCGTCGGCTCGTCGTTGTCGAACGCACCGTGAACTTCAGCAGTCGATGCGTGCAACGGTTCGGCGCTACTCGCCGTCGGCGCATAAATCACAGAGATGTCGGTTCGCTCAGGGCCACTGAGCCCAAGCTGCCGCTTGAGCGCTCCGTCCTCATCGTGCGCTTCCTGCATACCAAGCAAAGCTACACCTCGCTTGTGTTTCTCGAACCCCTTGCTGACAAGATGGAGAAGCGACTTTCGGTAGATCCGCAGGCTCTTGTCGTCAAGCTCGGCCTCGCGGCTCAGACAGAACAGATTCAGGTGGTCGATCGTTCCGGTGTGCAATTTGCCGGCTAGTAAGTCGTTGAACAGATCCACCGTGCATGCCGGCGCGAGGAGACTGAGCGTGTGAATGTGCAGCCGATTCTTGCCGCGCAAACAGCGGTCCAGGAAATACGCCTGCAGGATCGCTCCTGCACTGTGTCCGATCGCATTGAATTCGATCGGGGTCTTGTGTGCCTTGACGAGTCTCTTGAGCTCCCTGGCCAGCAGGCGAGCGCCCGCATCCGGAATATCGCTCGCCGCAATCACTGCAGCATCCTTCATCACATCCCAAGGATTGGGCTTGAAATTTCGCGCCAGTGCCTCGAGCGCCGCGTCGGTGCGCTCCACCAACCAGCTTCCAAGATCGTCCAGCAGACCTCGGGAGGCCTCCTCTTCCATTGCCTGTTCGGTCACTTGAAGAAAGCTGTCGAGCGCGCCGGTTTCCCAGACGAAGTAGATCGGGTACACACCACGCGACTTCCACCACTTGAACGTGGCATGCACATACCTGATACCGGAACGCTCCTTGTTGAGCCCCCCATGCGCATAGATCATCACTCTCGGCGTGATGCCCCTGGCAACCTGCTTGGCGACCCAGTCGCTCAGGTGCGTACGGACAAGCACCTTGAGATCGGCCTTGCTCGTGCTGATTGCACCACTATCCGATAGCCTGCCCTTTCGCAGATTGACGACATGTGGACGCACCGCCTTCTTCATTGCGTCGGTGATCCCTAACGACAAACCCCGTTGCGCCGAGTCGGAGGCTTCAGCACGTGCCCCAGGCAGTCCAGTGAGCAGCGAAAGCGCTCGCGGGCTCATCGACGACTCATCGAGCTCGGCGGCAAGTTCAGTATCGGACAGCGGGGCCGCCTTTCCTCGCGTATGCACGTCACTCGAGGCAATACCAAGGTCTCCAAAGGGTCGCGCGCGCTCCTGGGCGAACGACGTAGACGCCCCGATCGCATCTCGCTCTCGGTCAAGACCTGCCAGCAAGTCGGCCTTGTCGAACGTTGCGCCCGGACACGCCTTCCCGCTGTTCAACTCGCTGTGAAAGCGCACCGCTTCTCGATCCAGATCGAAAGCGATCTGTACGGAGCCGATGGTGCGGAGCATCGCGTCGCGCTGCGCAGTCGACATCGTCTCCAAGCTCTCATCGAAATCACCCATCATCACGATCATCAACGGACCGGTCGTCTCGTTGCCGTTGAATCCCCGCGCGCTGGCAGGCGGTAGCGCCCACGGTCTGCACAGCCAGATACCTCCGGCCGGGTCGATGGTGATGTGCTGCGCGATGTCGCGCCAACCGTGGATTTCGGTGTGTACGCGCCACAGGCGCCGACAAAGTTCGATTCCAGCCGCTTCATTCGAACCGAGTCGGGCGACAAGAGAATGAAACTGCTCGACGGTTGGACGGAAGGTGTGGTGAAGGTGTACGACGTCCACGTTGCGGGAATCGCGGAGAGCGAACTGTTCGGCATGGCGAAGAACATCAACGCCATCGACCCTTGTGAACTCACGCATGCGGGTGTCCTCTTGAAACGATCCGGTTTCGGCGCGCCTGTCGACGGCCAAGCGACGAATGGTTATCCGAGAATCACCGATTACGGTGGTGCAATACCAGCGAACTAGACGTTAATACAGTAAAGATCTTGCGCCGAATGACCCGTCTGCCAGAGGAAGTTCGATGCTCTGGCGCTCGCTACAATTTGGCAGCAATCGTGAAGACTACATCCCGCGTTCGCTCGCCTGTCGATCGTGGAAGCGATGAGCGATACTCCCGTCGTCTGTCCGCTGGGTCCGCGTCAGTGCGGCAAGAGCACACTCGCGATGCGAGTGGATCCCGAGCGACTGTTCGTCAGTCTCGACTAAAGCCGGTATCTCGACACCGCGCTGAACGATCCCGACGGATTCGTGCTTAGCTTGCCCAGGCAGGTAACGATCGACGAGGTCCAGCGCGCGCCACGGATCCTTCGCGCGATCAAGCGCTCGGTGGATCTCGATCGCCAACCCCCTAGGTCGCGTGCACATGCAAGGGCACGTCGGCTGACAACGCGCTCGGGCGAGTCAGCACGTCAGATCGCGCATCGAGGACATCGGCGAGCTCAAGCTCGCAACGTATTGCAGGTTCGGCACGCAACGTAGCGCACACGGCCGCCACGCTATCGGGCGACGAGCGCGCCTTGCATTGAATCACATGACGTTGAAGGCGTCTGAATCAACGAGCCTTTAAGCGGCATTCAACGCGACGTTTACATGATCTCTCCACGAGAGCTTGCTCCGCGCACAAACGTCGATCCGGCGCTTCGGGCTCTTCAGCTCTTTCGTGCACGACGAGGCGGGCCCCGACAGCGATGTGGACCTGCTGGTCGAGTTCGAAAAGGGACGCAAGAATTTCGACAGCTTGATGCAATTGTCAGAACTGCTGGAAGTCGCGCTGCCACGACCAATCGAACTTGTCATCGTCGAAGCGTTGAGCCCGCACGTCGGAAAAGCCGTTCTGGAGTCCACCGAGTATGTCACCGAGGCTGCCTGAGTACCTCCACCACGTGCTGGACGAAGTGGATTATCTCGTCGGTGAAAATCGTGCGGATGACACATGCACCGCGGTCAAAGCACTCCATAACCCATGCCAACGTCGTTCCATTCCAGATTTACTTCAGCGTGCCCTTGATCGAGAACCGTCATAAAAAATATCGCCCGTGTCGGGATCTCCTCGCGTATATGCCGAAGCTTGTCACACGCATCCAGAACATGATGTGCGTATACCGTCCAGTCCTTCACAACGCGATCGACTCGGCAGCACACGATCCTTGAGATGCCGATTCAGCTCATGCTCCGGAATCAGGTCGATTTTTCGGGACAGTGCGCGCTCCAGTGCATCGCTCGGCGCGAGCCGTTGCTCGAACATGTCGTAGCCACGTGTTATACCTTGCTGTCACCTCTACGCTGGATCTACGCCTATGCCCTCGGTAGTGACTGCTCACTGTTCAGATGCACAACGCTATGCACAGCAAGCAGGAAACATCACCGGGTTGACAGAAGCTCTACCGCGTGGTGTGAATATTTCATACTTTGACTATGGGAGGCATCATGGGAAGCGCGGTCAAACGAACAATCTCCTTACCATCCGATCTCGCGCAGGAGATCGACGAAATTTCTAAGAATGAAGGACGATCGGTAAGTTCTATCGTGCAGGATGCATTGCGACTAGCACGAACTGAAAGATTGAAAAATGAGTTCAGTGATATTCAAGGATTCTGGAGCAAGAAAGCTAGAGAGGCTGGAATATTGACCCAGAAGGACTTGGATAGACTCATTGGAAAATGAGAGTTGTATTCGACACGAATATATACATTTCAGCCTTTGTATTTAGAGGTAGTTCCGCTGAAAATGCTATACGGAGAGTTCTTAATAATCAAGATATTTTTATCATATCAAAACCAATCATCGAGGAAACTCTGAGAATTCTAGCAGACAAATTTGAACGCAATATAGAGGAGCTTTCCCGCACTGCGGTGTTCCTTTCAGAAATAGCAGTAACTGTCGTACCTAATAAACAGATAACGGTTCTATCGGATGATCCTGACAATCGAATCCTTGAGTGTGCTGTGGAAGGTGATGCTGACAAAATTGTCACAGGTGACAAAGCCATGCTGAGGGTGAGTATGTACGAAGAGATCGAAATCATTTCTCTACGAAGCTATCTCTCAAGTGATTTAAATACTCAATCGCTCATACATTCTGAAAAAGGGCGTCTTACAGAGCTTCGGTGAGTACTTGTGCGCGTCACCTAAGGATGCAATGTATAACTAAACGCTGAACCCGTAGCTGGACCCGACTACAGGACCTGGCTACGCCAGAACCTGCAGCCGCCTCCAGCTCGGGTTGGCGCCGGTGGTAGCTCGACCAGCAGATCGACATCGCACTCTTGCACCGACTGTCAAGGAGGGTGCCAACGGCTAAGTCCCGCTGGTCGCAGCTACCGGTAAGCGCCGCCCGAGGCCACTGCCGGGTAAAGTGAGTAATCGATACTCCGAGGACGCCATCTCTGTGGCCAATCTCGACGTCAAACCCGAACGGGTGATCAAGCACGCAACCGATACCAGTCGAACGGTTCTGGTGACCGGTCCCGGGGGGAGGGGCGATGATACCGTACATCAGTGAAGGCGAACGCACGCAGGAGCGGCCTGTTCTCAGCCAATCGCCCGACGATTGTCGACGCATGCTGCTGAGCTTTCTCCGCACCTCGAGAGTCCAGCCGTGAACACCGACCGAATCGCCCGCATAGAGGCTCGTCTCGCCGCCATCGAAACCGAGCGAAAGGCACTGCGCATCGAGCTCCAGGATTTGCGTGAGAGTGAGCCGGATACCACGCTTGCGATACCGTTGAACTGCAACTCCGACATCGCCCCGAAAAAGCACCCTGACCCCACGCCGCGCACCGCAACCGCACCGACGCAACCTCCGCTCCCCGTCGTTCTCTCTCCCGCCGACAAGATCACTCTCTTCCGCACACGCTTCGCCGGCAGGGACGATCTGTTCGCCCAGCGTTGGGAAAGCCGCGACGGCAGTCGGGCCGGCTACGCCCCCGCGTGTGCCAACGAATGGCGTGCCGGTATCTGCGAGAAGCCTCAGGTGAAGTGTCACGAGTGTCGGCACCGGGACTTCATCCCTGTGAGCGACCAGGTGATACGCGAACACCTGACGGGGGCGAGAACGATCGGCCGCTACGTACTCGATGCGGCGAGCTGCTGTCGCTTCGTGGTCGCGGACTTCGATCACGACGGCTGGCAGGATGACGCAGGCGCGATTTTGCGCGTTTGCCGTCGTCTGGACGTGCCCGCGCTTGCCGAGATCTCGCGCTCCGGCGACGGCGCTCACGTGTGGTTCTTCTTCGACGCACCGGTGCCGGCCGCACACGCGCGGCGTCTGGCGACGGCGCTGATCGAGCGCACCTGTCGTGAGGAGCGACTACTGTCACTCGTGAGCCACGACCGTCTGATTCCGGGGCAGGATGCGCTCTCGGGCGCAGGTTTCGGCTCGCTTGTCGCGCTACCGCTGCAACAGGAGCCCAGGACTCGCGGAGCGAGTATCTTCGTGGACGATGCGTTCGAGCCGGTTGTCGATCAATGGTCAGCGCTTGCGTCCACGCCGGCAATTGATGCAGACGCGCTCGTGGCGCTGACGGCGCGCGTCGAGGAAGGCCACCCGGGACTCGCCGCCATCCTCCGCGATCCGGCAACCGAGGATTCGCCATGGAATGCACGCGCGGGACGCCCGCCCGTCGTGCAGGTCCCGGCAGACGAGATGCCGTCATCGGTCCGCGTCACACTGGCCGACGGCGTATACGTCGAGCGTGCCACCCTACCCCAGCCCGCCGTATATGCCATCGCCCGACTTGCCGCCTTCGCCAATCCACACTGGTTCGAGCTGACGCGAGCGAACCGCTCGACCTGGAACACGCCTCGATTCGTCGAAAAGGCCGAGGCGCTGCCGAAACACGTACGGGTGCCGCGCGGCTGCATCGATGCGGTCACCTCCGTTCTCGAAGCGGCGGGAACCGCGGTCGACCTGGCCGACGAGCGCGAGCGCGGATCCTCGCTCGACCTCCACTTCCAGGGCAAGTTGCGACCGGATCAGCGCGCCGCCGCCCGCGATCTCCTCGCCCACGACACCGGCGTGCTGCACGCACCGCCGGGCTTCGGCAAGACCGTGACCGCTGCGTGGCTGATCGCCGAGCGCGCCACCTCCACACTGGTCATCGTGCACACCATGGCCCTGCTCACCCAATGGCGGCGGAGTCTGTCGAACTACCACGCTCGCCCATTGAAGACGGTCGGACGCATCGGCGGCCCCGGCAAGCACTCCGCAACTGGCGAGATCGACATCGTGAGCATCCAGGCACTTGCGCGGCTTGACGACGAAGCCCTTGACACGTTGCTGCGTGGCTATGGGCAGGTGATCGTCGACGAGTGCCACCACGCAGGTTCAGCCTCGTGCACACGCGTACTCGGATTGACGCGCGCCCATTACGTACTGGGGCTGTCGGCCACGCCCGAACGCCGCGATGGGCTCGAGCCGCTCGTGTACCTGCTCTGCGGTCCGGTCCGTCATCGGGCGAAGGTTCCCGTCGAGGCACCGGTGGATCGCTCGGTCGAGATGCTTGATTGGGCGCGGATTCCGGATGTCGCGGAGAACGCCCCGGTTCAGACCTTGCTCTCGGCGGTCGCCAAGGACACCGAGCGAACGGCGTTCATCGCAAAGACGGTTGCGCAGGCCTTGCGCACCGGACGCAAGGTGCTCGTCTTGACCGAGCGACGTGCTCACGTGGACGCGCTCGTCGCGGCGCTGGCTATCGTGGCCGACAAGGCCGCACCGCTGCCGATCGTGCTGCACGGACAGCTGACGGCAAAGGCACGGCGCGAGGCCTTCGCGACGCTCGATGCGCTCGGCTCCGACACACCGCGTTGCGTGGTGGCCACCGGCCGGCTGGTCGGTGAGGGGTTCGACCATCCGGCACTCGACGCCCTGGTTTTCGCGATGCCGTTCGCGTGGCGCGGAACACTCGCCCAATACGTCGGCCGCCTGTCCCGCCCGGCGCCCGGCAAGGAGAATGCACGCGTGATAGATGTGCGCGACACGGGCCACCCGATACTGGTATCGATGGCGAGAAAACGCGCGACAGGCTACCGCGCGCTCGGCTGGCGCGAAGACGTCGGGGGCTCGCTGTTCTGATCGCTATCGTGCGAAACCCACTCCTGTCACCGCCCTCCGTAGCAGCCTGTCATGGAGCAAACTACCTCTCGAAACTATCCGGCAGAAATTCGGACAGGGTGTGACACCATCGAACCCTGTCGACAAGCGTGGAGTCCAGCATCGTGTTCCCATGGATCGAAAGCCTGAAGGACAGCATCGTCTATCCGTTCCGCGACCGACATTGGCTCGCGAAGATGTGGCCGCTACCGTTGATAGCGCTGATCCCGGTCGTCGCTCTGCTCGCTGTCGTGCTGTTCAAGGGCTGGCGCCTGGCGATGACCGCCCGGCTCGCACGAGGTGACGAGTCGTTGCCGGAGCTCGATCTCGTGCGCTTCCTGCGCCAGGGAGCAGTGCTCTGGGCCTTCACGTTCCTCTACCTGTTCGTCCCTGGTCTCGTCTGTGCGGTACTGGGCATCGGCGGGCCGTTCGGCTTCGTGGCCGATCTGTTTCAGATCGGCACGGGTGGCGTACAACAATGGGCGCAGAACGAGCCGAGCGACTGGGCATGGAGTCTTCTGGTTTACCTTGTCTGGGCCGTGATCTCGCTACCGGTCTACCAGGCAGGCGTCGTGCGCTACTCGCTCGGCGACTCGTGGCGAACGATGCTCAACGTGCCCGCCAACCTCGCGCTGTTCCTTCGCGAGGCCCCGGCCTTTGGCCGCTTCTACTTCAACTGGCTGGTGCTCGGCCTGGCCATCGCCTTTGCCGGCACGTTGCTCGCCCTGACCGGGATCGGCCTTCCGTTCGTACCCGCACTCACGCTATGGCTCTACTACTCGAGCACGGCGCACGAACTCGGCCATCTGGCAGCCAAGGTGCACGCTCGTGCCGATCCGAACGCGTACGGTGCGCTCGCCCGCTGATGGTTCCAGGCGACATCCGCTCCTTGGCGCGGCCTCGGATCGATGCGGCAGGGCTGCGCCACGGCTGACTCCACCAAGGTCGGCGGAACCCACTCCTGTCACCGCGCTGCGATCAAACCCGCATCCCGCAACCGCCTCAGCCACGCCGGTCGCTGACCGTGTCGCTCCATCAAGGCATCGAAGCGGGCGCGGTACTCGGCACCGCGAGACGCCACCTCGAGCGCATCGTGAAGATCGCGGAGACTGACGAGCGCGGTGTCGTAGGCGCTGGCGATACCCCGTTCGAGTTCGGCATCGATCGACGTCCACTGTGCATCCGCACGCTTGGCGACGCTTACCAGGTACCGCGCACGCTCGGCAGCGCCTCTTTGCTCGATGCGTTCGCGCTCCCGCCGCTCGGCATCGATTCGCTCGTCACGGATCGCCCCGACCCCCGCCTCGATCATCGAGACGGTGCGGCGCAGTGGAGTCGCAGAGGCATCCGGTTCATCCACCGATGCAAGCCAGGCACGACGTAGCGAACGCTCGGCCTCCGCACCGCGCCCAGCAAGCAGAAGCCGCGCGACATCCCGCAATTCATCGGCCGAGCGCTGTTCCAGCCAGTGCTCAAGCGCCCGGTCCTCGCCCCCGGCCCGAGGCAACGGTGCGCTGGCCGCGGCGGCCGAGCCGAGCAGGTCCACATCGATCATGGCGAACTCGACCAACGCTTCCTGGGCCGCCGTGAGCGCGCCGAGCCCGGCCGGCCGCGGTGGTTCACACACATCGTCCGCTTCGCCGGTCGCGGTCTCGATCTCCCCACGGCTCCAGCGAGCCAGCCAGCCGAGGTACAACGGGCGCGGATCGCCGCGCAGCAGTTCGTCTCGTAACGGCAACAGCCGCGCCGCCCAGCCCGGTCCATCGCCTTCGTTCCAGAATCGCTCGTCGTCGACATCGTCCTCGGCGAACGCCCAGGTCAGCAGCAACTTGTCACCACGGCGCTCGATCCGGAACGCGGGCGTCCATCCGGTTCCGATGCCACCTTCGACGAAGGGCGCAAGCACCTCGTCGGACCACGTCTCGCCAGGCAGCGCGAGCGTAAGATCGCATGCGCCCCAGCTCGCCGAGTGCACATGCGCATCGAAGAACCGACCGAGCCAGTCGCGCGCATTGCCCTTGAAGTTGCCGTAGTGGTACTCGTTGACGAATGCGTTCGACGTGATTGTCGCGCGAGACGATGCGGCTCGAATCTCCGCTACCTCGGCATTGCTCAGCGGCCGTTCCACGGCGATGAATTCGAAGTATTCGTAGGTGCTCATTGCAGGGCCTTGATGACAACGGTATTTCGGTCAAGCTCTACCCGTAATTTCATTTCTTCAGGTCGAATTCGGCCATGCCAAGACACGCCCGGATTCGATCAACGACTGTAACTGGATACACCGCACCGGGTGCAACGCACCCCGCTAAACGATTACCCTCGCATACCATGGGACAGTGCCCTACCCACGCCCTTCCCGACGCTGTCACCGAGCTACCCGTCATGGCGCTCGCGAATGACATTGCCGAGGCCTTGTCGACGCGGGACGTATTGCTCCGCGCCGAACCCGGCGCCGGCAAGAGTACCGGCTTGCCTCTGGCACTTCTGCTGGGCGATACCCTCGCCGGCGAGATCCTTCTGCTCGAACCCCGCCGTCTGGCGGCTCGACTGGTAGCCGCTCGCCTGGCCGCCCACCTCGGCGAGAAAACGGGACAGCGCATCGGACTGCGCATGCGTGACGACACGCGGGTATCCGAACACACCAGACTGACCGTGGTCACGGAAGGGGTACTGACTCGGATTCTGCAGGACGACCCCGAACTCAGCGGTGTTGCACTGGTCATTTTCGATGAGTTCCACGAGCGTAGCCTGCATGCGGATGTCGGCCTGGCGTTGACGCTCGAGGTGCAGCAGGCCTTGCGCAGTGATTTGCGACTGCTGTTGATGTCAGCCACGCTGGACGCCGCTCCCCTGTCGGCGCGACTGTCGGACGTCGCTCACTTCCAGTGCGCCGTTCGCCAGCACCCGGTCGATATCCTGTGGACAGGTGAGTCATCAGATACACTCGAAATACGTGTACAGAACACGGTTCTGAACGCACTGGATCAGCATGACGGCGATGTTCTGGTGTTCTTGCCGGGCGTGGCGGAGATCATGCGTTGCGCCCGACTGCTGAAACCGCGACTCCCGGTCGCCGTCGACGTGCACGTGCTGCACAGCGGGGTCAGTGCAGCTGAGCAACGACGGGCCACCGCGCCCGCAGTGCCCGCGCGCCGCCGGGTCATCCTGTCCACAAGCCTTGCAGAAACCTCCATCACCATTGACGGCGTACGGATCGTGGTGGATTCGGGCCTTGAAAGACGCGGCACGATCGACACCGGCACCGGTGGTCAACGTCTGGAGACCGTGATGGCCAGCCAGGCGAGTGCCACACAACGCGCAGGGCGTGCTGGCCGTACGTCACCAGGCTTGTGTTATCGATTGTGGAGCGAATCTGGACACACGCGCCGGGCGGCACATTGGCAAGCGGAAATCCATCGCGCGGATCTCGCACCGCTGGTCCTTGAACTTGGCCTGTGGGGCGCAGCCGGTGCCGACGACCTGGCCTGGCTGGAAGCACCACCGCGGGCGAGCATCGCCAGGGCACAAGACCTGCTGAGTCAGCTGGGTTTGTGGTGCGAGGGACATCTGACTACGGCTGGACGAACGGTAGCGGCCTTGCCGGTGCACCCGAGACTGGGAAACATGCTTGTCTGGGGCGCCAACCATGGGGCCAGCCACCTTGCCTGCCGTATTGCCGCGGTACTCGACGATCAGACGCGTGGCATGAGCTCGGTAGATCTGGAACCTATGTTGAACGGCACACTGACCGCGAACCAGGATCGGCGAGCACGTCAACTCGAGCGTTTGCTTGAGCGTGGCAAAACGCACCGGCAATCGGTGCCTGCCGCCGTGCTGCTGGCTCAGGCCTATCCGGACTGGATTGCGCAGCGAAGGCCCGGCAACACGCCGAGCTACCGGCTAGCCTGCGGTGCAGGTGTTGTCATGTCGGCCGACGATGCACTGGCTCACGCTCCCTGGCTGGTGGTGGCAGAGCTCGGAGGCGGTGGTCAGCAGCTGCGTATCTTCAAGGCGCTGGCGCTGGACATCGACGAGTTTCAGCACTACTCGCCAGAATGCGTCAACTCCGTCAAGCACGTCGACTGGGACGACAAGCAACAGCGCGTGGTCGCCGAGCATCGCCGGATGCTCGGCCAGCTGGTCATCGACGCGCGACCCCTGCAAGACATCTCCGGTGATGATCGCGCGACCAGCCTGTTGATGGGCATCCGCCGACTTGGCCTGGCCTGTCTGCCCTGGGACGCCACGTGCCGGGAGTGGCAAGCACGCGTCAGTCTCATGAGCACGCTGTCCACCGATGGGCAAGAGCCTGCGTGGCCCGCCGTCGACGACGATGCCTTGATGGTAACGCTTGCCGACTGGCTGCTACCGTGGCTGAGCGGTGTCGGGTCGATCAAGGCGCTTCAGCAGCTGAACCTGCAGCAGGTGCTGAATGCCCTGCTCGATTATCATCAGCAACAGCACCTGGACGAATGGCTGCCTACGCGCTACACGGTGCCCAGTGGCTCGAGCATCGCCTTGAGCTATCTGCAGCCCGGCGCTCCCGTTCTCTCTGTCCGCCTTCAGGAGATGCTCGGCTGTGCTGAAAACCCCACCGTGGCAAACGGGCAGCTTACGTTGAAGGTTGAACTGTTGTCACCGGCACATCGGCCGGTACAGATAACGACCGACCTCAAGAACTTCTGGAGCAACAGCTACCCTGCCATCAAGAAGGACATGGCAGGACGATACCCGAAGCATGTCTGGCCCGACGACCCGGTCAACGCACAGCCGACGACCCGCACGCGTCGGACATATCGGCAGCAAGGCAACGAGCAAGACACCAAGCAAGACACCAAGCAAGACATCAGGCAGGGCACCAGGCAGGGCACCAGGCAGGGCACCAGGCAGGGCACCAAATGATGCACCGATCAGAACCAGGTTCTTGAAATCCGACGCGGACAAACTGCTGAGGAAGCACGCTCGGCTCTACCAGCTGGACTCGGTCAAGGTGACCAGCCGTGTGCAGCGCGAACGTGGCGACCGGTTCCTCGACACGCTGATGCTCGAAAGCTACACAGTGGCCTTCAAATACAGCCGGACCAAGCGATATCGAAGCCTCGAGGGAGCGCTGGTCAACGTCGCCTTCTACCCGGACACCGACGTCGTCGCGCGCCTCGAGTTCGAGTACATGAAGGTGGTCAGGATCCGGCGCAGTTGAATACTCGCCGCGAGCCGGGCAACGATCGATCGTCCGTCCCGACAGCACCACCCGCGCCGCCGTCATCGAATCCACAGAGTCCTTTACCCGGCTCGACTGCTGACCCTGCAGCTGCTTTTTCACCACGACCACCGAGTCGGTCGTTACATCAGTCTCGAGCGGATCTTCGAGGACATGAAGAAGAGCTATAACGAAACGCTGGAGGCGAGCTCGCAGGGCTGGCACGATTGTGAGTACGTCGTCATGCCGTGGCTCGACTACTTCTGGGGTGTGCTGCCACGAGCCTATGCGGAGTTCGTCGAGCGCGTAGGCACGATCGAACGGGGACGTGGCAGCTAGAGCGAGCGCGGGCGGCGAGAGGTGCTGGTGCGGACACGACCTTTTTCGATCTCGAAACTCGAAAGCGCCTGTCCAGGAATTTTTTTTCCGCGACACTCTGCGACTGGTCTTGCGCACGATGAAGGACGAGAGATTGATTGCGCCAACCGGCAAGGGGCGCGGCGCGAAGTGGTACCAGGTCTGAACCGAAATCGAACCCCGAGACCAAGGCAACACACCGCGAACAGAACACGGTCAAGTCACTGATTCAAATGGTGGCCGGGGACAGATTCGAACGGGGGCGTCCAGCCGGGCACGCAGCCTGCCGACACGGGGATTTACAATCCCGCTGCCCACCATGCCAGCGAACCGAAACGGCTCGGGCGCAAGAATGGCGTCCTGGCACTTCGAGGTACGGTCGACCCTGTGAACCTGAATCAGCACGGCCGACTACCTCTGTCACGTTCTGGACCAAGTGGATTACCTCGTCCTGGCGCCGGGTTTCCTAACGCTTGAGGTTGAGGTCGGCTATGAAGCTGGCCGGCGCGATGTAGGCGGTGCGAGTAAGCTGATCGCCAGCGCAGACCAGGCAAAACGTCGCCTTTGTCATCGACGAATCCATCGTCGCCCATTGCAAGTCAGCTGCCGGTCAAGCACTGGCAAGACTACATCGGCGAGGCGACGATCTCGGATGCCATCCTCCCTAAGGTCAAATCGACCGCTCTTGACGTCACACCGGAGCGGGGTACGAAACGGCCAAGATGACGCTCAAGCACCTCGTGTGCTTCTTCCGGTGATGGCGGCGCGTAGCGCAGCATTCGATCGGACCAACTGCCAAGCGCCAGATCGAGGCTCGCAGGCCGGTTGATTGTGGCGACAATCAAGCTATCGGTCGTGTTCGGTTCTTCTCCGCATCTCGTACTTGCAGGAACACTCACACCGGATCGATGGACATCGTCGACGCGCAACACCATCCATGCGTTCCCGAATGATGGGAGCCCGCCCCCGGCTACACCTGGCTGCGCGACATCGGCGCGGTGAAACCGGTCGACGACCGTGAGCCGAGAAAGTCGCACTCCTTTTCGCCGTGTTTCGGAAAGTTCACCGAAGGACATGGCACGGCCTGCAAAAATCAATCACATGTGGGAGTTCCACCCCAAGTGCTCCAGAGTCTCGATGTCGTGCGTGAGCAATAGCGCCACCGCGACGAGCGATCATTCACCGTGCCCGCCGATGAGCGTGCGTACCTGCTCGCGAAAGCCCTCGAGGCGTCGCTCGCGCAGCATGCGCCGCTGCTCCAGCCAACCCCCGCGCAAACGCCGCTGCTCCTCCGAGTGGGCTGGAATGTCGCCAGCCGTCACCGGCTCGATGCCGAGATCCTCGAGGCGCAGGAGCTCGTGCACGCCGAGCCATCCGCCGCCCGAGCCACCTTCGGGGCTGTCGTCCTTGCCAACTGCCCGTACGCCGCCGAGGCGGAGCTTCAGCGCCGGGTTGATGATGTAGTTGCCGCGCGAGACGCGCTTGAAGAGCTTTCGGTTGTAGGGCGCGTCACGATCGACCTCGTTGCCCGAGAGCACCGAACTGATGTAGGCGCGGCGCTTGCGCCGGGCGGGGAGGATCGTCTCGGGCAGTTCAGCGACCCATTCCTCGAGGCGGATCGCGTCGATCGCCCAACCCTCGCTCGCGAAGGGGCCGACATCGCGGTGGAAGCGGGCGAACATCAGATTCAGCAGGAACAGTCCCATCAGATGTCCGGCGAGTTTTATCAGACGCCCGTCAACCTGGATCGAGAGACTTTCGGGGGCGAGCGCAGGCCAGACTGAGCCTGCGCGCCGGGCGAGCTTCGAGTCGCCCGTCGCCACCTCGAGCAGGATTTGCGCGGCGTTCAATCCGTGGTTGGCGACGAGTGTCGGCTCGGCGCCACGCTCGAGCAGCGCCTTCACGAGCGGCGCGTTCGCGAGCTTCGCCGCAACCATCAGCGGCGTCCAGCCGAACACGGTCCGGTGATCGACGCCGTAGCGCTCGGTGTCCTTCAGGATCGCGCTCGGGCTTGACAGCTCGTAAACCATGAAGTGATTGCGGTAGAGCTGCTTGAGCGACTTCTCCTCGGGCTGCATCGCCGGACGGAAGCCACTTTGCGCGAGTGCGTCGAGCGTCGGCGCATGATGGTGCAGAAGGGCGTACTCGAACAGTCGAAGACGGTCCTTCTTGCTGACGCCGCCCGTCGCGCCTCCTGTCACTCCGCCTGGCCTGGCAGCCGACATGCCGCCACCCGTGCCGCCCTCCGTGCCGCCCCCCGTGCCGAGCACGCGTTCGCGCAACGCCTCGAACCACACCCGATCGAGCACGGGCCAGGGAACGGGCTTCCTCTCGAGGATGCGCTCGTGGATCGCCTCCGCCTGCTCGCGCTTGCCCTGAAGCTCGAGCCGACGCGCTTCCCGCTGCCACTCCTCGACGCTCGATTCCGCCGTCTCGAGGGCGAGCGTTCCGGCAAAGCGCTCGAGATCGAGCAGCCTGAGGAGCGGGTGATCGGCCCGCCGTTCGACGAGGTAGAGGTTTCTGACTGCGCGGGTGACCGCGACGTAGAGGGCATTGATATAGAACTTGTAGATTTCGAGCGACTTGTCACGCTTGTCCTTCGCACGAGCGTAGTCGAGCGTGTCGCCCTCGAGATCGCGCGCATCGACCCCCGCGGCGATCTCGCGAAAGACGCGCTCCTCGCCACCGACAAAGCCGAACAGGACGATGTTCTCGTACTCGAGCCCCTTCGCCTCCTGGATCGAGAACACCAGCGGGGTGTCGAACACCGCCCGCGCGGCCGCCTTGTCCGCCGCGTGCATGACCAGCACCGCAAAGCGCGTCGAGCGGCGCGTCTTGGCGTCGAGTTCGCGGCGCATCGCGTCGTCGTCAGCAAGGAGCTGAAGCGTTCCCTCGTGAGCGCCGCGGCTCTCCACAAGATGGTTGCTCTCGCGATCGACCGAACCGAAGCGCGCCTGCTTGAGCTTGAGTATGCGGTTGGCGACAGCGGTGACGAGAGGCGAATTCCGGTAGTTTGCGTGCAGGATGCGCAGCGTCTCGCCCTCACCCGCCAGCCCGCGCTCTGCAAAGAACAGCGACTTCAGCTTCGACCAGCTGAAGAAGTTCGGATGCACGATCTGGTTGGCGTCGCCACAGAGCAGGAAGTCGCCCGGTTGGTGGAGCACTTGCAGCACGAGACGGAGCTGCACGTTGGTGAAGTCCTGCACCTCGTCGACGACGACGAAGTCACGCGCGGGCTGCACGAGGGCGCGGTAGTCGTGGGCGAGGAGATTGGAGTCGTGCAGACCCGCCTCCTCGAGATGGCGCACGTAGCGCAGGAACAGCGCATGCACCGCTGCGCGCTCGGCAGCGGGAAAGATCGACTGGCGCACCCCGAGCGCGACGTAGGCCTCGACAGGCAGCCAGGCCTGTTCGCCGACGGCGCCGGTGATGACACCGCGGAACTCCTCGAACAGCGCGTGCGGATCCTTCGGCCCCGTTCCCGAACGGTTGCGGACGAACCAACGCTCGAAGTCGGCGTAGACTGCCTCGCGCCCGGGCGGCACACGCACGCTTTCGAGAAATTCCTCGAACGATAGGAAGTCGACTTGCTGGTCCTCATTGACGTAGCCGTTGGCGTGGTAGAGGGCGCGGGCGCTCTCCACGAGATAGGGCGAGAGGCTCACGTAAAGCACGTCGCCGAGTGCCTGCTTCATCTTCTCGAGGGTCAGTGCCGTCTTGCCGCTGCCGGCCGAGCCGACGACGACCAGCGGCGGCGGCAGCTCGAAGATCGTCTGCTGCTCGTCGTCGAACGAGAGCACCTTGTCGAGCACGTGGAAGCGCTCGGTGGCGGGGTTGAGGTACACCAGCGGCTCGGGCTCGACGTCACCCGGCGTGGCGAGTGGCTGCAGCCGCGACTCATCGACGGTGACGCCGCGAGCGAGAAAGCGCGACTTCTCGTACTCGTGATTCGGCAGGTGCTCGAGCACCAGGCATTCGACACGCTCGGCGTCGCGGTAGAACGAGAACAGGAGCCGCGCGCTCTTGCCGAGACGTGCGCGATAGAGGTTGTCACCAATCTTGCCGATGCTGGCGGCGGCGAAGTCGTCCTTCTCGATCGCGCGCCGAAAGCGGGCGAAGTTCGGGATGCGCGCAGCATCGATTCCGTCGTAGAGCCGAATTCTCATCGCGTCAGCGCTTTCCCTGGCCATTCGAGCAGTGTCTCGGACTCAGTGCATCGCCGACGCAAGCGTCTGCACGGCGCCGAGAGTTCGCGGTGCTGTGGCACGCAAGGTTGGTCCCGCCGGAGGATCTCGCGGGAGGTGGGCGACATCACGTCATCGAACTCGGTGCCGCTTCCGGCGCCGAGCGGGAGCGCCGGACGGCAGGCGAAGCTCACCGGGGTAGCGATGTGCTCGATCATGAGCAGATAGTTGCTCAGAAGCCGCCGACGAACGTCTGCACGACGCGAGGGTACTCCCGCCGGCCGCGGGTCCTGCGCCGGGCGACGAAACGTAGCACGCCCAGCACCTTCACGAGCATTGTCCGGTCAATGCCGTGCAGCTCGCCCTTGATCACCCCTTCGAGCTGCAGCAGACCCCGCTCTTCCCAGACATCCTCGACGGCCGCGCTCTCCTCCCCGAAATGATACCGATCGATCAGCCGCTCGTAGATGTGGATCGGGGCGTCGTCCTTCAAAGCGAAGCCCGACTGCCGGTCGAGCTCGCCGATCGCCGCCTCGATCGCCATCGAGCAATCCTGCAAGCACTGAGTGGCGTCCATCTCCGCCGTCGTGAACGCAGGCACCGCCGCATAATCGCGACGCACCCGCGGCGGCTGCCAGTACGCGCAACCGCTGCAGGTGCTCTCCTGCCGCGTCTGTCCGCAGCAGAGGCTGCAGAATTCGCCGGAGTCGGTGATCAGACACCTCCGCTTGGCTTTCCTCGCGTCGCAGATCGGGCATTTCGCCATCGGATTACCAGCGGCCAGGCGCGGCAGAGTGAATTGCGAGACAATCGTAGCAGCTACAACTTCGGGCCGGGAGCCGTACGTCCTCCAGCCGCGCTTCCGCTCGCGCCGCTGCTACCCCGCATGCCGAGAACGCCGGTACCAACGGCTGGTCGTGACTTCTGCCAGGAGTCTGCGCCAGGCTGCGTTCAGCCTTGTCGATGAGCGCTTTTCTGCCGATTCTGGCTTAGATGACCGATCCAGTTTGCTGCGATCGCGCCCGCCCGCGCGACAGGAGCTGTCCGCGGACGCCTTCCAACAGTCAGGCCGCGCGATGGATCGACATCGACAATCGATTCGAGACACGCCCAACCAGTCTTTGGCGGTGAGAAGTTGGCGCGCAATTACCCTGAAGACGGCACACGATTGGCGCGCAACGGTGTTTCGTGCCATTCACACGTATACGCACACCCATCCTTGGGCATGTCAAAAGCGACCCAACTGCCGATCCCTGCCCGTCGCGCAGCGCGCGATAGTCCAGCGCCGCCACCACCGTCTTGCCTGTGCCGGTCGGGGCGACAACGAG
>ENA-ORXR01000066-ORXR01000066.1-marine-metagenome-genome-assembly--contig:-NODE-66-length-154855-cov-12.157729_pt1 | contig 154855 bp, 117 predicted proteins | sample MGYA00237866_ERZ511479 | MGnify/ENA metagenome assembly ERZ511479 | reverse complement strand
GTAAGGCCCGCACGGCGAGTGCAAGTAAGCTTTGCATCTAAAGAAATTGTGTTTATGCTTTACTTCTGAATACCCCTATGTAGCCACGTTGAGGCTGCTTTTTAGCCTCTTAATAACTCCAATGATATTAGCTAATCAGGTATAGTAAGAACAATTTGTCTAAGCTCTATAGCATCTTAGGCTATATAAGTGACTTTAATACTTACAATAAAAGACTTACGATATATGATTCTCTACTCAGTAATCAGTCTTAATGCTCTTATCAAATGGGACTTTAAACTGATAGGCCACGTCCTGATTAAGAGAATCATCCAACACGTCAAGTCCATAGATGACTTTTGACGGATCATCATACACCATAGTGCCAAAAGCTCTATCCCAGAGTGAGAAGATGTTACCATAATTAGTATCTGTCCACGGCCGCTCAAAGTGATGATGAAATTTATGCATATTCGGCGTGATGAATAGAATACTTAAGAATTTATCCATTCCTCCTGGCAGGGCGTAATTAGCATGGGAGAAGTAAGTGAAAAATACGGTCAGGATACGATAAAAAATGTAGTAGGCGAAAGGAATGCCTCCAATGACTATGGCCAGCAACGCAAATATCTCTCTGAAAACATAATCACCTGGGTGATGCCTCGTACCTGTAGTGGCGTCCACGTGCGTATCGCTGTGGTGCACCATATGAAACTTCCACATGAAGCTAACTTTATGTAGTGACACGTGAGCCACATACTGAGCTATGAAGTCGAGCAGCATGACGGCAATCAGAAGCTCCACCCACAGTGGCAGATTGACCCAGTTCAGCAAACCAAAACCTTGTCCTGCACACCAAGCAAATACGCCCACAGTCATCAATCCAAATAGCACATTGATGGTCAGACTTGTGGCCAGAAAAATTAGATTCACTCCCGCATGTTTGAGTTTCTCATATTCCATTCTGATCAAAGGGATACCGGCCTCCAGTATCCAGCTAAAGCTGAGGCAGATGAATATCCAGAGTAGTTTTTGCCAAGAAGGCATTGTCTCGAAGAATGATATGAAAGCTTCCATGATTATAGTATTTACTTCTAAAGAAAGATCTGCGGTAGAGATCAGATAATTCTCAAATAGGCAATAAACAAATATATGACAGATTAGTCCATTTACCAGATCTGGTCCTAAATATAATCCTTTGATTATGAATCTATGTCTCTATATGCAAAGCAAAATATAGAGAGCATAACAAGGCCGCCTGATATTAGTCCGTGCAAATTAGTTTTATCAGCAAGTGTCAGTCTCGTCATAAGACTACCTCCCATTATATTCGTGGCACTCTCAGCTTTACTATTGAAAGATCTTATTACTATATATGGTTGGCCAGGTTAGCTCTCTTTTTCTGCGCATTAGTAAAGAAAGCTTAGCAAATTTTTACCTAAATACATATCTGTCATAATTTGATCCACTACAGTTTTCATGATCATGTAATCATCTTCTGGCTGTCAATAAGTATTTATTGTTTGCTACGTTGCAAGATAACTTTTAGGTATTATTAGTATACCAAGGATTTTTCCCAAAGTGCATCACAGCCCGATCTTACTTACCAAGTCCATTGAATATATAAGATGGGATTGCTAAACGTACGATTATATGAGAAGACCCTCCCGTGGGACGGTGACTTCTATCATATCATATTCAATGTATATATTCATAAGCACTATGCGATTCCATCAAGTTCCGCTGTCTTTTATTCATTAATTTCATTAGTCGTTATTTATCTAATCGAGCTTACATCAATTCACATAGATAACGCTAATTCATTCATCAATTCTCGAATGTTTCTTTCTTTATAAATGGCTTGGACCATTGAAGTATACTCTTTGACAAATCGATCATACTTATTGAGATCTTCAAATATAGCGAGTTGATCTAAGAAACTTGTCCAATCTATCTCTGTGTCTTTTGCGGCTCGCATTAGTTCCTTTATTTGTGCGTCGATAATTTCAAGCGGTTCACCTTTATCATTGATGCCTTTGTCACTATAATAACACCAAGCAGCTAATATGAAGGTAGCGAATTTGATACTTCCCTTATTCTCCAGATTTTCCTGAATAGTCGGAAGCAAGAATTTAGGCAGTTTCGCAGCACTTTCAGAACAGATACGACTCACACTGTCTTTAATATTTGCATTTGCAAAGCGGTCTTCCAAACTATCTTTATATAGCTCAATATCTACGCCTTCCACTTTACCTAAGATAGGTGTGACTTCTAGGTCCATAAACTTCCGCATAAATTTTGCAAAGACAGCATCTTTCATGCATATATCAATTGTAGAATGTCCATGTATCGCTCCTGGAATACCAAGGACAGAGTGGCCTGCATTCAATAGACGGATTTTCAGTTTTTCATAAGGTGTCACGTCGGAGACAAATTGAACACCTAATTTCTCGAGTGGTGGCCTGCCATTGGAAAAATTATCTTCCACGACCCATTGAATAAATGGTTCGCACACCACACACCAATCATCAGATATCTGATAATTATCACTTACATATTCAGTGACTTCTGAACTTGTGACTGGCGTAATCCGATCAACCATAGTGTTAGGAAAGCTAACTTCATTCGCTATCCAATCAGCTAATTTTGTGTCCTGCTTTTCAGCGAAAGCTATCAGCATTTTGCGAAGCATATCACCGTTGTGCTGTATATTATCGCAAGACAATATTGTGAATGGCGGCAGCCCATTGGCATGTCTCTTTCGCATGGCAGCCGTCAAATAACCATAGACTGTTTTTGGTTGGTCCCATTGGGTCAGATCGTGCTGAATTTCTGGATTCTCAAAATCAAAGTCGCCTGTGATCGAATTAAAATTATAACCGCCTTCGGTAATCGTGAGCGAAACAATTTTAGTGTCAGCATGCGCCATTTTATCAATCACCGATTGGGGTGAGTCAACAGCTAAGAGGTATTTCGTAATTGAGCCTATGACTTCACTCTCGACTTTTCGATTAGGGTGTTGTATGACAAGTGTGTAGAGACAATCCTGAGCCGCTAAAACATTCGCCATATTTCGATCGGCTTCTCGCAAACCTACACCACATATAGCCCACTCTGTAGCGCCATAATTCTCTAATAGTTGATGAATATAATAGGCTTGATGAGAACGATGAAATCCACCTACTCCGATGTGAACTATACCATTTTTTAGTCGATTTCTATCATAAGTCGGACAAGGAATTTGCTTTGCAATTTGCGATATATTCTTTTGATTTAATTTCATCTTAGTGCTAGCTGATTGATCTAATCAAGTCTCTATCTTCTCTGCATAACCCAACATACTGCTGCGAAATAAGTCACGGTACAAATAAAACCATAGACATAGAATAGCTCTCGATTACTAATATATTCATTAACATCACTGCTACCAAAAAGAACATTGAGAGCTAAGACTAAAGTGACACCCAAAGCGAGGTAAGCTAAGACTTGTAAAAACTTTGACAGCTGCGTTAAGTCCTTTATCGGCTGTGGAGTTTCTGTAGCTATCTCTTGATGATATTGATCTACCAAATCATTGAACTCCGCTTCTTTTGCTGCCGCTTCTGGATAGGACTTATTTGCCCCGTATTTTCCAGCTAACAACGTGTATAGAATAATGGTAAAAAACCAAGTTGGAATAAATAAATAATAGAATGACATGACATCTAAATAATTTAATCCAAAACCAAATACTAAACCCAAAACCCAAGATGCAACAGCAGGAGTGCTATGTATGTAGTTCTGGTATTTTGACCAATATCTCGTATAGCCTATTTTCGGAAAAATTTGATGCTCGGTAAAGACGATGGCCCCTACTGGAACAACCAATAAACCTGCGTAAGTCAGCAATGGTAGAATCTGCGAAAATACAAAAGGGAAACAAGCGATGACGATCATGACAAATCCAACCACCATCGTCGTTTTTCTGCGAGAATACTTGGTAAAGACTGCTTGTGCTGCTAATCCTGCCCGATATAAATTAGTTATCGCTGTAGTCCATCCTGCGACAATCACGATCACGAATCCCGACCATCCTAATGCGTAATATGCCACGTCGCCTGGGTCGAGTTCGACAATTGATTTTCCTAAAATGACAGCTGCTCCTGCGCCCATAATACCAGCTGCAATCCAAGCGATGTAATGACCAAAGAGCATTCCCGTACTTGTCGCCAAGCCATAGATTTTCTTTTTCGCAAATCGCAATAATGCCATATCTATCAGACCAAAGTGTGTAATAGTATTTGCTGCCCAGCCAAAACCGATGACCTCCACTAAGCCAATACCTGACTCTCCGTTACTGTTCATCCCCGTCCATACAGATTGATTACCAATGTCGATAAGCTGTGCCCAGCTCCTGGGTAGTGTCGTGCCGATAACATCCAAAGACAAGGCAGGTAATAATACGAGCGCTCCACTAGTAAACATGACAAAGAGCCAGGGCGCGCAAATTCCCGAAAACTCAGAGACTGCATTGAATCCATAGATTGCCACGAATACGACAAAGGCACCGACTAAAATGACAATTAAAACAAACCAATGATTCGTGGGATACCAATTCAGCTGTGCAGGGATATCAAAAGCGAAGCGGACTGCCGTTGACGAAACGGTCACCATCGCCGCCGAGATCACAGTGAAAATCAAGACATTAGCCCAATCATATAATTTAGACATCTGACCTCCCGCTATCTTTTTAAGGTAAGTATAAAGACTCAGGCGAGTTTCTACAGCTATCGGTGTTGTGATTAATGTCCAACTCAGAATTGCTAAGATATTACCAATCAATAAGCCAATGATTATATCCATCGTTTTTGCACCCAAAGCCACAAAGGTAGCTCCGATAACAAATTCAGTGGCAGCAACATGTTCTGCAGCATATAAACCTGCAAAATGTGTCCAATCATGCAGCTTATGTTTAGGTATAGGTAATTGCTCTTCCTGTAATTCTGCTAATTGGGAAAAGCTGCTCGAATGCTTCATAGAAATATTTTCTTCAGTTTGCAATGTTCCTCGTATATAAAGCAAGTACAACGCAAATATCTGTATATCTTAAACCGAACCGTAGAAATAATGACAGTATTATTAAGTTAACCTATAAATCAAATACTGATCATACTAATATTTGACTTTTTAGTTTAGGGAGCGCACATAGAGTTTACAAAAGACCCAATATTATCCCTTTCTACTGGAAGATATACTTTTTTGATCGCTTTTTGGTCGAGGTCAACTATCGATGTCAATTATTGCAATTGATACACTACGGAGAGCAGCTTTTTACAGCTGTGATATCAGTTTAATGGATCAGTGATCATTAAAATTTGTGAATGGTTTTCTCAATTGAACCCTGAGATTAATGTTTTTATCACGGCCCTTCGGTCTACATTAATAATGAAAATTGGCATTACACGCAATATATCGCCTGTCAAGGATAAATTAGAGAAAATCAATAATCTGTAAATGAATAAAATAAAAATTAGGTCTTACACTTCATATGACCTCTGACATAGTTAAGCGTCGCCTTCTCCTCGCAAGTTTGAGATTGCCTCCCAGATCAGCGAGCATTTTCCGCTCTCTTAGCATTAAAACTGCTTTCTTAAACCTCATAATGTTTGCATTTGCATACGAATATGCTAAGTATGTCGCCATATGCAAACATTAAGTGAGATTTGATTCCTGATGCTGGATTCTTTAAGCAAGGTTACCAAATGATACAGCTGCGGGTCAGAATATATTGCAAGAGGCAAAAAAATGAAATGAGTTTAAAGTACTCTTTACTTTTTGGGATCGGCAATTTCACTTTCTGCTTGATTCAAATAAACTTTAACTCTAATTTTGATTTCAATGAGCTGTCAAGTAGTTAAAGGAAGTCTCACCCTAAATCCTCTCAAAGAACAGTACGTGATAGTCTCCCATCATACGAATTTAATTATTCAAAGGTCAATGGACTTTAATCCATATTTCCTATGACGAATAGTTCTGGGTTTATCAGCTTGTATTACAGCAACCACTTGCACGACTTAATATAGGACTTATAAGACTTTGTACCAATTCCTTAATCAGTTAGTCAGTCGGGCATTGATAAGGTTGAATATGCGGTTGAGCTTCCGTATTCTAAACTTCTGATAATAAATCAACCAGCCTCGAAGCTTTGATTTAAAGTATTTTGCTACTTACTCTATACTCCGTTCTGTCCATCCGTAGACATGCATATTGAGTAGCTCCTTCGCTATCTTCGCTTAACTTTCTTCTTTTTAGTTTGGTTACTGGAAGCTATTAGGCATGTGAATCTTATCAGAGAGAATTTTGGAGATATAAATTAAATGTCATTTAAAGCTGAACAGTAGAAACTTCAAATTATCAGCAGTCAACTTATTTATAAAAGCACTATCATAATTAATTTTATAAGTTTTCAGCGTATGTAGCTTCTGGTGTAGAACTTGGGATTAGCTTCAAGATCACCCCTATCTACTATGGAGTATAAAAATCCACAATTTTGCATAAGGCAGAATTGTGGATCTATCATTATTGTAACAGGGCTCTGTTTTGAATAGATTAGCCTTGCTTAGCTCTTTTATATCGATTAGCCGTCGGTGCAGCGTCAGGAGCTGGTTTTTTTGGTGTGTTCTTATGCAGCGGGAATATGATAAAGGATGACATCAGGCCTAACACTACCATCTCTACGATAAGTACAAAATCAATAAGCAGCACTTGACCAATCGTATCAGCTGCTAAGTTATACTTTTGGATCGCCCAAGTCGGCTCTGCTATAAACAACAAGGTATTAGTAATAGCTACGATCACGCCTGAGATCAATGAAATCTCAGCTGCTGAACTAATAAACTTACCCATAAACGCATTGTAGTCCCAGTTTTTGACATGTAATTGGTAAAATACCATCAGACCGATCATGAGGATGATATACTTCAAATATTTGACCCCTTCTCCCCCAAAGCTTCCACTGATGGATAGTGCTGCTAAATAAAGTGAGACTAATATACCTATGATAAGTCCAGCTTTCTTCGTCGAATTCATATTGTTAGTGTTTTATATTAATTGCCCAAGAAGTATCATGCAATATGAGAAATATACACGTTATGGTCCCCAATTGTTCAGTTTTTATACGCAAAATTACTTAGGCCTATTATCTCATCCTCAACTTATCTCAGGTTATTAGTGTCCTCAGTAGGTGATTATTTTGCTCACCATGTATCTCAGCCGTGGCTTTATCCAGTAGGAATACCGCTTTCATTATTTGATGTCGTAGCGCGCAATATTCGCTAAGGACTTTCGCAAGTCCCCAGTCCAATGTTCAGACTCCATTACACTGGTACGATAGCACATGACTAATTGAGGCTATATCTATAATCCATATACATGCTGTGTTCAATTCATCTGGCTTAAGCGTGCATTCCAAGATATAATCAGCTTAAATGATTTACATGTGGGACTTAGTTTAAACATAAAGAAAATGTCTACTTGCAGATCATGTTTTCTCAGCAACACGCATGTATATGCGTCTATTGCTCACAGCTCTGCAATCAGCTTAACAAACACGGGCTCTCGATAAGTTTGGTTAGAAGTCATTGATGCATAGGTAATCTCACACTGGTGTTCGGGTTTGATCCAGACAGTGCGACTCTCGTCGTCGATCGTGTCTTTGATCGGCTTCAAGATTTTATCTACTTGGCTGAATAACTCATAAAGTCGCCTTAGTTTCGCCATGTCAAATCCAGTACCCACCTTACCCCTATATTGGATCTCATCACCCTCGATCTGAGCTAAGTGCAAAGCGCCAAACACGGCACTGCGGTCCCCTTTGCCTTGCGTGTAGCCGATGATATAGCAGTCCGCCGTAGAGCGTGATTTGATTTTGAGCCAGTGGCGACATCTGGTATCATACTGATAGGCAGCATCCTTTAGCTTAGCCATGATGCCCTCCATACCCTTAGATTCTATCGCGGCGAATAATGCTGCTCCATCTGGAAAGCTATCGCTGAACCGATACGACTCTCCACTCTTCAGCACACAGTCCAGCCACTCGCGTCTCTTCGTATTCGTAAAGTGGGCAATGTCCCTGCCATCTATCTGGACAGCATCAAATAAATAACACACGGCTGGCTTGCGCCTACTTAGCTTCCGCACTGCTACCTCACTACTAGTATGCATGCGACTGATCACATCTGAAAATACGGGAGCTCCCTGGGAGTCCAGCACCACGATCTCTCCATCAAATAGGCCTTGCTCGACCTTAAACCGATCTGTATGCCAAAGTTCTGGAAACTGAGCCGTGATATCTCGCCCACTTTTGCTCAGAATCGTGATCCTATCTTGAATCAGGATAACGAATACTCTAATGCCGTCCCACTTCACTTCATAGCTGTATTGATCAGCCTTTGGGATATGCTTAGACGCCTCGGCCAGCATATGTTTAGGTTTCTTCTGTAGATAGGGCAGTTCTAACTTGACGTTGATGAGCCACTGATTATTCTTCGTCCTAAACAAATGAAATGTGGCCCCCTTCCTTTGGCTGAGTCGAAAGGTATATTTCTTATCTGACTTCTCGATCCACTCTATCTTGCCCTTCTCACAGATCCACATCTGGCCAGCGCCGTACTCACCTTTGGGGATGATCCCTGAAAAATCCAGATACTTGATCGGGTGGTCCTCCGTCCTGATCGCCAGCCGCTTTACATCATCTTGAAAAGGGAGTCCCTTCGGGACGGCCCAGGACAGTAGCACTCCCTCATGCTCCAGCCTGAGATCGTAATGAAGATTAGAAGCATCGTGCAGCTGGATGCAGTATCGGTTTTGATTTCTCTTAGCCAGTATCGGCACAGGTTCAGGTGTGTTCGAAAAATTTCGTTTTTCTAAATAGCTCTCTAATTTAGGACTCAGCTCAGTTACCGGTACTGACTCCAGCCGATGATTATGCAGCATAACTGCTTGGTCCTGCCAGTCTTTCCAAGCATAGCCGTATACATCAAGATAGGCCTGATAGTTAGTAATGTCAAACTGATTAGAAGAGCTTAGGTTGTCTAACTGATCCCAATGAATGGGCATTGATATCGGAGCACCCATCTTTCCGCGCATACTGAAAGGAGCCACCGTCGTATTCGTAGAGTGATTACGATAGATGTCAATCAGAATCTTGCCCTTGCGCTTTGCTTTAGATATTTGGAGGGTGTACTGACTGCCATATTGACTGACAAATACGCCAGCCAGTGCTTTCACCATTTCGGAGACGATAGTCATGTCCCACTCAGGCTGTATGGGGACATATAGGTGTAGTCCTTTACCGCCTGAAGTCTTAAGATAAGCATGATAGCCATACTTCTCCAAGAAGGGCTTGAGCCGCATCGCTGCTTCTTTCACCCGATCGAAATGCAGGTCTTCGTCAGGATCTAGGTCAAAGATGAAATGATCAGGGTTAGCTTGATGGGTTACTTGATACTGCATGGGGTGCAGTTCAAGACAAGCCAAATTAGCCAGCCAGCAGAGGCTTGCTTTATCATCACATATCACATAATCAATAGTCTTCTCGTCATGCTCTATCTTGATGCTATTCAGCCAGTCTGGCGTCCATTTAGGTTTATCTTTGGAGTAGAATGTTTGCTTATGGATGCCGTCTGGATATCTGATCACCGTAAGAGCTCTATCCCTAATGTGCGGCAGGATATAGTCACTGATCCCTAAGTAGTACTGTATGACCTGAGCCTTAGTAATCTCTTTGCTCGGATAAAGTATTTTATCAAGATTACTTAATTTAACTTTGCGGCCTTCAATTTCCGTATGCACATAGTTTTTTGCCATAGCTTATCGACTCATGATACATAAATATTTTAAATATTATCTTGCATTATGTTGAAGAATAAAGTGGTGCAATGTCTAATCACAGCGCTACTATATCTGCTGTCCACCACCAGTGTCATAGGTCAGATCACAGTCACTGGTCAGGTGACTGAACCAGACGGACTGACCCCCATCCCATTCGCTCTCATAGCATATGAGGAGCAAGGCATAACGGTTAGCTCAGATGCCACAGGTGGATTTAGCCTGGCTGTCCCATCGCTACCGATCACCTTAAAGGTTTCTTCTTTCTCCTTTAGGACTACGCAGCAGATCATCAAAGATGCGTCTGTCCTGATCACCTTAGAAAAAGATCCGCTGCTCTTAGAAAGTATTGTCATCTCTGACTACCAGACCCAAAGTGACCTGCTGCAATCACAAAATGCGCTAACCATCATAGCTGATCCGTCCTCTCAGGCAGCTACGGGTATCGCATCTTTGATCAGTGAAGTCCCCGGTGTCTTCATAGATGGTTCGCTGGGAGAAGTCTACTCGCGGGTGTACACTAGAGGAATTGCTGCCTCAGCAGAAGATGATATCGGCTGGTATTATCAGTCGCTGCAAGAAGATGGCCTACCCATCACTACCATTCAGTATAATTATTTTACGCCTGACTTCTTTTTCCGGCCCGACTTAGCTACGCAAAGAATGGAAGCCCTAAGAGGAGGTAAATCTGGCATCCTCTTTCAGAATGCTCCAGGAGGTTCCTTTAATTTTATCAATCAAGGATTCAGCTCCTCTACACAGACGACGCTGCGCTCCACTCTCGGACTGGTAGGCGAATCCAATCTATACTACAAGCTGGAGGGGATGACCACAGTAGCCCTTGATGAACAGCTATCCATCATGCTCAGTGGAATGTATCGATATGACAGGGGCGCCAGAACTACAGAGTATCCTTGGAATAAGGGCGGACAGCTCAAAGGTAAAATACATAAAGTGATCTCGAATGGCTCGCTATCTCTCACGGCTAAATACCTGAACGATCACGTGAATCGCTATACTGGCATGGCTGCTCAAAACTGGTCAGCTCCAGAGCCGGCTTTTGGTCAAAGCTTTAACTATACAGCGTTGATGTTACCTGCTTTAGAAAATACGATTCCTAGTGCGCAGGGCTATGATTTCGATACCGCAGATGGAATCCATGTGAAAGATTTCTCCATGCAGGCTAATATTGACTTTGACATATCGACGTGGCTCATAGACTGGAAGCTCAAGTATTCTACTAAATCAATAGATTGGAATACCTCCTTTGCTAATCAGCCTTTGGGTTTAGACAATTTTTTGGCTTACTTCGTCAGTGGTGCTACATTCCCATTTGGAACGGTAACCTTTGCTGATGCTCGCTCTGGAGAGACTCTGGCTGTTGTCAATAACACTGAGGCTCTCAATGTATTTCAAGGGGGCGCTGCGGCCTTCAGCTACATTGATGGGTCGCTGCCCAATGATGCACTTTTAGGTATAGCACCCTGGAAGAAGCAAGATCAATTATCAGAGTACAGCTCTCAGCTTAGCGTCATGAAGATCATAGGAGATCACCAACTAAGCTTTGGCGGTTTCTATGCGCAGTCCTCTTTAGATTATTTTACTAATGCGAGCTTTGCATATGCTACCTATGAATTAGAACCACGACTGCTGACTGCCTCCGTAACAGACTTCGAAGGCAATACTGTGGCTATCTCCGACCAGTCAGGTATGAGTAACTATGGAGGTCTCTTCTTTGAGTCGGGTAGATTCGATGTGAGCCAGTATGCTCTATACCTCAATGATCACTACAGTATCACACCCAGACTCACTGCTGATCTTGGCCTACGCTTCGAATCAGTCAGTCACCGTGGTGCCTTGGACGTGCCAGCCGCAGTGGATCAAGCAGGCGGGCTGGACGGCGACCCCAGCACACAATATGACCAAAGCTTTCAAGCGGCATCCGGTGTGAGCCAAGACTTAAATTTCTTGTATCAATATCTATCTTATTCAGGATCCCTACAGTATGCGCTGACGGATCAGCAATACGTATACCTCAGACTGAGTCATGGCAATAAGGCACCGGAGCTGAATAATTATATTCAGAATTTTTCAGGACTTCCCATCGAAAATCCAAGTGCTGTGCAAGGCATCACCCAAGCTGAGCTCAGCTACAAGATGCAGACTCCCATCATCGGAATGACGCTGACAGGCTTTCTTAGTGAATTAAGTAATGTGGGAGTCTCAGACTTCCTATTTGATCAGCAGACTAATGATATATTCTACACGCCACTCCAGACGAATGCGACTCGGACCACTGGTGTAGAGCTCTCATGGTCAGCGAAAATTTCTGACCACATCAGCTTCAGGGGATCGCAAACTTTTCAGCAAAGTAAGGCGACGACGTTTACGGTGTATCAGCCAAATGGCTCAGCGGATACAGCTGATGATTCGATCATTGACTTTTCGGGAAACGAATTAGCCCACATTCCTGCTATCATGAGCACAATCAACATAGATGGTCGGTACGGCCCGTTATCATATTCGCTCAATTGGAAATATATGGGGAAGCGCTTTGGCAATGCAGAGAATTCCTTTACTCTTCCCGCTTATCATACTTTCGGTCTCAATTTAAATTACGGGATCACTACTCAGCTTAAAGCATCACTCATGGTGAATAATTTATTTAATGCTGCTGGATTAGCAAATTTCTTTGGACCTAACGAATTTGGAAGCAGCGCGAATAACGCCTCTGCAGACTACATTGCTCAAAATCCAAATGCTAGTTATGTCGTATTTCCTATACTGCCTCGCTCTAGTTATTTATCTATTAGCTATTCTTTTTAAATTTGAGAATTTTGGACAACATTTCGCATTACTGCTACACTCCAATGTATAGTGAGTCATTAAACTCTATCTGTATAGCTATTAAATTCTCTCCAAGTGCAGTGAATTATTAATGCCCGAATTAGTAGACTTAATGGTCCTGCCTATGAATTTGAAGGAGATTAAAATCAAATTAAAAGGATATGCCAAAGCTCAGAGCCGTGCGATTCAGCAAAGACCTGTAGCTGACACTGGCAGGAAAATTTCTATCAAATCCCGTGTTAAAAAAATTCACGCCATTCACTCTCTGGATATACTGGCTGAGCTTGACCGTCCAGCTTAACCTTTTCCTCGTCGCGATCTCTACGCCGAATGAAGGCTGCGCAAATGCCCCACCGTGATGAGTGTCTGGTGCCTCAGTGTGTGTGGCAATACCCCAGCCTAGTTTAAGCTCCACAAACGGTCTAATAGCGTTTTGATTAAAATGATACCTGGAAAACCCGTACAGTTGCGCCATGCCATGATTGGCTCCGAATGAGCGACTCGATATAACATTGGCCGTATGCCCGACGCCTCCGCCGACCGAGACCGCAGAGCTCAACCTGCTGCCAACGGTCATAGAAATAGCAGCTGTCTCACCCTGAGCTGTGGCACTACATAATAGGTCAAGATCATAGAATATGCCGCTGCTCTGATGTCTGCGGTAAAGCTTAATATGGTCCTTAGAATTTTTAATTTTACTGATCTCAGCTTTTTTTAAATAGATGGTATCTAATCTAGTTGTGCGTATTATAACGTGACTCTTGTCCTGCCCGATGATTTCACCTATAAATTTCTGTCCATCATCATAATGGACTGTGGATGTCTGCTGGGCAACAGAAGCTGTCAGTACAGCGAAAAATAGTAATGAAAAGCTGAACTTCAAGGTAGTGACTGATAAATCCGCAGGCTTGCTTATCATTTTTTAAATTAAAAATTATACTGCAATAACCATAGTAAAATGCGCGATTATGTAGATTTTGAAAATTGATGCCAACGCTAAATGCGGTTCGATTTAATATAGAATCATAAATCAAATAAGATGGCATACTGGGCCGCATTCCTGTATTAAACCGAAGGCTGAAACACCTTCCAGCAGTCACTGAAAAAACGCCGAATAACCTCTTCCACCAGCGTGTAGTCCTGAGTCAATGTTATAAAAGAGGCTTGCAACATCAGGCATTCTCTGACTTTTATCCTTTTCGAATATTCTTTAATTTCCAAATTTTATGATTTTCGATTTTTGTAATGTCAGGGTATCCGACGTAGTCATCACCATGGGTAGTTGTAGGATATGACATCCGAGTTAAGATCGAGACTTAGTCATTAGCTATCCAGCTAATGAGATCTAAATTCTGGTTTTCATTACTCACTTCATATTGTCCGAATCCTGCTGGACTTGCTATCAGAATGATATTAGCTTTAGTTGGGTGATCTATAATATCATATGCCTCTACAGACTTGTCGTAGGTTATTAGTTCTAATTCGTATTTATTGGTCGCATCGAATATTTTTAGTCCATTTGACCCTTCGCCGACGTATAATTTATCACCGATCAGGCTCAAACCATAGGGGCTATTCATCGCTATTTCTTCGACTAAATATGATGAAAATACGTTACTGGTATTGACTACTAATAAAGCATCAGTAGCGTTACCTGCACATTCATCATCATCAGTTCTGAGCGTTACATAAGCTACATCGTCAGAGGGCAGGACTGGGTCACAAGCATTAGCATGAACGAAAGTTGCCTCTAAAATTGGATTTGCAGGATCCATGGTGCTGAATATCTCCATAGAATTTCTGGTACCCACATACAGTTTCTTTTTAAATGGGTAGATCGTTTCCATCTGGTTTCCCTCGCGCGAACTTCTGACTAATGACAGCTCAGCGTCATCTTCGAATACGGTGAGGAATTCATTACTGATGGCATATAGATAGCCGTCACTATATGCAATACGATTCACAGACCCAATCTTTGAGTCACTACTGCCAGCAAAAGAGCTCGGAACAGCAGAGGCTGGAATTAGCTTATCGTTGAAATCAAAGTATGCTACATCTTCGTTGTGTGTAAGCCTCCATAATTCTGTATTTTCGTCAATCTCTTCAGTGACTCGTTTATATTCAAATCCTATAAGTGCCTCACCATCATCATTAATAAATTCTGTAGAGAAAGCTTCTTCGACTCGGTTAACTAACTGGGGTGACAGCATATCTGAAATATCGATTTTCAGCATGTCGTAATAACTTTCCGCATAGATATAGTTACCCTGCACATAAAATTCATTATTTCCAGGCACAGCTATGAAGCTCACTGCTGTAGGTGTAGCAGGGTCAGAATTATCAAATACATGAATGCCTTCTCTCTCCTCTCCGATCAGTAGAAGGTTTTCAGATACGTACACTTTTCCTGGATTGGAGATGTCTCTTATTGGCGCCACTAAATCTTGATCCCTGATGGGTTCTAAATCAGCATAGATGGGTGTTGCTTTGATATAGGTCACTTCTAATTCATTACTGTCTTGATTACAGGCAGTAAGGAATATCATGATGGATAAAACACTAAACGTAACTGAAAAGATTTTCATAGTTGCTATTTGATGTAGTTGAAACGAAATGAAAGTATAAGCTGTATTGGACAAAGAGCTATAAATTAGCTTAAAGACACAAACTTTATTCTTACCATAACTTTTCAAAATGATTTCAAGTGCTTGTTTACTAAAATACAATTTAATAATGGCTACATATGAGAATATAAGGTCTGACCGATGAGATCATCAAGTGATTGCCAGTCATAGCTATATAAATGAAATTTACGATTAATATGACATATGTTTTAAATTATTTCACCTTGTCACTCTACATCTTAACAGCTTTCCTGGCTGATGCGCAGGTTTCACTTGAGATCGCTATACAAACCAAAGCATGTAATCATTACCTTATTTGAAGCATTTGGAGATCACATCAGTTAATGGGCTCACATTAGAATAGACTATCATTCACTCAGAGAGGTCGAATAGCCGCATTTATCACAAGCCTATCTGAATTATCCGAACGCTGTCCAGCACACAATCACGACCACTCACGGCTACGGACTAGCTGTAGCCAGACGAAGAAATAAGCGAGCTATGGTAAGCTAATCCGTTAGTTTTATAAAGACCATAAATAAGCTATTCTGGAATACTCGTAAGTGAAGCCAGATTCATAAATCCAAGCTCTGAAAGTTCAGTACAGCCTCAGAGCAAACTGACTAAACGGTCCCTAATTGATTAATCTCTTGATCTCGCACGTATAGTTTTGTTTTAATTCGGCTATTTCATAATTAGTTATCTATTTTTAGTGACACTATGCCAGCACCATTTCACAATACTCAGATAGATATAGAGCAGATCCCATCTCAGGCTGCCATCAGCTTTACCATGATGAAAAAATCCTACTTAAGCTATGGTATTTTCTTTTCCTTTATCTTTTGGTTGGTCATCATTACTTTGGTTATACTGGGCAAAACTGTTATAGGTTTTAATATGCCCCTGCTGTTGGAGCGAGCTCTCTGGCCCGTGCTGATTATGGCTATGATAAGTACCATAGTATATTCCTATTACTCCTATTTTAAAGAAGGCTATGCATTGCGGGATAAGGATGTCGTCTATAAAGAAGGACTATTTTGGCGATCCATAGCTACCATACCGTTTAGCAGGATTCAGCACTGCGAGGTGAAAGAAGGAGCGGTACAGCGTCTCTTTGGATTAGCCTCTCTGCATATATATACAGCTGGTGGGAGCTCCAGTGATATTGATATACCTGGCCTCAGTCCGACACGGGCTAATGAATTGAAGCAGCTAGTATTGAATAAAATTAATGCAGAAGAACTCGAAGTCAAGCGAATTAAATCAGGAGAGGAAGAATGACGGATGAATTCAGTCAGCCTAATAGGCAGTCCATATTCGCGATCATTATGATTATCCAAAAAAGGATCAGCGTGATCATCAGACAGATTTGGCCAATCATCATCGTATTTCTGATAGGTGGTAACGGCTCTGGAAGAAGAGAATATTTACTATATGCTACGATTGTGATTGCACTCTTTTCGATGGTCTGGTCGGTCATTTCTTATTTTAAATATTACTTCTACATCCACCAAGATGAGCTCATCATAGAGAAAGGTGTACTGTCCAAGACCAGGCTCAACATTCCATTTGATCGCATTCAAAGTGTCAACTTCCAACAAAATGTCGTCCATCAGCTGCTGAAGGTCATCAAAGTAGAAATAGATACAGCTGGTAGCGCTGGTAATGAGTTCGCGCTGGACGCTCTATCGGTGGGTCGTGCTCAGCGACTCCGCGACATCATCTTAGCTCGCAAAGCAGAAACTGACAAGCGCATCGTAGAAGCTGGTGCAGCCAGCGCTAATGAAGCTACGCACGTAGAAGAAGTGGAAGAGCGCATTTTACAACTCTCCGTATCGGATCTCATCAAGGTCGGTATCAGTCAAAATCATCTCCGTTCTGGCTTAGTGATATTCTTTGCGGGTAGCTGGATGATGTCACAGTTAAATGAAGTAGGTTTTGATTTTGAATCCCAATTCGAGTCCTACTTTGAAAATGCTATAACAATGGGCTTAGTAGCTACTTTGATCATCGTTGTTTTTTTTATTGTTGTCTCATTTATCATCTCTTTGATCAGAACAGTATTCACTCATTTTAATCTGCAGGTGTGGCGTGTGGGTAGTAAGTACAGGATCATCCGAGGTCTCTTCACCAGAAAAGAGACAAGCGCAGTAGACAGTAAAATACAGATCATAGAATGGGCCGACAATCCGCTGAAGCGAATCTTTAGCTATTATGATGTCAGACTTAAGCAAGCTTCTAGCACCGCAGTCAATGCCAAACAGTCCATTTTCATTCCTGGCTGTCAGCCTACTCAGATCGAACAATTAAAAACTAATTGGCTGGGAGAAGAAGCTTTATTTGGAATAGAGAATCAAGGCATCAGCATTCACTATTTCTACAGGCGCGTTTTATTTAGGATCATCTTCAATTGTATTTTGTCGACTGGCTTGTTCATTTATGAGAATTGGTTATTCTGGCCTTCACTATTATTGCTGCCCTATTTTATCATTACATCATGGCTAGCTTATCAGAAAGTTACATACGCTATTAATCATGAAATCCTGCATACTACACGTGGTGTGTTTGGTAATTGGAATTCGATCATGCCGCTGTACAAGATCCAAAGCGTCGTGTTGGGTCAGACACCTTATCAGCTGCGCAGGGACTTAGCTACTGTGTCTGTGATGACGGCTTCTGGAAAGCTAAATATTCCCTACGTCGAGTTACGAGTAGCCAAGAAACTTAAGGATTATCTACTTTATCGAATAGAAACTGATCGGAGGGACTGGATATAATATGAGTCTAGTTGATATTCTTTCTTAGCTCTAACAAATTTGCAAGTCCTACAAAGCATACGAATATGACGATGCTGTGGATCTCTACATTATTCAGCCAGCCATACTCTGTCACCCCAATCTGATCGATGGTAAACATGTGGTGGTCTTTCACAATATTGGGGTAGCTATAAGGGTAGTAAAGTGCGATAGGCTTATTCATAGAGCCGATGATAAGACCGACAATAAATGCTATGATGCCGATACTCATCGGTATTAGAAATCCCTTGAACCGCAGACTCAGAAAATACTGGATGCCGATCACTCCCATTAGTGCAGTGAGAGTATGTAGGTAATCTGGTAAATACTTATGTAAATGCATGTCATAATACCTGAATTCCGTTTCAGGCAGTAGTAAGTCCAATGCAAAAGCGCAGCATATATTCATTATGATGACGGCTACAATAACCGTCAGCAAGACACATAAAATGGCAATTAGCTTAGCGTAAAATATGGTAGATCTATAATGAGGAGTGCTGTATACATACTTCCACCCTCTGGCATTATTCTCAATGAATATCGCCGTACTAGTCAGCATAACGATCAAAGGAACTCCCAAGAATACCGAAAATATAGCCACTCCAGCAGATAGGTGTCGCCGCCAAGGGTTTACACCAAGCTGGGTCATAGCATCACCGTCAAGATAGCAGGATAGGAATACGATCGCCGTAACTATAGATATAACCAACAAACATAACCATAGGATCGGTGCATATTTGAGCTTGGTGAGTTCAGCCGATATGGATCTAAGTAACCGGTCCATGATCGTGCATAGTTACATTCAAAAACATATTCTCTAGATTGCTGCTCTGTGGCTTTACTTCGTATATTTCAATATTCTGCTGGACGAGTGTTTTTATGATCTCTGCGATCTCTACTTTATCATCAGCCTGCAGAGAGAACTGCTGATCATCTATCCGCTTACACTGCTTGCTGGCTAAGCTCTTCATGGCAGCACGGCTATCAGACACCTTGAAGATAACGATCATATTATTGGCTCTGAGTTGTTGTAGATCCGAGATCCCACCTTCGAATATTATGGAGCCATCCTTAATAATCCCTATATGACTAACTAACTTCTCCACTTCGGCAAGGATATGACTAGAGAGCAGTATCGTTTTATTATCCTGACTTAGCTGCTGGATGATTTGCCTAAGCTCGATGATCCCATTTGGGTCTAGTCCGTTAGTGGGTTCGTCAAGGATCAATAGCTCTGGATCATGTAATAATGCCAGAGCCATTCCCAGACGTTGCTTCATGCCCGTGGAGAAATCCTTTATTTTCTTGGAGCCCGCCTGATCCAATTTTACAAGACTCAGAACTTCATTGATTTTCTTGTGAGGTGCATTAAAATATTGGCAAGCTATTTTCAAATGATCTTTAGCTGAAAGATGATCATACAAAGAGGCAGATTCGATTAGAGAACCTACATGAGCCAAGTGCGCTGGATAGCTATCTGATATATCTTGGCCAAATAATCTAATACGGCCAGACTGAGGCTTAAGTAGGCCCAACATCACTCGTAATGTGGTGCTCTTGCCCGCGCCATTAGCTCCCAAGAATCCGTAAACGGAACCCGCCGGCACCTCGATGTTTACATCAGTGAGTATTGGCTCATGCTTTTTATATGAAAAGTCAATATGTTCTAAATGAATGATTGACATGGCTATTGCTCTTCAGCCTGATTAACTGCCATAAATAGTTTTTTGATTAGGCGATCACTCCCGCCTCTCGTAAAATTGATGGCGAGTGTAGTCTTATGACGTGGCTGATAGATTAAGTGTGTGCCCCACAGTCCAGAATGAATGTAGGCTGCGTGACCCATAAGATGTATCTGCCAGAGTCCTCGCCGATAATCCTTAAATCTTTTATCCTCAAAGCTATCGTAGCTGGGATCAAATTCAGGTTTTTGTAGCATTAGCTCAAGTGTTAATTCTTGATCATAAATCTGATGATTGAATAATGATTGCATGAAGATCCGCAAGTCTTTTACAGTGGATACAAGCCCACCTCCGCCGTAGAGATCAGTACTGGCATCATACTGCAGCGCGTCTAGTCTACCTAAATATCTTCGTACTTGACGCCTCTTATCACTGGGGTGTTCTTCCAGAGATTCAAGGTAGGTGTCACTCATCCCCAATCCATCAAAATCAATTAGTGAGCGCAAACCCTGAGCCAGATCACCAGCAAAAAATCCTTCGATTATCTCACCAAGAAGGATGTATCCAGTGTCACAGTATGCATATCTCTCACCAGGCTCCCCTACCTTATCACCATGCTCTACGGCGAATTCTAGCTGCTCTGTGCGTGACCATTTCTTCTGTGGATTCTCCTGTACGACCTTAACATAGGGACTCCCTCCCATAGCATAATCATACAGCCCAGCGGTGTGATGCAGACAGTGAGAGATAGTGATTTCATCAGGATTATATGCATCTTCGCGTAGTATCTCCTGATGTGCTGTAGAAATATAGCTAGAAATGGGTTCTTCTATATTAAGGCTATCCATCTCATGAAGCCGCAGGATAGCTGTCGCGACGAAAGTCTTGGTGACACTTGCTATTCTGAATGGCTGATTCTCTGTTACTGATTTAGATTTATCTCTTCCGTCATATCCGAGGGCACCTGTCCATATAATATTCTTATCAATACTGCTGATGCTGAGGGCTATTCCATCTATACTACTATAACTGTTATCTATCGCTTCCTGCATCAAGAGAGTGAAAGTATCGGATACTCCGTGCTCACTTATGGTGACCGAAACATGTTCTGCGCATGAGTATATCAGAAAACAGATGACCAATGATAAATGCCTCATTTCCCACTTTAAGCATGATTAATGTTAGCGAAATAAAGTCCGCCTAAACAGATTACTTCATAAGTTCGTTAACTTAAAGACTAAATATTACTTTTTAAGGTATGTCATTGTGGTAGATAATTTTCTACTTTCGATAAGGCTTCAGCTCTTCAAAGAAGATATCATCGTTAGGTACATCAAAGTCGAAGCCAATCACTTTGAGATTGTTATCTGTCTTAATTTGAATCGTACCAAAGCTGAACCATGCTTGAGGGTGATTCCAATGGATCTGCCACACGTCGTGGTGCCAATGGGTCAGACTGGCTGAGAGTAGTGGAGCATCTTCAAATAATAGTGTTAGCTTATCATCGTCATTACTTATTGTGATACTCCCTGTTAGATCAGAGTGATAGACACCGCTAAATCGCTCGGGTGAAATGGATGGAGACGTATTGAGCTCTCGCGCGGCTTTGCGATCAGCTATTCTAGTATCACCTTTCTGGTATTCCGTGACGCGATCTAAGTAATGTCTGGACCAATCTTTTCCGCTATCGATGCCAAGAAACTGATCTAAGGCATGATAGGTCGCTGCCCAAATAGGACTCTTCACGCCATTAGTCAGAACCACGATACCAAGATGCTCATCAGGTATAAGATTTACGGCTGTAATGAAGCCATCATAACCACCTGTATGTCCCACTCGCATTCTACCATGGTAGTCGCCCAGTCCCCACCCGAGACCGTAGGCACTGAAGTGTCTACCAAAATCATTTTTGCTGGTGTGGTCCACCATATGACTTACATGCGGTGTCCACACCATATTTCTGGTTAGCTTAGTGAGCAGCGTATCGCCTCCACTGATGCCGTGATCAAGATTAAATATCATCCACTTTGCCATGTCTTCTACTGAAGAAATCAGTCCTCCCGTGGCTGCTACATTTTCCCAGTCTACCCAGGGTATTTTATAATTCTCATTATCTTTTCTGGCGTGTGGTGTGGCATAATTGCCCTTATCTTCTAAATCTTGTAGTGACCAGATACTACGATCCATGCCCAAAGGATCAAGGATGCGCTGCTGCACATTCTCCCCCCAACTCTTGCCAGTGACCGCACTAATAATTTCGCCTGCAGTGATGTACATCAGATTAGAATAACCATAGCCTGACCTGAACTCATATTTCTGAGGTACGTACTTGATGTGTTTGATAAATTCTCCCGACGCCTTCTCCGACTTATACCAAACATTATCACCACTGAAGGTGCCCAGTCCCACACGATGACTGAGGATGTCTCTGATGGTGATGTGCTCACTGACCCAGTCATCATACATGGCAAAGTGAGGTAGGTATTTCCTCACCCGATCATTCCAGTCTAACTTACCCTCCTGCACCAGCATACCGATTAGTGCAGAGGTGAATGCTTTAGAATTAGACGCTACGGCGTAGAGACTCTGATTATTAGGCATATCATCTTTACCTACTTCCATGACGCCATAGTGTCCTGAGAATATTAATTCTCCATCTTTAACGATCCCGATGGATGCAGCTGGGATGTCCCAGTCTTTCGCCATCTTGTGAAAGTACTGATCCAGCGCATCAAGATCGACTCCACTCACCATCTGCCCAAGAGCAGGAGCTAGCGATAGAAAAGACCAAAGACAGAAATAGATAAGCTTCATATGAATTATATTGAATATTAAATAATTATTTTAAATGGGATACCTTATAACTACCGCAATGACCCAGTGACTCTATGCTTAAAGGTATTTAGATTGCACCGTAATCAACCCAAATAGCATATTTATATTTAAAGTCGTTACAGCCACTAACACTTGACATTGCCATAAATAATTAGCTGGTAGGCTTACTTTACTTAACAGGTGACTGATTTACCCGCATAAACGATCTTGATAAAGAGAAAAATTCCTAAAATAAAACTCGCCTCAGGTCCCTACCTTTATCGGAATGAAATTAGTCAGTAGTCTAAGCTTATTAGTACTTTTTGCGTGTGGTACTCCGTCTGATGAGGCATTTTCATGGGACGCTGTATTAAATTCCGATCATCAGGCTTTTAATACAGTGATGGCTGATCTACCAGCTTATGAGGTCCAGATTAATTATACTCAGATAGATCGAGATGCAGAGGGTAATGCCACTTTGACCAGTCAAGAATTTTTGGTGGATACCATGCGGTACTTCTATCCTGCCAGCACTGTAAAGATGCCCACTGCATTTGTAGCTATACACCTCCTAAATGAGCTAATCGCAGATGGCTATGACCTGAAGCGCAGCAGCATCATGCACCATGACAGCGTCAGGGCGCCACAGCGACCTGCAGTCAGGGATACAAGTCATTCGTCTGGTCAGCCCAGTCTAGCACACTATATTAATAAGCTTTTTGTAGTCAGTGATAATGACGCTTATAACAGATTGTATGAATTTTGTGGACAGAAGCAGCTGAATCAAACGCTACAAAAGTTAGGTGTATTCAGCAACTCGAGGATCAGAACGCGAGTGGGAATTTCTGGATTCGATACTGAGGATAATAGATATGGTAATCCAGTTCGATTCTTGGACGACAATGAGTCTGAGGTCTTTTATCAGAGCGAGAGCTACGCTGGAGATACCATAGCCTATCCCTACCTCACTGGTATGCAAAAAGGTAAGGGCTATTATGATGAATCATTGGACAGCACCATCATGAAACCATTCGATATGGAGGACAAAAATTTTATTAATATCAAAGACTTAGAGGCAAGCCTGCAAAGAGTCATCTTGCCCGAAGTTTTCTCGGAGGATCAACGGTTCAACCTAAGTGAAGATGACTACCGATTCTTATATAGGGCCATGTCTACATATCCTAAAGACTTCGATCACTTGAAGCATCAAGATAAATACTATGATGGCTATGTCAAGTTTTTTATGTTCGGTGATTCGAAAGAAGAAATTCCAGATCACATACACATTTTTAATAAGGTAGGATTTGCCTATGGTACACTGACGGATTGTGCATATATATTTGATACCGAGATGGGAGTAGAATTTTTCTTGACAGCCACAATCTTAGTCAACGATAATGGGATATTTAATGACGGCAGATACGAATATGATTCTATAGGAATACCCTTCTTAGCAGAGTTAGGAAGACTGATCTATGAGCATGAGCTGACGCGAAATAGAGAGCATTGGGCAGATTTTTCTATTTATCTGGATTAATCTTGTAGATGATAGCCGTCCTGGCTATGTGTAGATTATTACTATAATATTTCTCTATGAATACTAAAGCACTTCTCTGAGGTATAGTAATCAATAAGTGCAGAACTAATCTTGTACCAATATCATATCTTGCGTATATGACAAAAATTCTTATCACATCTATACTATGGACCATCTCCTATCTATATGTGAGCGCGCTCTCAGTTCAAGCCGATGTGACCAATTTTACCTGCAAATTGACCACCGTTAATTTTACATTTGATTGCGAATTCTCAGGTCAGGTATGGGTACCCGTAGCTCCGCCTGCTGGCATCACTTACAGTAATGCACCATCCACCACGGCACCGTACTGGGACGTGGTAGATGGTAAGATCAACTTCGATATAGACGTAGATAATGCAGGTAATAGTGGTAGTTGGAATATCAACTTTCTGGTCATCTCCTCCTCCGATACAACCTGTGCAATGCCCATCATTGACAACGCTTCCATTAATATGACATATGATTGTCTCATGCCTCCAAATGATAATTGCCCCCTAGCTATTCCGCTAAATGTGTCATTCGGCAGTTGTAGTATTCTAAATTTTGATACAAATAATACATCCTTTTCTGGTATAAATACATCTTGTCATAATTTTAATTGGGTAGATCTTTGGTATTCATTCACCGCTAACAATAATACAATCACTCTTGAATATGCTTCTAATCCAGGCATATTAGCATACTACACCATATTTTCTGACTGTCCATCTAATGGCGGCAGCGAGCTGAGTTGTGTGCAAATAATAAATAGTAATGGTCAACCAGGTGCAGTCAATATTTCAATACCCACTATAGGACAGCAATACTATCTACAAACGAGTTTTAACTCTTCTGAGAACGGCACAGACCAGTCCTTCTGCCTGCATAGTGCTACCGTTCCCGCACCGTGCCCATCGCAAATTACAGTTTCGGATGCAGGACCAGATTTGCCCAATAATTCTTACACAGTAAGTGATTTCATCCAGACATCAGGAAGCGCCGTTGTCAGTCTACCAGGGGTGATCTATGATGCAGTATCTTATGTAGAACTAAATGCAGGTTTTGCATGTGATTCTGAATTTGAAATAAAGCTGGATGGCTGCATACCATAAGTTGTTCTACAAGTACTTATCGAGCAATTAGTAAAAATTTAGTAGTGATTAATACCTTAGCATGAGGAGCCTTCACCTTTAAAATTTGATATCGACGATCTGAAATTAGCATTGATGCATTGATCTCATTGGGACTGACTGTAAATGAGATGATCAGCAAAGCGCTAACATAAGCATTCACCAAGGAGCGAAAAGGCATGATCAATATATAGCTTTACGAGCGAGATCAGTGACTTCATTTACAGGAGCGCGATAAGAGCATCAGATATTATACACGCATTTCATACGAATATATGCCAATCGATATGGAAGGATCTGATCAATCTCTCAAGATTACGTGTAAAGCGGACTAAGGAATGATAACCGAAATATGATGTGCAATCAAGCTTACTAAAAACCCATTGGGGGCGCGTAGACTTAAGCTGTTTTAATATTTATAATTAAACTATGACGCATAAACCCATATAGTCAAGGCTCTTGTGCTTATGATTCATTTATAACTTGACTAAATTTACTGACCTCCGCTAAGTGTGCTTCCATGGCATTTACTGCTCCTTGATCATCTTGATCAGTGATCATGTCCAGAATTACCTGATGTTCTTCAATCGTCCTATTCACATTATCCACGTTACATACCTTATACTCAATGAAGTGATTGACGATGTCAGGGGTGATAATCATCATCAGCGATTTGAGCACGTTGTTCTTACTCGCGTTTGCTATTTTTAGGTGAAAGTGCAAATCTTCTTGCACAGCTTCATCAGTAATTAATAACTTCTGCTTGTAGTCTTTCAAAGCATCCTCAATCTGGATCAGGTCATCAGCCGTCCTATTCAGCGCTGCCAATCTTGCTGCTTCCTTTTCCAATAATATTCGAGTATCGACCAAAGATTTAAAGTCAGGCTTTTCCAGCTTAAGAAGATCCGACAATAAACCATCTAACGCCAGTATACCTATACCATTGACAATAGTTCCACTTTGCGGTTGTACGGTGACGATACCATATATTTGGAGCTTATTAATAGCCTCTCTGATCTGGCTACGGCTGACACCTAAGTGCGCAGCAAGTTTTCTTTCTGGAGGTAATTTTTCTCCGGGCACTACAGCTCCGGAGCTAATCAAATCTCTAATCTGGGAAATGATCAAATCTACTGGATTTTCAATTTCAATTTTATTTAAACTTTTCAACATTAGTGTAATTCTTAAATCTATCAGGGAATCTGTGGTATTATCAACCACTAAATTAACTATGACAGCAAAGAATGTAAACTGATTAAGGACAACTTTTTAAATTTCTTTAATCGATTTGTAGAAAGTCACTGTCAAGACTTAACAAAACAGCTCATGGAGATAGATGAAAGCTGTGCGATGGGTAGCAAAACGTCAATGGATTCATCAGACTCTTTAGCTGTATTTTCATATTCTATCTGCTCTCGCTATGAAGTGATAGAACTCATATGCGCTCTAAGGAATAGTCTCGCAGCTTCGGCATCCTCCTCCTTTTAATCGCTTCGTAGTCCTGGAGTCAAGTCTGATGATAGACGATTGTACCCTATGATAGCATGCCTTAGACTAGAAAGATAATATCTACAAAATATGCTCAATTCATAGGTGTAAAGTTCACCGACTTAATTAGCCTTAAATGATTTTAGACCTACATTATTGAGTCTTCAGACCTAAATCCAAAGTCGAACCTCGGCTACATAGACTTGTATTCTATATGAAAACTTTTTTTCTTTGCGCACGGTTTCAATAATAATCTATCTCTTAAATATTATATACAGATCGAAAGGGATGATTAAGCTTTGTTGCTTGGACATTTGTTAGTTTAAACTTGACCGTATGAAATATGTATACCTTATCATGATGGCCTCCCTGATCTGGGGCTCCTGCCAGACTGAGCCATATATAGAGTCAGAAGCCATTGCAGATCCTGAACATTTCCACCAGTCAGTGAAGAACCTATCTGACATCATCGTACATGACATATTCTCCCCTCCCGTGGCGAGCCGCGTATATATTTATCCCATCATCGCCGCCTATGAGACCATCATACACGATCATCCAGAATACCAGAGCTTAGCGGGACAGCTCAATGGACTGACCGCAGCACCAAGGCCAGACACTTCTCTACAGATATCATATGCCACTGCTGCGCTGCACGCTTTCAATGTGATCGGTAAGGAGCTAACCTTTTCTGTAGAGAGGTACGATGAACACATCAAAGCCGTATCAGAAAGGCTCAAAGATTTGGGACTCAGCTCAAAGGTATATCGCAACTCTATCGCCTATGGAGAGCTTGTCGCTGCTCATATACTAAAATGGGCCAGTCAAGATAATTACCATCAGACACGTACATTTCCTAAGTTTTCAATTAATCAGGATGAGGCTAGATGGAAACCTACACCGCCCGGGTATGGCGAAGGCATCGAGCCTCACTGGCGCAAGATTAGACCTTTTGTGATTGACTCAGCGGAGCAGTTTAAGCCAGAACCGCCTACCGCATTCAGCACTTCTAAGGACAGCCGCTTTTACAAAGAAGCCATGGAGGTCTACGATGTGGTCAATCAAGCTGACGAAGAGCAGAGAGCCATCGCCAGCTTTTGGGACTGTAATCCTTATGCACTACAAGTGACGGGTCATGTGATGCACGCTACAAAGAAGATCACACCTGGTGGCCACTGGATCGGGATCGTGGGCGTGGCCAGTCGAAAAGCTAACGCTGACCTGATGAAATCCATCGAAGCATACACCATCACTGCCATCGCGCTAGCGGATGGGTTCATCAGTTGCTGGGATGAGAAATATAGAAGTAATCTGACACGCCCTGAGACCGTCATCAATGAACATTACGATGAGTCATGGGTGCCGATCCTACAGACACCTCCATTCCCAGAATACACCTCTGGGCACAGCGTAATCTCCAGAGCTGCAGCTGTGGCTCTGACCAGCGTTTTCGGTGATGACTTTGCCTATGATGATGATGTCGAGCTGGAATATGGTCTGCCCATCAGAAAGTATCGTTCATTCCTACACGCATCAGAAGAGGCGGCTATCAGCCGGCTATATGGTGGAATCCACTTCAGACCAGCCATCGACGAGGGCGTAAAGCAAGGGGAGCAAGTGGGCAATCTCATTGTAGATAGAATCGAGCTGAAACCATAATCTTGCTATATATCAAGGCTTGGCGCTCTGCGCGTATTCAGACTTCTGTTATATTTATATTATTCGAATTTGCATTATCGCAGTTATGTGTCAATCAGCTAAAGTTGCCCTTACAGACTACAGGTCTATGATGTAACTGTGTTACATTCTGCCAAAAATTAGACAATCTGATTATAGCTATCAGCGAGGCACAAGGCACAGAGCGACTGGAAAGTCATTAGCCTAGCGGTCAGCAATGCAGAGTGAATTGTGGCAAAATCAAGACTAATCCTGATGAATATAGATTATAATCACAAAGTATTTCGAGCTATTTCTAATACTGAAACTGGGGAGGTAGATGAGGAGACCCGATTCTATTACTTTCAGCAAGGTCAGGTGATTTGGGCTACGTACAAAGGAGCTCAGATTCTATTTGGTACGATCACTGGAATAGTATCAGAGGACAGTTCACTGGACTTCGCTTACCAGCACATCAATACCAATCAACAGATCAGAACGGGACGATGTAAATCTACTCCCGAAATTGTCGCAAATGGTAAAATCAGGCTGCATGAGATATGGCGGTGGACAGATGGTACTGAAGGTCAGGGTAAGTCTATTATAGAAGAAATATAACACAGTAAACATAAACATATGTCAATCGAGAATAATAATCTATTTGATTTCAAACATTCGATGGGTGAAGATTTTGTATTTCCACCACCAGCGACTCAACATATGGATCTCGAATTCTTAGACGTCAGCGTAGAAGAAGGCTATTTTCACATTTCAGGTCCGATTAAGACAGCCTATAATAATCCTGGTGGTATGGTGTTCGGCGGTTATTACGGCATGTTTTTCGATGCAGCATTTGGCCCATTTTCATTTCTACTGACTCAGGGCTACGTCACTACATTAGAGATGAATATATCTTACCTAAAACCTCTACGCGCCAGCGATGGTAAATGGAAAGTGGAGGCTAAACTGGTAAGCAAAAGCAAATCATTTCTGCTAATGAACGCTACTTTACTAAAGGAGGACGCGACACTAGTCGCGACAGCCACAACCAGAATGATGATTCTTGATCCTTCAAGAAAATGATTCTCTTTTATCAGTAGCTTATAGCTTAGGTGATTCACGCTACTCATCTCAGTAAGCCTCGCGTGTGCAAGCTCTGTTCAGTCTCGGCTCAGATTCTGGAACTGCACTGCATCGTCTTCGTTTTCTTAATATATGTTAAATTAGCTGTCGCACATATGACGCTTTGATATATTGAAGTTATATACTTCTATCACCAAATCGAACACCGCTTATAAGCCATAGGATTTACACTTTTGTCACCATTAACAAATCGTCTTACTGTGAATCCTTTAGAAATTATCCGCGCTTTTTCTATATTTTCCATCATATTCCTATATCAAGTCATGCAGTCATCCGATATAGAGTCTGAAGCTACCGCCAGCGTACATGCCGATGCAAGGTCATGGAGACCCTTAGAAGGAACTGATAGTCAAATTGTCCAGGTCGGCTATGATGTGGAATTTAATATGACAAGTTTATCAGGTAAGATCGCAGCGATTCATGAAGATGATGATATCGGCACATATGCGTATGGTTTTTCACTGGCCCCTGCCGTGACCACTGACAATACTTTATCGAATAGCAATGAATCTCTAAGCCGCGAAGAAATAGACTTTAACATGTTAGGACCTGGTGTACTGAGCATTAATCCAACTGATAAGATTGTCAAAAATGGCCTGTGCGTCGGCACTATGCATCATGTATCTGGCCGTAATGCCTACAATGCAGGAAATCACGACTATTATTTAGATAAAATATGCACCGAGATTAGACCTTAGCCACAGTAGTGTTCTCCGAATTAATCATCTGGCTCAAGCTTACTGGAATCTTTATGGTGAATATTGAACCCTCTCCAAGATTGGATTTGACACTGATCTCACCCTGATGTTGATCGATGATTTTCTTACAGATTGACAGTCCCAGTCCCGTTCCTTCATACTCTTTCTTAGTGTGCAACTGCGTATAAGGATTAAAGATTTGAGTTATGAATTTTTCACAAATACCGATACCCTGATCTTCTATTGATATGGTGTAGTGAGTCTCGCTTTTATTGCCTTCTATTGTTATTACTGGAGTGCTTTCTGGATCGACGAATTTTATTGCATTTGCGATTAGGTTTTGTAGAACTCGGTGTAGTTTGTTTTTATCGGCGACTATGACGCTGGGTAGGTCATTAAGATTAATGGAAGCACCTGACTTAGATATAGCTTCTTCAAGAGATTCGATGATTTCGGTTAACAATTCTTGTAGACTGAAAGACTCTATGAGAAGCTTTTGCGAATTGACCTTTGAAAATACCAACAAGTCATTGATCAGGTCATTCATCTGCTTCACTGCCTTCTCTATGTAATCCAGATAGCCTGTCTCTGCCTCACTCAGCTTGTTTATCGTTTTCATTTTAAGCAGGCCGGTAAAGCTGCTAATTGTCCTGAGCGGCGACTTAAGGTCGTGGGAGGCGATATGAGCGAACTGTTCTAATTGTATATTTGATTCGATATACTTCTGCAGCATATTATTTTTTAGTAGTGAGTTCAACTCTTCTTTTTCAAGTGCTTTGTTCTTTATGGCTAATTGTTTATATGTCCTTTGGCTCTTGCGGTATAAAAGAAACGAGCCCCACAGCAGTAAGGTCAGTATGATTAAGAATAGTGATAATATGTAAATGGCTCGCTGCCTGATGATATTATTTTGAGATATAGTCTCTAATTTTCGTTTTTCGATTTCGCTATTGAACTTTTTGTTAAGGTTAGCCGTGATAAATTTTTCCTTATCTAAAGACCTTCTCTTGTGGGCGGACTGGTGCCAATCTAAATAGTATAGCGCTTTTTCTAGGTTACCTTTCTCTTTATAGATGTTTGACAGAAGTAAGGCAATCTCGTTACCCTTCGAAAATCTCTTTGACTCGGATAAAACCTCAAACGCTCTGACCCCTGCCTTCGTAGCTTCTTCTGCCTGTCCTTTGCTGTGATAAGCTTTGGTTAAAGTCATAAGTGCCTCTGCTTTTATAAGGAGATATCTCTTCTGATGTGCTAAGTCTATACATTCTTGCGCATATTGGATAGCTGCATCTTCATTTCCGAGTCCTACTTGAGCTTCGGCCATTGCCATGAGACTCTGCAGATATGACTCATCATCCCCTAATTTTTGTTGGATAGTCATGGCTTTGCGGCATTGTTCCACGGCTTTTTCATATTCACCCATATCTACATAGGCTGATGCCAAATTATCCAGATAAATGGATTGAAGCTTGGGAAAGTCATAGAACTCTGCGTAGGTGATGACTTCTTCAATATACTTTACTTCATTCTCTATATCGCCGATCTTCTGGAAAGTAGTGCCTATATTACCTATGATTAGGCCTTTGACATAGTCATTATCCAGTTGATTTTCTTCATAAATTTCTAGCGCTCTATAGAAATACTCTAAGGCATCTGATAACAGATTAGATGAACGCTTTACCAATGCAATATTATTGAGACAGGCGGCTCTCACTGAGTGGTCATTGATGCTCGCTGACAGATCAATGGCTTGCTGATAGTGATTGATGATCTGCTGCATCGGTGCTCCGGATTTGAACTTGGATACCCCCATATTCTTTTGCGCAATAGCCTGACCCCTGATGTAGTTAAGGCGAAGTGCCTGTTCATATGCTTGCTCTGCATACGGTATCATAGAGTCTGGATTCAACCTACGAAAATTGAAGCTGATCTCATTTAGAATCTTGACTCTCGAAGAGTCAGGTGGGGATTCTACGAGTTCACTCTTAAGCCGATCAATTATATGATGATAGTTTTGACCTGATGAGACGCTCCCACAGCATAGAGCACTCAATAACAATACGCACCTCAAGGTTGCAATTCGCATTAGGGGGTTTTTAATTTATTCGTTTGGGTGTGTAAATCGTTAAAAGGAGTGGCTAAATATAATGGCTATCTATGAATTATCATATAATATTCCATAAAGACTTAAACTCAATGATAAAAGAAATGTAGTCGATTTTATGCATCAAATCATTGCCTTGTGGAGATTGGACAAAACATATATGCCATTAGATAGTATTTAGTAATTAAGCTACTATATTGCGATTCATCAGCTGGCTCATGCTATATGCAAAGATTTCTTCTGTACAACACCGTGTCTCACTACGCTCAAAACAGCAGATGATAAAGGAGCATTCAATCTGAAAATTCAATGTACCACAAGAAATTTTTTTCTATGATTGCCTCTTTTTCTTTCCTGATAAAATCTAAGTATGCGGAGGCTATAGGAGATAACTTTTTCTTCTTCAACCAGATCAGTCGCCAATAGGTTTTAAGGGGGAGATTCTTAGACTTAATAATGTATAGTTGCTCATTCATTAGTTCGTTTTTGATGCCTATGAGGGGGATTATGGAGTATCCCAGATTAGCTATGACCGCCTGCTTTACCGCCTCGTTAGAGGTCAGTTCAAGGCTTTTACGATCTAATTGTTCTGTGAAGTATTGGTCCATCGCGGCTCTTGTAGCTGATCCTTCTTCTCGGTAAATAACAGGACGGTTCTTAGCAAGTTTTTTCGTTCCATTGACTAAATAGAGTTTATTTTCTATGAGCAATTCTTCATAAGTGTCCACCCCTTTAGGCACGACGGAAACTAAGGCAAAGTCTACTTCGTTCTGCTGTAGGCTATTGATCACCTGAGTCTTATTTGATACATCGAGTGTCAGGTCGATTCCAGGATATCGATGGATGAATTGGCTCAAAAAATATGGTATTAGGTATTTTCCAGTAGAAGCAGTAGAGATCTTAAGTCTGCCTGTGTGTAGCCCTTTATATTCTTTAGTCTTATACTTGAGAGCCTCAGATTCATGAAGTATATTCTCAGCTATCTGTGCAATGGACTGACCAAAATCAGTTAAATATAGCTTTTTTCCCACCCTATCAATGAGTGGAAATTCAAACTGATTTTGGAAATTTTTTAACTGTATGGACAGTGCGGGTTGGCTCATATACATCTCTTCAGCCGCTCTCGTAATGTTCATATGGCGGATAACAACTAAAAATATGTGCAATTGATGCAAGGTAAAATTCATAAGCCTCGGTTATAATATGTCAAAAGACATCTCTCTTGTATTTACAACTAATTGATAATCATTAGACTATTGAATTTATCATAAATAATATTTATGGTATGTATTATATTAATATATTTTAATAAATGGTAAAATTAGTTGAGCTTTGTGGTAACTAATATGAGCTGATCTTTCTTATTGTAGAGGCCCAGCAAGAAGGTATAAAATAAAGCTTAGCAGCGGATTGTAACTTAGTGTTAAATATTATGTTGCGGTCCCCATAATCGTCATCAAAACCCACCACATATTCAAATAAAATTATTTCAATGAACCAACCGAAAACCCAAGATAAATCGACTAAACTAACTGGCAATACTGTAGCTACTAAAATAGCAATCGCATATGGAGATGGCATAGGACCAGAAATCATGAAAGCCACCTTGAGAATTATAAAGGCCGCTGGAGCAAATATTGAGCCTGAGATCATTGAACTGGGTGAAAAGGTGTATTTAGATGGTAATTCGGCAGGTATCAATGCCGCAGCTTGGGATGTCATCAAAGATAATAAGGTCATATTTAAAGCACCCATCACCACGCCTCAAGGCAAAGGATATAAAAGCCTAAATGTCACCTTGAGAAAATCGCTCGGCCTATTCTCTAACATCAGGCCCGTTATTTCCATGGATCCCTTTATCAGCACGGGGCACCCCAAAATGGATGTAGTGATTATCAGGGAAAATGAAGAAGATTTATACGCAGGTATAGAGCACCAGCAGACACAGGATGTAGTTCAATGTCTTAAACTCATTACAAGACCAGGATCAGAGAAGATAGTCCGCTATGCATTCGAATATGCTCGGGCGTACGGACGCCAAAAGGTTACCTGTATGGTGAAGGATAACATCATGAAGCTCACCGATGGCCTCTTCCATCAGGTCTTTAAGGAGATAGCTAAAGAGTATCCAGATATTAAAAGTGACTCTCAGATTATTGACATAGGAGCGGCCAAGCTCGCCAACTACCCAGAGCATTATGATGTCGTCGTGACCTCCAATCTGTATGGAGATATCATCTCCGATATTGTAGCGGAAATAGCGGGCTCTGTAGGATTAGCTGGCTCAGCTAATATTGGTAAAGAGGTGGCCATGTTCGAGGCGATACACGGATCAGCTCCTGATATCGCGGGTCAAGGTATCGCAAACCCCTCTGGGCTAATCAATGCCGCTGTCATGATGCTTGCTCATATTGGGCAGCCTCTGATCGCGGATAAAGTAAAAAATGCCTGGCTATTGACTATCGAGGATGGCATACACACAGCAGACATCTACAAGGAGGGCTGGAGTCGCAAGAAGGTATCTACGGATGAATTCGCTGATGGCATAATCGAGAGGTTAGGCTCAGAGCCTAAGGTATTGAAAATAAGTCAACTTTCAGCTGGTGGGGGTACTATCACCATTCCTGAATATGTTAGGCAGATAAAGAAAAAAGTGCTTGTCGGTATAGACGTATTCATTGATTGGCAGGGAGATGACCCTCAGATCATTGGCCAGGCTCTGATAGAGCTGAATGATCAGGGTATGAAACTCAAAATGATCACAAACAGGGGTGTAAAAGTCTTTCCAGACGGTATAGATCAAACTTACTGCACGGATCATTGGAGGTGTAGATTCGTCTCCAAGCATGCTGACACATCAGCATCACCTCCTGTCTATGAGTCAATTAATGCTGAGCACATTATACACTTACTGAGTACATTACATACAAAGAGTTTTGATGTCATCAAGACAGAAAATTTGTATGAGTTTGATGGTAAGAGAGGATTTTCGTTAGGTCAGGGGGAATAAGATGACTCCATAGTCATTCGAGGAGATTTATGGTTTAATTCATTTAGGTTAATAAATTCATGGTGTAGTCACAAGAACCATAGACCTCCTCTCCCCACCTTTTGATGTTAGCTGGATATAGGAAAGCGCACGAATAACCATCTGTAGAAATTTACGATCTTTTGCTTCTTCACGCTCATGTATATTAATTAATGGTGCTGCCTCCATCATTGCATACATAGCATTTATTGTAGAGCCGTCCTAAACTACTCGCCATCACTCTTTGATATTACAAATCAAGTCAAGTTATTACAGAGATTATAAGACCAATTAGCATAAAGATTTATGACAGCAGAAGACTATCGTACGTATCTCAGGTACCATTGCTGCAGCAGACTATAATTTTTTATGATCGGACATAACATGGAGCTAGCTCCAAATTTTGACTTGAAGCCCTCCACAGTAGAATGTCCGCCGCTGGGATTAAAATCGTAGAGTGAGATTCCCCTCGTCTTGGCATCTACTAATATATCATAAGTTAATAATTGATTCACGCCCTGCTGAGCTGCATCAGATACTGCTGTACCATGCCACTCCACGGCGTGGGTGCCCTGATAAAACACTATTTTTCCAGCTACAACCCGAGCATCATCAACAGCGACCCACAGCGTGCAGTCATGGTCGGGTAGCTGGCAGAAATATGTAAATAGATGATAGTCATACCGATTACCCGCAGAATCACCTTTTAACTTGATGAATGTTTTATAAATTTTATAGTAGGATAACCAGTCTTCCTGCGTTGCTTTTCTTATTTCAATACTTACACTTCTAGCCTTGCGCAGTTGTCGCAAGTGATTCCTTGACCAAAGGATTCTGGGATCATCGGTAAGCAAGAGATTCAGCACCCGAGTGGTCTGGTCCGAGTCAGCGGACGCAGTTTTCTCGATATCATAATATGGGGATAGGCGGATATGTGAGATCTTCAGCTTTGTGATGATTTGATTTAGCTTGGCTGCAGACATATGAGATTGACTGAGTGATTGTAGATTAGAGTATGTACCTGCGGGGCCAGAATTGCGAAATTTAATTAAGCCTTTCGCACCCTTCAGATCAAGCAGCGTCACTAAGATGTCATCATCAATCAGGAATGTTGAAGTTCGAGCAGTCAAGTACTGAGCCCAGATTCGATACCAGACTGGTCGTTCAAAAAATGTCACTGAGGGTACTTCCTTCAAGATAGCTTCCCACTCTAAACTATTCAATTTTCTAATTTTCATGCGCAACGGATTGGCGCTAATAATACTGTTGTAAGAGATATTATGGTACGTGTCACTATAAGTATTCTGAATTGCTTCTGCTGTGTGTTAGCTCCGTTCGTCATTCTATTTAACTGATCGTAATAGCTGAAATTTACCAATGAAGAATCTTTGTATAAAGCAGCGTAATCTGACTCTAATTTTAATAGACGTTTGTTTTAAACTGGAAAATGTGAGAGCAAATAAAATGAAAGTTTCCTATCTCTCTGCTTCTTTGACTAAAGATAGGATAAAGTTGGTGGTCAGACTAAACTCATATCAGTCCGATGCTACCATCAGAGCACGTCAGTTGTCAATATTAAAGTCTATCTCTCCGCATGCATCATGATAAGTTTATTATAGATCTATCTTAGTATTAAAAAAACGCGCCTATGCCAGAGCTGCCAGAAGTCTCCACCTTTCAGAAGTATCTTGATGGTACTTCCTTAGATCAGAAGATACAGGAAGTGATCGTCCGAGATGATAAGATCATCAGGAATATGTCTGGAGAGATGTTTGCTCGGGGATTGACTGGTCGCTCACTGGTCAACAGTTACCGCAGAGGTAAATATCTATTTGCGCGGATGGACAATGGCCATTCTCTTTTATTGCACTTTGGTATGACAGGTGATCTCTGCTACTACCACCAGCCAGAAGATCAGCCTAAGCACGAGCGTTTTCATCTAAGGTTTGATCATGGTGCGATCTTAGGCTTTGACTGCCCGCGCAAATTTGCCAGAATACTACTGCTGGAAGACGAAGGGGCTTACATCGAATCGATACAACTGGGCGAAGACGCTCTAAAAATTAAAGAATCTGATTTTATAGCTGAAGCCAAATCTCGAAAGTGTACCATCAAAGGTTTGCTGCTAAATCAGAAAATACTAGCTGGCGTCGGTAATCTTTATGCCGATGAAGTATGCTATCAGTGCCAAGTGCATCCTGCCAGCAGGGTCATTGCTCTTCCTACTAATAAACTGAAGGAGATGCATAGAATGCTACAGAAGATTCTTTCAACAGCAGTTGAGAGCCATGCACACTATAAAGAATATCCTGACGACTGGTTTTGGGCTTGGAGGAAGGATGGAGCTCTGCATCCTAAGACTGGGGAAATCATAGAGCGCACTAAAATAGCTGGTCGGACAAGTTATTACTTTCCTAAATACCAAAAGAAGTATGAGTGAGTGAACTTCCCAGGCTTGACCGTTATCGCCTTTTATTTTTCAAAAAAACTCAACGCAGCAATTCCAGATAGCAAGCAAAGCTATTATAGACTAAATGTGTTAGTTCATCATAGCTCTTTTTATTAGAGCCAATAACAACTTGAAACTTCACGCTTAGGTTATAGTCGTGAAAAATTTTGACCCTCAATTCTGAATCACCAATAACCTACCAGAGCCAGAAGTCTGCAACTGCTGGCGGATGTCGTCATATGCTGAACCCTCGTCAGTCGTCGATAGCTTAAAATAGTATATGCCCGTAGAAAATCGGCTGCCAAAGTCGTCACTCAGCAATATGCTTTGACTTTGATTTTTGCCGCCCCTGACTTCTCCCAATTCACCGCTATCGTATGATCTGATCAGACGGCCGACCCTGTCGTATAGATCAAGCTGTAAGCTAAATTCTCCAGTAGCGAAAAAATTAAGATTGAATTGTCGATTGACAGGGTTCGGTGAGATTTGGATGTCGGATATACTTTTTAGACTGATGACCTTAAATAAGCGCTTATAAGTCACAGCTTCATTGCCGCTTGCGTCTCTGGCATTGACACATAGTGTGTAGTCACCATCAGGAAGAAGAGCCTGATAGAGGATAGTAGCAGTACTTGCGCCATTAGATTGACTTGAACTGAATGATAATTCGTTATTGACTTCGTCCAAATCAAGCTCTTCACCACTCGGTAGCTGTAGCTTGATGTCAAAGAATGATAGATCATCAATGCCCCTTCTTGCATTATCATCTTTCAGTTCGATGCTAATCAGGGGCGATGGGCTGACGATATCACCGTCATCGATTAAGACTTGATCGAACAACACAGACAGAATTGGCGCGGAAATGTCCTCATACACGTCATATTCAATTAGACCAATATTATTTGACTGGTATTTTTCTTTTGGATTATTAAGGGGGTTGGCCGCTAATTTGAGGAGTACTTGAGCTTCATAGCCTGCAGTCGAAAATGAGCCTCCTACTTTCGTGGCCTCACCAGGGAATAATGGGGGAATAACTTCTTTATAGATAGAATCGTCATTGATATAAATATTGACTTCAGATGGTGGCATATCCTGATCACTAGCGTTGATCACTGCAATAGAAAGCTGTAGGCTATCAGAAGTCTCAGATTCTTCCAAAACATAATGCTGCATCGGATCAAGTGCAAGATCTGGAAGCCCTGTAAAATAAACTGACCACTCGCGAAAAGAAGGGGCCATCCTATTTACCTCATCTGTAGCCTCTAACTCTAATCGGATGTAAGAAAATTCATCAGCGCTAATCATCGAAAGATCAATATCATCGCTCAGCTCGTCTGTAGAAAATAGCAGCTCACTTCCAACATCACTTAAGCCATATACTGACAGAAAAAGCTGACCTTCACGATCATCATCGATAGCCACGGAGACTCTTCCCCATGAATTGGCAGGTCCGATATCAGTAGAAGTCATACGACCATTCTCGGCTAGCCTTGGGATAAATACATTAGCTTTTACGAAGCCATCAGCTGCCTCAGCTATTTCCTCTGCTAAGCTGCCCCTCCCCTTTTGATAGATGAAATTATACGGTACTACTTCCCCTGATAATAGCTGACTGAAAAGTAAAGCTCCTTCTTTCTGTAAAAGGTCAGGTAAAGATGTCTCATCTGAAACCCAGTCTGCAGTCTCAAAATCATTATCATGGTCTGTCAATACTGTAAATAAGAACACATAATGACCTTCAGGGACCTCATGTTGTAAAAGTTGAGTCAAGCTGGCTCGACTAGCAGGCTCACTCACATCATAACCAAACACCCGCTTAGAAGCCTCCCGCGAAGTCTTGATGCTGCCAAAACTTCCACCCTCATTTAGCCATGCTGAACCGCTCACAGGGTCTGCTATAACAACTGCCACACCCGAATCCATGAATAGCCAAGGATTAACTGAAGCAGCAAAATTTTCAAAGTTAAACTGATAGCCAGGCGGCACGACAGTATTATATATGCGATTGTGTATGCTGATAAAGAAACCTGCTGTGTCAAACTGCAATTGCCTATTTTCATTGATGAGCAGCCCATCAAAATCATTATCGCACAGCTGCTGAAAGTGGCTTTGATGCCACCCTGACTCATCATCTGGCCGATAGACGAATGATCTCACTTCTACGGACTCTTCCAATACATCAGCACCTGACACCTTCCAATAATAGACAGTATGCGGAATCAAATCTTGAACCCTCGGCCAAGTAATCATGCCGAATCCGTCATCCACATGATGCTGAGAGAGCACTGGGCTATCAAAACTGGATATGGTATCTAAGTAAAATAGATAATCCTGTGGTTCTGCCAAAGCATTAGAGGTAGACGCTATAAGAGATGGAAACTGCTCAGTGACAATGGCGAATGGGTAAGGATATGATGGTAGTACCGCATTATCCAGTATATTGAATCTGTAGCCTTCTTCACCTCCATCACTCTTGAGCGAATTATTATCGTTAGCGGCTGGTAGTGGTGATTCAATCACCGTGTTATTCTCATTAAGGGTGACGTATAGTATATTTTCACCTGTGGATGAGATACCTGGAGAACCAACGGTCAGACTGAGCTGAGTAGCAAATGCAGGGGCCTTTATAACCACGCTGCTGTCCAATAATATCGACTGATTACTTCCCTCCATCTTAAATCTTACACTCAGATCTTGCTTAATATATGTACCTCCATTGATCACATTTAGAAGAAATGTGATGCTATCCACCGTAGAAGAAATGATAGCTGGCGTGGTCCGGACGGAGCTATACTCTATGCTATAATCTGGACCGTCAGATTGGTAGACGCGTAAGGCTGGGTCTCCGTGCAAAGTGAATTGCTCAATGAGTGCCAAATGGTCACCCTCAGCCAATGTTTCGGAGAGGTTTAGTGCTTCATGTACGATCTTACCAATTGACTCATTATATAATGGGCCACCCATCAGAGCATAGAAAAGACGTCCGATTAAAAATTGAATATCTATGTAGTTACTGGAAGATGAGGCGATAAAAGCGATAGATCCTTTCTCCTGCTCCAAAACAAACTCCTCACTGAGGCCTATGCCTTCTGAGTGAATATTACCAGAGTGACAACCGAGCGACAACAGGACGGGTAATACCTTTTCATTGTCATATTCTTCGGGCTGCTCTAAGCTAAAGTCAAATGTACCTGGTGCCGAATGTCCTAAGAATGTAATCATTGAAACACCTTCATTGATTTGATCAATGATGCTTTGAGATTCTGCAAGCTGGATCGGGGCAGTTGAGGTCTTCTGAAATGTGATGACATCTGCACCAACCTGACCTTCGGTGATGACCTCACTCAGATCATCTAAGAAGCTGAATACGACCCCCTGTATGTCCGAACTGCCTCCGCTAAGATGAAGCACGCGCTTGCGCCACAGCTCATTATCTCTATCTACACTCGAAGATTCGTAAGTGATGACTTTATCTAAATAGTCTCTGACCTCCATTGGCGTATTAGCAGCTATCCTTCCTGTGGCAAATATTGGTGTTATAGAGCCGCGGTCTGCAAGTAATAAGTTATCTGACCCTGGGTAGCCAAATGTAGGCACTTGCATGGTGGGTAGACTGTTATCAGAAATCTGCTCCTTCGTCCGAAAATTATAGTACTCCCGGCCTTTACCGATGATAAAGAGAGTTAAGTCATCGCCCCACAAAGCTGAAGCGTATTGTGTAAAATTATTTATTGATATGGGATGTCTCTGAACACCATATGAGAACTGATGATATAGTTGCTCCACGTCTATCACCAACACCTCATGTCCTCCTCCGACCACTGAGTGCCTGTATTCTGCATAGGCCTGTATTTCGTCTCTACCCGTTTCCAAGGTCTGAGATAGTCGCTTATGAGTCAGTATAAGATAATCAGGATTGAAGTCCCTGTAGTCAGTAAATGTGACGGGTGTCACGGGTAACGACTCAATCATATCATCAGCTGCCATGAGTAGATAGTGGTCAGTATCAGCTATTGCAGTGATAGGAAAGTTCAGCTGACCGTTCTCATCAGAATATGAAGCAAGCAACTTATTAGTTGATAAGTCAACAATGTAAATTAATTCAGATTTAATACTTGTCTGAATCTCAATTTGACTGACTTCATCTATTTCTGTTAGTTTTAATTCCGAATAATTAATATGATTAATAATAAAATGTCTGGGATATTCTATCTGCAAAAATGCGATACTTGACTTATCAACATTACCATTTTTACCCCTGAGATGTACAGTGTTCTCTTCAGCGAGCTGAATATCATCAAGCTTCCAGCTTTTTTGGATGACACCGTAACCGCCCGATGAATAGCTGTCAAGTAATTGATTATCTACACTCAGCTCGAAGGAGTGGTCGACGTCATTTCCATTGTGCCTGATAGTCAACTTAGCTGGAGGCCCCGCGACAACTCTCTCATCTAAGTCAATGTCTATGTTATGCGTTTGTTTAAGATCAGAACCAAAGCCCTCACCAGTATCAAACTGTGATAATCTCAGGTCCCCTTCTACTCCACGGAGTGGCTTAAAGTGACTTTCTTGATAGATGACGGTTTCTTTATGCCAGTAGTAGGGCACTACAGGCATGTCGTCATTCACCGTTGATGTCTCGAGCTCCCATCTTTTAGCGCTGGTAGATTCACTAAGTGTGATGTAGTAGTAGCTAGTATCAGAGTAGAGGCTATACAGAGGATTGAGCTGCATTTTTGCCTGATCTGCATAAAGTTCTTCATCCAGCTCACCCCGATTCTTTAACCCATTGAAAAGGATGTAGTCATCTTCCTGGAATGTACCCTTTGAGCTCGTGAAAATACTTTGTTCTTCTCCGAGAAGCATGATGGCTAATCGATCACCGATGATTGAATCTGGCGGTAAGCCAGCCTCTATTAAAGACGTTGATGTAATCTTATAAAGGCCATCCTCTGCCACTTTGACCACATAATATGATTGGCTGTAATTTATCCATTCATTACCGATAGCAGAATCGCCTTGCGCTTTTAAATCAACGCCCTGGATTATTGCTATCAGTGCTAATAGTAAGATGCGATATGTTATCGAGAGCCAATACATGCTTTACGAAGATACACCCATTGCCTCAGGCATCACTGTATCACACTTGACAAAATGTAGAGTTTATTCTATGTTTCCTAAAGATTTACCTGCTGAATAGGTCCGTAGTCCACATTCTAAGTAGTCCCGAAACTCTTTTATGCCTTCTCGATAACCTCTGGGATGTGCCATCACTTTTTCATTAGGTGTAGCCAATACGTAGAGCGGCTGAGAGTTTTGCCGGAAGTTAACTATCTGAAAGTCCGACCACTTATTCCCCACATTCCTAATCTTCTTCTTGGTTCTTGCTGAGAGTCTTATGTTATCTAATTTCTCTCGATCATCTACGTACAGTGAGATTAATACATATTCATCATTAAGCAAATCTCTAATTTCTTCATCCACCCAGATATGCTCTTCTGTCTTACGACAGTTCACACAGCCATAGCCCGTAAAATCAATCATTACTGGCTTATTGCTTTCTGTGGCGTAAGCCATGCCTTCTTCGTAATCTTTAAAACAAGTGATGTTATTGGCACATTTTGACAGAGAGGAGTACTTGGCCTTCAGAGTAGTATCTTCATCTGGAGCATCCAAGAAAAAATTATAGGTGGCTGGGGGCGCTATGCCGGATGTCAGACCAGGCGTTCTGTATGTCTCTGTCTGATCATTATATCTGAAACCCATAGCGAGATAAACAGCTCCAACGATGGCGATCCCTGCGAATGCCATTCTTGGCATGCTGATCCTGGAGAGTTTACTATCATGTGGAAATCTGATGAAGCCTAATAAGTAAGCTCCCATGGCTAAAAATATAATCACCCATAGACCAATAAATAGCTCATACCTAAGGAAGCCCCAGTGCTGGGTCATATCAGCCACTGAAAGAAATTTTAGTGCTAATGCTAACTCCAAAAATCCTAATACCACTTTGACCGATGTCATCCATGAGCCAGAGCTTGGCAAGGTATTAAGCCAAGCTGGAAACGCTGCAAACAGTCCGAATGGCAGTGCTAAGGCAGAAGAGAATCCTAACATGACTAAGAATGGACCCCAATAATCTCCTTGAGATGCCACCTGCACTAATGCCGTCCCAATGATCGGACCCGTACAGGAAAATGAGACAATAGCCAATGTCGCTGCCATAAAGAATGTCCCTATTAAGCCTCCTTTATCGGCGATGGAGTCGCTCTTAGTAGACCAGCTGCTCGGCAGTGTAATCTCAAAGTAGCCAAAAAATGAAATAGCAAATGCGACAAATATTAAAAAGAAAAGCGTGTTTGCGATCCAGTTAGTGGATAGTCTATTGAGCGCTTCTGGACCTAACAGTGCGGTAATGGCTAGACCTATGCCTATGAATATCACTATTATCGACAAGCCATAGATCAGTCCGTTTACCCAGCCTTTACGCGTTGTATCCTTCATGAAATAGCTCACTGTGATCGGTATCATAGGAAAGATGCAGGGTAATAAGATGGCGAATAATCCACCAACAAAGCCTATGAAAAAGATAGACAGCAGTCCAGTACCTTCTTCATTATCACCCTCTCCACAGTCACCTATTGGCGTTTTATAGGTGTCAGCCAATTCTGGTCTGAGCTGATCAATTTCATTTTCAGCAAGATCTGTGATGAGCGATTCGCTATTAGGTAGCGCATCTGCATGTAAAACCGAAATGGCCGTGAGGTCCTCCACATTTAACTTTATCTCATCATTGAGAGCGATACATTTGGCATCATCGCAACTCATATATGTCAGATAAACTATAGCCTCATTTTGATTAGAAGCCATCTGAATATTTTGTGTCTGCGTATACAGCTTATCCGATAAGAATTTTGAGACATCCATATCAAATAGTGGATCGTAGGCCTTTTTAAAGCTTCCTGTCTCAACTGGCTCTCCGATTGCTTCAATGCCATCAACTCCCTCCATATCAATATACGTCGGAGTCGGACCTTCATCAAGTGAATTATAATAGGAATAGATCTGCCATCCCTTCTTTATCTCACCACTAAGGACCAGCTCAAATATATCAGCATCACCTGTGGCATTTAGAGTATAAATCCAAGATAGAGGGTCTCTTTCGTTAGCCTCTTCTTGATCGTTATCGACGGTAGTGACGTTCTCATCTTGCACAAGGTCAGCTGAGATACCGCTATCCTGATCGCTATCTCCAGAAAAATCAAATTCTACATCTGTCGGTGGTAAACATTTGACGTCATTACAAGTCATATAAGTCAGATAGCCCGTGGCGGACCACTTTTCATCGACTTTTAGTTTTTGCTTGATGGTGTATGGTTTATCAGCCAAAAACTTAATCACATTCTCCTTGAAGACCGGGTCCATACCCTCCTTCTTCTTACCTGACTCTATAGATATACCGTCGAGCTCTGCATTTTCTAATTCATCATAAGTGATTATTGTCGGCACCGGAGTGGCATCTTCCGCTAAGAACTGCGAGTATACTGTCCATCCAGACTCTATCTCTGCAGTAAAGATCAACTCTGCTTCAGTCGTCGATAATTGTTTCTTTGAAAGCTCCCAGGTAACAGGATTGTCTACCTGAGCGTTCAATGACAGCGCAGTGAGTAAGATTGATAATATCGTGAATATACAACTGCGGCTAGCCAGCATGGATATAGAATTTACTACTTTAGTTCTAATGAGAAATCGACATCGGTAGGGGGTAGACAGCGCTCACCATCACAAGTCATATAAGTGATCCAGCCTTTTACGGTCTCTCCACTAGTGGCTTTCACTTTCTGAGTGAAAATGGCCTCCTTTGCAAATTTTTCGAGCTTAATCATAAAGATTTCATCATCTGTCACTGATGACTCGGATCTTGATTCGACCTCCCCTCGAAGCTCATAAGCGCCGGTATCGAAATTAATTGATGTGGGAATAGGTCCGTCATCGTGCTCTTCCAAGCCATAGATCACCCAGTCTGGCTTGATGGCAGCAGCGAAAGTTAGTAGGTAGTCACCATCTGAAGCCTTCTCAGCTGATGTCGTCCAGCTCACTGGAGAAGGCGCCTGTGCCAAACCTACGATTGCTAAACTAATTGATAATAAGAAGGTGATCGCGATGTGTCTCATAAGAAATATATAGCAATTAAAAAGTCAAATTTCGGTATAACGACAGTTCCACGCAGTGTTATTGAACTGATTAATAAAACATTAACGCTCAAGCAGACGCTGCACAATCCATTAATACAGTATATCTGGTTTAAAATGACTTATTAATACAAATATGACGACTGCTATATGGATGAGCTCAGCAATTGCCTTATTCTTAATCCTGTAGATCAACATTCCGATCATCACTGACAGTGGAATGGCTAATATCATTAGACTCCTGTATTCTAAATTATGCCAAAACAAAATTGATATGGGCCCGAAAATCATCAGCCAGTAGAGTATATCAATTTTTTTCTGAGACTGTATACTTTTCTTTTTTCTTAAGCTGTAATAATTCACCACCACCGCAACTACAGCTACAGCCACCATCAGAGAGCTAATCATGATGCCATAATAAGAATCTAACAAATCCAGTGTTGGCAAATTAGCCGTGAAATAATTGAAAAAATATAACTGGTCTAAGCCCAAATAATACAAGGCAGCAAAATAAAGATAGATAAAGACGATAGCTCCCGTAATAAACTGCAAACGCTCCTTCATCCTAAAAGACCTCAGAATCAAAAGGCCAATGTAGCCTGGAAAAATATAAATGATATAAGGGAAGTATATTGATGCAGCTGCGGCAATAAAAAAGCCACCATTAAATATAGAACCAGAAATACGAGTTACCCGATAGGTTCTCATCAAATTGATTAAAGCTATAAGAATGAAGACATTGGCCAAGATAATCGGACTGAGCGGTAAGAAGTCGTAATGTAGACTTACTAAGAGTATGTAGAATAAGCCTCCGAGCAAGTGAGGTCTCATCGTCAGCTTATGGGTATTGACGATGTAGTTAATACTGACAGCTTGCAAGAATACTAATATAATGCACAAAATGGCCTGTAGCCTGGGATAAGAATATAAAGCCTGAATAAGTTGATGGTTAAGCCATCCATCTTGGCTACTAATAATGAGCGTCTGTGGATAAATCAATGTATTGATCCTGATGAGAATCGTGTACGGCAGTAGCAGTAGAGAATTAATAAACAGATTTTGCCTGTAGAGTTCGAGCACAGCTCTCTTTTTATAGCGTGATATAAGTATACCACCGTTACTGAAACAAAGCAAATGTAACTCAGAAAAAGAAATATTCGCCTATAATTGGCGGGGAGAACTGGCGACAAGTGAAATGATGGTTTGCTTGTGATAAGTATATAGATGATGAAGCTGAGATCATTCAGGCATTCTATCCGAAAATAGACACCGTGTTTGCGCTAATTAATTCGACGTTCCTTAGGGACCACCGTGCATTGATGGGGGTACTTTGGTCAACAAAATAGAGATTCTTCTATTACCACAGGAATCAAAACTAAAGGCCTCGCATATTGTTCATTTGACTACATTTGAGTACGCAAACGATATATCAACAAGTGAGCCTGAAGGATATCAAGCTTCCCATCCAATCCGAACTACAGGAATTTGAAAAACTGTTCAAACAGTCCGTATCTTCCAAAGTACCACTGCTGGACAAAATCATGTACTACATTGTACAGCGCAAGGGTAAGCAGGTAAGACCTTTATTCGTCTTTCTCACGGCTAAAGCTTTAGGTGAAGTCAATGGATCGACTCATGTCGCGGCTTCACTTATAGAGCTGCTGCATACTGCCTCCTTAGTCCATGATGACGTGGTAGATGATGCTTACCAGCGCAGAGGGTTTTTTTCAGTCAATGCCCTTTGGAAGAATAAGATCGCAGTCTTAGTAGGTGATTATCTCTTTTCCAAAGGGATGTTGATTGCGTTGGATAAAGAGGAATATCGTATCCTACAGATATTCTCGCGTGCTGTAAAAGCCATGAGCGAGGGCGAGCTACTTCAGTTCGAAAAGTCTCGTCGACTCGATATTGATGAAGACACCTACTTCGATATCATCAAAGGCAAGACCGCCTCTTTAATTGCTGCTGCCTGTAGTACTGGTGCTTATTCCACCACCCAAGATGATGCCCTCACACAGAGGATGTGGGACTTCGGAGAAAAAGTGGGTTTAGCCTATCAGATAAAAGATGATCTTTTTGACTATGGCTCAGAAGACATTGGTAAGCCGCGCGGCATTGACATCAAGGAGAAGAAAATGACGCTGCCACTTATACACGTACTATCAAAAGCCAGCTCTGGAGATAGACGAAGACTGATTAGGACTGTTAAAAAGCATAATACCAATCCTAAGAAAGTAGCCGAGCTCATAGACTATGTCCAGTTACACGGCGGCATGCAATATGCCAAAGATATAATGAATCAATATAAAGCAGAAGCTCAGGCCATCCTCGAAGAGCTACCCCCATCAGATGTAAGGGATGCTCTACAGCAATTAGTCACTTTTGTTGTGGATCGAAGGAAGTAATGATTGGATTTCTGAGCCGCTGTGTGTTTGCTTTAAAAGTTATCTGATTGAATTGAGACTATGGCATTTATAATGACAGGACATTAGCCATTGGATCGGTATACAGAGGGATGTTCAGAAGAACTTGATGCTTAAGATTTACAACTCTGAATGATTGATAAATAATCTGTTAGAGATTATTAATTATGCTGCTTCAATAATATGTAAGGACCTGTTACACTGTGATGCTTAGTTCTTAAAGTAAACAGGGACACTGTTAAACTTGGTTGTCTTGATTTTGACCAAAAATCTCGCCAACAGAAACCTTTGTCTACTACTTTTCCCAAGGCTACAAAGGTATTACACCTGACTATGTTACCTCTAAATTTGCCTACAGAGAAGTAGGATGCTTAGGTCAGTTTATAGCGTGTCGTGTATCGTTGTGCGAGCTCTTATAGCACTTTATGATCTCAGGACACACACTAAATTTGTTAAGTCCATTTAAGCTCTGACCAGTGGATATAAAAAGTAAGCGACTAAACCACCTAATGTCACCTTTACCAAGCCACCTGATATAAAAGGAAAAAAGCCAGATTCAAGCGCATCATACACGCCAAAGATGAGAGATAGTCTTAAGACACCGCAAAGTAAGATCAAGCCTGTACCGGCAGTCATGACTAATATACATTTCCACAAACGATCATGCCATCCGCGATCTGCGAGTGAGCCTACTGCATAAGCCCCCACTATAAAACCCACCAGATAACCTAAGCTGGGCCCAGCAAGCGTATCCATACCTGAGGCCCCTCCTGAAAAAACTGGTGCCCCTATGGCACCCGCGGCCACATACATAAGTACAGCTAATGCTCCCCTTTTAGCACCAAGAAAAAATCCAACGAGTAGCACTGCAAAGGTTTGCCCACTGATGGATATTCCAGCCTGATTGAGCGGCAGCTCTATCTCTATTTGAGCAAAGATGCTGATAAAGATCACGGAGAGAACCAGATAAATTAGCTGAAAAGAAATGTTTTCTGATGTCAAAACTGATTTTGTAATTAATCGATGACTCGCTCAATGTCGGCACCTAATGATCTAAGTCGTACATCAATATCTTCATAACCCCGATCTATTTGCTGAATATTCAAGATCTTACTCTCTCCGCTGGCTGAAAGTGCAGCGATCAGCAGCGAAACACCTGCGCGTATATCTGGCGAAGTCATGGTGATTCCACGGAGCTGATGTTGCCTATTAAGGCCAATCACTGTCGCTCTGTGTGGATCGCACAAGATGATTTTAGCGCCCATATCAATCAGTTTATCTACGAAGAATAAGCGACTCTCAAACATTTTCTGATGGATCAGGACACTACCTTTGGCCTGAGTAGCAGCGACCAGTAGGATACTCATCAAATCTGGAGTGAATCCAGGCCAAGGAGCATCGTAAATGGTCAGTATAGACCCATCAATAAATGAACTTATCTCATAACTATCTTGCGCCTCAACAATTAGATCATCTCCTAATCTCCGAAGCTCGATGCCTAACTTCTCAAATGTTCTGGGGATCACACCGAGCTCTGCTTTATAGGCATCCTTGATAATCAACTCGGACTGCGTCATCGCTGCTAAGCCGATGAAACTTCCAATCTCTATCATATCCGGAGCTACGTCATGAGTTGTGCCTACTAAGCTCGTTACTCCTTTGATGATCAATCTATTAGATCCAATGCCAGAGATATCAGCCCCCATGCGGTTCAGCATGTTGCATAGCTGTATGAGATATGGTTCGCAGGCCGCATTGAACAGCTCTGTCTCACCCTCTGCCAGTACAGCAGCCATGACGAGATTAGCTGTCCCAGTAACGGATATTTCGTCCATGAGGATATACTTGCCTTTAAGTCCTGATCCTTCTAAGAGATATTTGTCCTCTTTATCATCATAGATAAATTTAGCTCCCAGCTTAGTAAATCCGTGAAAATGCGTATCCAGATTGCGCCTTCCTATTTTATCGCCGCCAGGTTTTGGTAAAAACGCTTTTTTATATCGTGCTAAGAGAGGTCCCATGAGCATGACAGAACCTCTAATCTTACGCGCATTGGATTGATATTCTTCAGTTGAAAAATAATTTAGGTCAACTTCTCTCGCAGTAAAGCTGTAGCTATGTTTTGTCAGTCTTTCTACCTTTACACCTAGTCCATCGATCAGTGTGATGAGCCGCTGAACATCCAGTATGTCTGGGAGATTATTGATGATAACCTCTTCCTTAGTTAATAATGTAGCGCAAAGAATTTGCAATGCCTCATTCTTAGCTCCTTGGGGGATGATGGTTCCTGAAAGTTGATTGCCACCTTTGACGATAAATGCTTCGGACATCTTTATTCTATTTAATTATCAGTGCAAGTTAATATCTATGAATAACATATTATAATTAGATATAATGTGTTACGCTCACACTCCAAAGATGTTTGATCTAAAGAATAGGGTAGGCAGATATTGATCAGCTACATGAGCTGAAAGAGTAAGAGTCGATCACAAGCTATTATTCGAGACGATGGTGATGCTGCATCTATTCGTAAAATGTGGCATTAATTCATAGAAACGAGATGATTGAGGTGTAAGCGATTAATATTTTCTGCGCCTTTTATTGTTATTGTTGTTTCTATTATTTTTGTTTTTGCCATGTTTCGTATTGGTGTTACGCTTAGGCTTAGTGTAAGAATTAGCTAAGTAATTAATGGCTTCGTCTGGTCCTAACTCTAAGCCACCGTCAGAAATCCTCTTTAGGTCTGCCTTGATCACATTATCATTGACATTAGAATCCTGATTCCACGTTTTGTAGGCTAACTTCATATACGCAGCGATCACCTTAGTGAATTCAGCCTTCTTCTCTGGATCTTCCATTTCTTTAGCCTTATTGATCAGCACCTGTACCTGATGACCATAGTGGCGGTACCTCGTTTGATAAGCTGGATATTCGAGAGAGTCTGGCTTTTTCTTAGCTTCAGCTTCTGTTGGTATCACACCATTAGGAGGTATTATATCTGGAAGATTATATTCAGCAATGTAAAAGGCGTGTCTCCATAATTTCTCCTGATACTCCATGACATTTTTAGTCTGCGGGTTCATCTGTAGCATTAGCTTGACGATGCCGTCGACTGTTCTTCTTTTTTCATCTATGTCGTCTATTGATCTGGCATAGGCAAGCATATTTTGAATATTTCTACCATATTCAGATATTCTCAAGGTACCTTTTTGAGAATTATATTCCATAGAATGTGAATCGATCATAATATTTAAACTTTATTCTACCGTAACGGATTTTGCTAAATTTCTTGGCTGATCTACGTTACATCCTCTGAAGACTGCGATGTAATAAGCCAATAATTGAAGTGGAATGACGGATAACAATGGCGTTAGTTCTTCCTCTACTTCAGGAATTTCTATGTAAAAGTCAGCATTTTTTTTGATTTCTGCTTCGTCTATAGTAATAATTGCCAAAACTTTACCACCTCGCGCTTTGATTTCGTGAAGGTTATTCAATAATTTTTCGTGAGCACTTTGGTTAGTCGCGATCAATATCACTGGCATAAAGGAGTCAATCAGGGCAATTGGACCATGCTTCATCTCTGCGGCCGGATAGCCTTCTGCATGGATGTAGGAGATCTCTTTTAGCTTCAGGGCTCCTTCTAAAGCGACGGGGAAGTTATATCCCCTTCCGAGATATAGTGCATTAGGTGCATTGCGTAGATCCGAGGCAATGTATTTTATAGTATCATTTTGCGCTAAGATGGTTTCTATATGGTTTGGGATTTCGACTAATGATTTCACCAATCTTTCTTTTCGTTCTTCAGAGATGGAGCCTCTGACATCTGCTAAATGTATAGCTAAAAGCGTCAGCACTGTCACTTGGCTGGTGAATGCTTTAGTCGAGGCCACACCTATCTCAGGACCAGCATGGGTGTACGACCCAAAGTCGGTCATCCTGGCGATGGATGACCCCACCACATTCACGATACCATACGTTTTAGCCCCATGAGCCTTCACCAGATCCAGAGCCGCTAGTGTGTCCGCTGTCTCTCCAGACTGTGATATCGCTATGTAAAGGTCGGTATCCTTGATGATTGGATTACGATATCTGAATTCTGAAGCGTACTCTACCTCAACTGGCACTCGGGCTATGTCCTCAATTAAGTACTCGCCTATAAGCCCAGAGTGCCACGATGTTCCACAGGCAATGATTACGATCCGCTGAATTGCTTTGAGATCGTAGCCAGACCTTTGTAGGCCGCCCAGATGGATCGTGGATCTTTCTGGAATGACTCTGCCTCTCATACTTTCCCTTACCGTATGATGCTGCTCAAAGATCTCCTTGAGCATGAAGTGATCGTAGCCGCCTTTCTCCAACTCTTCGATAGTGAAGTCCAATTCTTCTATCATGCCGCTGACAGGCTCATTCTTCAGATTAACAATATCATAGGACATGTCACGATGTAAGGTCACGATCTCACCATCCTTAAGATAAATGACTTTTTTAGTATGCTCTAAGATAGGCGTTGCGTCTGATGCTAATATCAACTCATCCTTATTGACTCCCATCACTAAGGGGCTGGACTTTCTAGCACCTACTAATTTATCTGGATTCTCTCGATCCATCACGACTATGGCGTACGCGCCTTCGACTCTGGAAAGTGCGACCCTCACCGCTTCTGTAATGTCCAAATCTTGCTTCTGTTGAACTTCCGAGATTAGATTGACTAAAACCTCAGTATCTGTCTCACTATAGAATTCATACCCCAACTTAATTAAAGCCTGCTTTAGCACGCTATAGTTCTCAATGATGCCATTATGGATCAGTGATATCCTTTCATTATTAGAGTTATGTGGGTGCGAGTTTTGATCATTAGGTTTGCCGTGCGTGGCCCATCTGGTATGTCCAATACCGACTGTGCCATCTATTATGGTGTTTCCTAATGATTGCAGGAGGTCTAATACTTTTCCCTTTTTCTTGCTGGTTATAATGCGCTCATAGGCAGGAGAATAAACAGAGATTCCAGCACTATCATAGCCTCGATACTCCAATTTTTTTAAACCTTCTACGATGATCGGAAAAGCTTCACTTTGACCTATGTAGGCGAATATTCCACACATGTACTGTTATTCACATTATAAAACGGTGAGCGTCACATTTAATTTTATCGGGTACTCAGGATGATCAGGACCATTCAGAATGCTGCGACTTACTCGATCATTGACACTTAAGGGGGATATTGTGACTATAGGACCTATTTCTCCATTGAGTATTTTAATCACTGTTCTGGAAATATTCATTTTGTACCTGAATAGCTGCTGACCATTATCTGTAAATGATTCTACTGATCCACCGAAAAATTGATCCAATTGATTGAACATGATGCCTTCATCTACCTCATCTATCGGTTGAGAATTCCCATTCTCATCGAGAGTAGACATGATCAAATTGTCAATCGGAGGAAAGATGCCCATATCATAATCATCTAAGTTAGCCACTACGACTTCAAGCTCAGCGCGATTGATCAGCACATCGTCTAATGTAAGCAGTGATGAAAGATCTAATTCGACTACGTGACCGACAGAGGCTTCTATAAAAAGTAGATTCTCCATAGATGTATCTGTAGTGAATTCTGTGACGATGGCATCGTCAATCTCTTGCTCAAACTCTGTGAATTTCCTACCAAAAGGAACGCCGACAGACAAATCATTAAGGCCATATTCGTAAATTAAGGAGGTATCTCCTCTGGAATAATAGCTAAGCAAACGGCTATTGAAAGATCTATTGTCGATAGTAACCCCAAATACAGAACTTTTGGAAGGTGTAGACTCCACTTTGATACCTCTGAAGGCAGAGACGAATGCTGAGTCCGTTTCTATCTCATTAAATAGAGTGAATAACTCATTGCTAATGTCATCTCCCATCGGGATTCTAAGCTGGGGCGACTCTGTAAGAGTCTGATCCAATTCGGGATTATATACTTCAACAGAATCAAAATTAAGTGAAACATTAGATGCTGACGCTATAGGTGTAGGGTCAGTCATGATTATTCTATTAGAATATAATTCATCAAATGTCCTTAAATCCTCTGTCACGCGAAAGACTTCAATATCATGAGTGGCGCTGCTATCACCGTATAGACCTTGATTATCAAAATATAATACCAAGATCATCGAATCTAAAACATCTGAATCTCGATAATCAGGAATTACTACTCTGGGTGGAACCGACTCTGTCGTATAGTGAACTTCCGTAATTAAAGACGCTTTATTCTTTCCAAAATAAGGATCTTCTAACTCGCCAATTAAGTAAGTTGTCAGATTTACATCTCTAAGATTATAAGTTCTAATCGAGTCTATTCTTACCGTTTTTGCTTTTACAGTCAGCGTATCTATATTATTAATCTGCAGATCTCGACCATCAAAAATATCAGAGCCTACAATGGTCGACTCGTTACATGATGGGAGTGTGAGGACTGCTACAGTGATTAGGCATGTCGCTACGACTGCGTACCTACGCAATGAATCAAATTGGATCAAATCTCTATTCTTCTATCAAGGATTTATAAAAATTGATATAGGCCTCTAAGTAATCTTCCTTGCTGTGAAGGGCAAGTTTAGGTTTGTCAGAAGATTCAAACATATCAAGAACGTGCTGACCTAAGTCATCGCTCCCTTGAATCATTGCATCTGTATGGTGCATAGCTCCAGCATTTAGGCTGATTGCCCCATCATGCTTGTATGCGTCCAACTCCTTTTCTTCCAGATTATTAATTAAAGCCTTGTCGAAAAAATCATCTCCAAAGTTCTTTTCATACTCATTCGCATAAGCAGAATATATGATCTTAGAATCTGCAAAGATCGGATCGTTCATATAAACAGACTTCAGGTAGCATGGGATAAGGCTGGTCATCCATCCATGGCAGTGGATCAGATTAGGCGGCCAGCCAAATTTCTTCACTGTCTCCATCACCCCTTTGCAAAAGAAAATCATCCTGTCGAGATTGTCTTCAAATGGCTTTTCATCCTCATCATTGAAGATGAATTTTCTCTTGAAAAATTCTTCATTATCTAAGAAATATACTTGAAGTCTTGACCCTGGAAGCGAAGCCACCTTTATGATTAATGGGTAATCATCATCATCGACAATGATATTCATTCCAGAAAGACGAACTACCTCGTGTAGTCTGTGTCTTCTTTCATTAATAATTCCATATTTAGGCATCAGAACTCTGATTTCCATGCCTTTCTCTTGTGTGTACTGAGGAAGTTTAGCCACGAATTCAGAAATATCGCTCAGTGCAGTGTAGGGGTTCATCTCCTGTGTGACAAATAATACTCGCTTCTTACTCATTCAATTTGTATTTAGCCGAAATTCAATTTGGGCGGCAAAGATACGAATATTAAAGGAAATAAAATGATTTATTGAGCTAATAGCCTAATAATGAAAAAGTTATGAAAGCCTTAACTATATTTTTTAGCTTCAGTAGGACGATTTAATGGTTGTTAATTAGGCCCACAGAATGGACCACATAGTTCTGTCTATTATCGACCCTGAAAGCTGAATTTAGCTGATCTATAACTATGCTGTTCATGTAATGAGCCTACGTTAATCCCATTTAAGCGTATTTTATGGTACTCTTTTCCCTGTGCTGGCAGTCCAAATTTCAAACCATTGATCATTGGTGATTTCCCTTTCATAGGCCTGCTTAGCAATCAAAATCCGATCTATCTTAGAACTCCCCGTCACAGGAAATAATCTAGCTGGATGATGCAACAGGAATAAATATGCCATCTCGTCTATACTCCAATCATATCTATTAGCTACTTCCATCAATCTAGATCGCCGATTCACAAATTCAAAATCGATGGACTCTCCAAATAGTTTTCCGCCTCCAAGAGGAGACCAAATCATAGGTCTGAAATGATTCTTCTGACATTGATCAAATGTGCCATTTAAGAAAGGATCTAAATGTAATATAGAAGCCTCTATTTGATGGGTGACTAATGGAAAGTGAGACTGTAGCATTTGCAGCTGGGTGGTCGAGAAGTTAGACACACCAAAATAATTAACCTTTCCAGCCGCCTTTAATGCTGAAAATGCTTCAGCTATCTCACTTATATTCATTAGCGGACTTGGCCTATGTATCAACAAGACATCAATGTATTTCGTCTGTAGATTCCGCAGACTGCGATCAGCGCAGTCCATTATATAGCGTTTCGTGGTATTATAAGATTTGATCGCAAATTCTGGCCTGGCTTCGCAGGGGTAACAGATTCCACATTTTGTAATAAGCTGTACCTGATCACGCTTAATGCTGCTGGACGAAAGCGCTTCTCCAAATTCAGCTTCAGTAGTATACCCACCATAAATGTCAGCATGATCGAAGCTGGTGATCTCGTGGTCGACACATGCTTCAATGAGAGTTGACATGGCCTGCTGATCAAGTTTAGCTCCCCACTGTCCCCAGTTCATCACTCCAGCTATGACTTTAGATAGTTCTGGGCCTTTCTTAGATAGTCTTGTCTTAAATCCCATGGCTTAAAGATCGAGAAAAAATTGGAAGATATAAGAATGTTTATCACTATGTCTACGCATGATATATACCCTTGGGACTACTTTCTCGTCAAGTTGAAGATGATGTCTCTTTGTAGAGCAAAATAGTCTTTTTGTAGCAGGTACATCTTTGATTTAGGGTCGATTTACCCTTATCTTTGAAAGGCAGTTTAAAGGTGTTAATTAGATAAGGGCCGCTCAAAGTGAGTGGCCTTTTTTCGTATGTGTCTTGTTTTATTTCTATTGATTTCACGGCCACGTAGTCAGGTTATGGTAGCTTTGTGGCCATGTCTTATCCTTCCACTTTCACCATTATAAAGACTGGATTTATGGGCGTCACTGGCTTAGGTTATACAGTGATTCTGCCCATTTTGATCGGCGCCATCGTAGATCAGCTCGCATTAGATAGATCCATGGTCGGATGGATCAGTGCCTCTAACATCAGTGGATTAGCCATAGGTGGAATGGCCGCCACTTTACTTATTGGTAGGGTCAAGCTACTTACCTTGATTAGAGTGGCATGTGTTACCTTGATTTGTTTTGAATTAGGTTCTGCGTATTGTCGTACGGCCGAGTCAATGTTGATCATTAGATGCTGCAGCGGCTTAGCAGGCGGAGTCCTTTATGCCAGCTCACTGGCCAGTTTTTCGGCATTAGAAGATTCCATCAGAGCTTTCAGCATCTACATTATCAGCTATGCAGCGGTCAGTGGCGTTACACTATTTACGCTTCCTTTCTTCATCGATACAATTGGGTTCGAGGTAGGATTTTACACCTTAGCACTTATGGGTGTGATGAGTTTAGCATTTTCAGGAGTGATCCGAGAGTTCGTTACTGGCCTTAAAATTAAAGACTTCAATTCCCTACCGACGCTAATAAAGGATAAATCCGTTATCGCCTGTTTGACTTCTTACTTTCTATTACAATTGGGCGGTGGTGTAGCTTATACTTACACCGAGAGAATTGCTAAAGACGCTGCCATCAGTTCTGAATTTATCGGGCTTGTCTTAGGTTTAGGAGCTGCTGTCTCGGTTATGGGCGCCTTCACCGTGATTAAAGTGGGTAATCGATATGGTCAGAGATGGCCAATGTCCATTGCTATGGTCATGATGGCGGCATCAATTGCACTCTTGTTCAAATCAGAATATGCGTATTTATTTCTAATCGGAAGCTGTATGATGGGGGCATTTTGGTCTACTCTATTACCTTTCTATCAGCAGATGCAAGGTCAGTTTGATACCTTAGGCAGGATCGTCACTATTGGCACTGTCGTTAATATGGGAGGAAGAGCTGCAGGGCCGGCGCTAGCTGCACTGACACTCGGTGATGCAGCATATGAGAACGTATTGTATTTGTCCATTGGCGCAGTGCTATTAGCATTAGGATTATTGAGTCCCTTGATCTGGAAATCGGAATCCGCGCGGTGAATACTGAATAAGAATATGCCTAATGGAGGCGCTAACGATAGATCATCAAGTAAAACTTGATTGTCATACCTTTTCATCAAAAATCTCGCCACGCGATGCCATACCATATTAGTTTTCCCTGTAATTGTACTTGGCTACCAAGATATGACACCTACGGCATTATTATATTTACTTTTGAATATACCTAAATGCCCAGATTCCATCGGCGGCATGTAAATTTTTAGAATCGTATATTTAGTTCTCAAGCATTGAATATGGGCATTAATAGACGAATCCATAAAAAGACAGCATCTCCAAATTCCCGCAACTTTTAACTAAGGAGATTTCGCAGCTATTTTATTCATAATGTAAGTATCTATGATGCGATCTAAGCTTTTTAATGGTACTGATCCATTCTCCAATACCTTATCATGAAACTCACGGAGGTCGAAATCATCACTCAGCGCTGACTCTGCCCGCCTGCGGAGCTCGCGTATCTTGAGTTCGCCCATCTTGTAGGAAACAGCCTGACCAGGCCATCCGATATAGCGGTCTATTTCTGTCTTGACTTCATGCATGGATAAAGCCGTATGAGATGCCATAAACTCTATCGCCTCGTCCCTGGTCCAGCCTTTGAAGTGCATCCCAGGGTCGACCACTAAGCGACAAGCACGCCACATCTCATACGTCAATGCTCCAAATTCTTCATATAGGGATTTGTACATACCAGCTTCTTTTCCAAGATATTCGGCATAGAGTCCCCAACCTTCACCAAATGCAGATATATAAGTTTTCCTAAATGCTGGACGGCCCTTCAGCTCGGCTGCGAGCATGATCTGCAAGTGGTGGCCTGGGACGCCTTCGTGCAATGACAGCGCTGGCAGCACGTAATAGGGTCTACTGTCCAACTTATAGGTATTAACCCAATACTGCCCAGCTCTATTCTTCTCATAAGATCCAGGTGAATAACGTCCTGTCGTATAGGTAGGTGCGAGAGCGTGGGGCACAGGCTTAACCGTGAGTGGCATGCGGGGTAACTTACCGAAATACTTCGGCAGCTCCCCTTCCATCTCCTTAGTAATCCAAGCGGCGCGATTAAGTAATTCGCGACCCGACTTAGGGTAGAACTGAGGATCGGTACGCAGGAAGTGTAAAAATGCAGCGAAGTCACCGTCAAATTCCAACGCCTCAATGATATCCTCCATCTCTCCTCTGATCCTACTTACTTCAGTCATACCCATCTGAAAAATTTCCTCTGGGCTGATGTCATATGTGGTAAAGTACCGTACTAACTCCTCATAGCGCTCTCTGCCATCAGTCACCCCTGAAATGCCGACAGCTGTGGGAGCATCGTGCAGATAGGGTCCAGCAAGAAAAATTCGAATTGATTGATATGCAGGCAGGACTTTTTCTTTATAAAGCTTAGTGACTTCCTCTTGGTATTCTGGTGCTACCACCTCTACGAAAAATACATCCTGTACTGGTGTTTTTATAAGGTGATCAATCAGCTTGATGCAATTATTGATGACCACTTGAGGGCTGCTTTTGCCTTGTCTCTGACCTTCCTCCATGTGAGCTTGTCGTTGGCTGAGATAGTCAGGCAGGGCCATCAGCTCGGCCGTATATTTTATTATTGACACAGAATCATTGACGGCCCTGCCTCGGATAGCGTATACGATACCTCCTAAAAAGCCTCCCTCCGAATTAAGCGGCATCAAATGAGACTCGAAGCTGAGCTCATGCGCCCAATTATTAAGAATTAAGGTAAGCATCTCGAAGTTGGTCTGCTGTTCAGATGACAGCGTGGACTGATCTAATTCAGTTAGCCTGTTTTGAAGATGATGAACAGACGCTATCTCTTGATCCCGCTTGATTTGGCTGAGATCTGGCCAATAGCTAGCAGCTTGGTCGTCAGCTCCAGCCATTAGCTCATAATCTAAGATGATATCGCTGATCGAGTCATTCGCCACTTCTTTCTCAATAGCCATGGATCTTGGAGCGCACCCAATCAAGAGGCATAAAGTGATAATGGTCAATACTATTTTCATAGTTCTAAATGTAAGAAATCATGACTTATCAGCGAAACAAATTGCTAATCCTCTAAGAGTCTGAACCACAGAATTGTACATGGACATATAACTATCTATTCGATAACGTATTCTTAAAATAGTTAGCACCGCCCTACCACATATTTACTCTCTCTTAATGTATACTTTAGCTACTCTAACAAATTATTTTCACTGAAAGAACAATTCACATATGAAAGATTTACAATTTCCAATCAATTTTAAATTTAATATTATTTCTCTCTCAAACGATTTTACTGCAACTGACGCTAATGGCAAGACTGTCGCTTACGTTAGGCAAAAATTATTTAAACTTAAGGAGGACATTACCATTTATGCAGATGAATCTATGTCCAAAATCAATTACAGCATTAAAGCTGATCGATGGTTAGATTTTTCAGCTGCATATACGATTTATGATCAAGATGGATCAGTGATCGGTAAGATTGTACGTAAGGGATGGAAATCCATTTGGAAAGCACAGTATGAGATCATTGATCAACATGACCATGCTCAATTTAAAATCGACGAAGAAAATCCGTGGATCAAAGTAGCTGATTCTATTCTGGGAGAAATACCACTTTTAGGCATGCTCACTGGATATTTGTTCAATCCAAGTTACATCGTCACTAATTACAATGATTCTGAAATTGTCAAACTGACTAAATTTCCCTCTTTATGGAGTCGCCACTTTGAATTAATTAAAGTAGGGCATTTAGATTCCGACGATGATGATCGAATTATGCTTGGACTAATGATGATGATTCTTTTAGAGCGCAAGCGCGGGTAATTAAAATCTCGAAATAATATTTTTTCTTGATCTTTTTTTAGTAGTGAATGTAACACTGTCAATACATTTCATCATTAATTAATCGCCACAATTTATTACAAAAATTGCTGCAGCTTATCCTTAAAATAGGTCGCGCTGTGTGCTGCACTTATCATAGAGTTACTGGTGTAATTACCACCCTGCTCAATGTAAAAATACTCTAAACCTGATACTGCAGGGTCTGGCAGCAGCTTGACATAGTCAATTGATCCATTGCCGAGCTCAGTATAATCACGGGTGACTTTATCCATATCTTTGATGTGCCACATGACAAATCTACCTGGCTGTTTGGCGATCAATTCTGAAGGACTGAAGAAAGAAGAATGCATGACCCAGTACATATCAATTTGCAACTTCACTAATGCTGGATCAGTATCGCGCAAAATGATATCATATCCATTATCGCCATCAAGATCTTTGAATTCGTAGCCATGATTATGATATGCAAAACCTAAGCCTGCAGCATTAACTTGCTCCCCTAAAAGATTAAGTTTCTGTGTCATCAGTTTAAAGTATTCGATCGTCCTAAGTTCTGGAGATATCCATGGCCAAGTGATGTACTGACTTCTGATCTCCTTCGCTGCTATAATGCATTTATCAATGTAGCGCAAGAGGGCTTCATCAGACTGCATTAAATATGGAGAGAAGCTGTAATGTCCGCTGCTCACAGTCAGCTCCAGATCATCCAAAACATCTTTAAACTCTCGAGCTTCATAGCCATAGTAGGTACCAGCCACATCATCAAACCCGTACAGTTCAAAATCTCGATAGCCCATTTTCTTCAGCGACTGAAGTGTCTTCAGCGGGTCTAAAGCCATAGCATCCCTTACAGAATAAAGCTGATAGCCAAGTTTATATTGGCGCTGCGGTGGCCGCACAGATGCACATGATAAGGTAGATGACATAGCTAAGTAGCTGGATTTTTTCATAAAAGCTCTGCGGTTCATCGCTTGTTTATTTATCATTCGTGCACAAATTAAGTTATATTATTAGAAAACGATACTCTGTATAATAGCTCCCCTTCAATGCTACAGTGCAGCACTTCGAGTCAATTAGATAATAGCTGAGCGGTAGACCACTACCTCATAGCAACTGCATACGGCGAGTAAGTAGCCATTAGTTTATAAAGTCCCAATAGACAAATGAAGGCTTCGACTGCAATATATTGAACATTCAAAGAGGTATTCATATGATTTAGCAGGCAGTATACAGCAGGGGTTAAAATATACTTGGCCCTAATTTGTTCTTAATAAAAATCGAAGAAGCCAATAGTTTAAGGAGTCTAACTTTTTAAAAGATCTCCATTAAGATCTTAATTTTTTTGTGAAATTTATATCAATACAATAATCTAATTCTTTTCCAATAAAAGAGTGATCTTTGAAATATGAAAGGTATACAGGATACGAAAAGCAGTACTTTACGTCAGTTATTAGGAAATGGGTTAACCTACGAAATACCAAAATTTCAGCGCGACTATTCCTGGGAAAACGAACAATGGGATGATCTCTGGCAAGACATGCAATCTGTAGTCAGTGGAACAGAACCAGGCCACTATCTTGGTTATTTAGTATTACAAACTCGCGATGATAAAAATTTCAAAGTAATCGATGGACAACAACGAATTACTACATTAAGCATATTAATTCTAGCAGCTATTAAAGTCCTTCAATCATTTGTAGATAATGGCATTGAGCCAGAAAAAAATACCAAGCGTGTAAATTCCTTTAGAAGTAATTATATAGGGTATTTAGATCCCGTTACATTAATAGCCACTAACAAATTGAAACTTAATCGTAATAATGACGATCTCTATAGAACTAAATTAGTACCATTAGAGAATTTACCTCAAAGAGGCCTTAATTCTTCTGAACGATTGATGAAGAACTGTTTTGAATGGTTTGAGATTAAATTGAAGAGCTCATATTCTACTGGAGAAGCAATCGCAGAATTTATAGATATAACTATAGATAAACTCTTTTTTACAGTCATTTCGGTAAGTGATGAATTAAACGCATTTAAAGTATTTGAAACTTTAAATGCAAGAGGTGTACAATTATCTGCCTCTGATCTACTTAAGAACTATTTATTCTCAGTCGTAGACTCAAATAATCCCCATAATTCTGAAATTTCAGAAATTGAATCTATCTGGGGAAAGATCATAGGTAAGTTAGGTAGTCAGAAATTAGCTGAATTTCTCAGAGTTTATTGGAACAGTAAATATAGAACAGTCAGAAAAAATGATTTATTCAAGGCAATAAGAAGAAATATTTCAGAAAAAAAAGAGGTTTTCGAACTACTTAGAAATCTTGAAAGATGTTCAGATATCTATATGGCACTGCGCAACCCAGATGATGAATTATGGCACGGAGATAAACAATTAAGTAGTAACCTAAATGCGCTAAACCTTTTTCAAGTCAGACAACCATTCTCCTTGCTACTCGCTGGCTATCAGCATTTAGATCCTCAAGGTTTTAGAAGATTACTAAATGATATAACCATACTTTCATTTAGATATAACATTATTAGTGGACTGAACCCTAATGATCAAGAATCCATTTATAACGAACTGTCACAATTTATTAGATCAAATAATAAGTATGATCTAAATTTCCTGCAAAAAATAGATCCAAAAAACGATTCATTTGAAGCTGCTTTTTCTAATAAAGAATTTAGAAGAACTAGTAGAAATCATAAGATTGTAAAGTACATACTAGCGAAAATCGAAAGACATCTTTACTCTTCTGATATAGATTTATTTAGTGACTTGTATACCATTGAACATATACTGCCTGAATCAAACGGTGAAAATTGGAAGCATATTCCTGATGATGTATTTGAGAGATGTATCTATAGATTAGGAAACTTAGCTATTTTGGAAAAAAATCATAATAATGATGCTGAGACTAAAAGTTATGACGATAAAAAAATAATTTTTGAAAAGAGCTCAGTATCCACGACACAGGTAATACCGAAATATTATAATCAGTGGGGTGAGGCCGAGATTAATTCTCGTCAAAGTCAGTTAGCTAAACAAGCAAAACAAATTTGGAAACTATAAAGAATTGGTATAGCTAAATTACTAAACGAAGCCGCGTCCTAAATCAAACTTATCAATATTATCGAAAAAGAATAGTTAGCATGATGCTACACGAAGCATGACGGATATGTACTATCCCTACTCAAGAGCTTTTCATAGAATAGGCGATGTATTATAAGCCGATATTTCACTTTGCTTTACGATTAGAAACGTATTTTTGAACCTTCATAAGAATTGTATGACCTATGGCAGATGACATATTTAGTAAAGTAGCAGCAATGAAAGGCCGAATCCTTAGTACGGGAGCAGCAGACGCTGAGCAGCTCGAAGCTTTTCGTATCCAATTCTTAGGCACTAAGAATAGCATAAAGCCTCTTTTTGCAGAAATGAAAAATATCGCAGATGAGCGCAAGAAAGAGTTTGGTCAAGAACTTAATCAACTAAAGCAATTAGCTCAACAGCAATATGAAGATTTGAAAGCAACGATAGACCAAGGAGGTGATGATCATATAGCTGCAGATATAGACTTGACAGCGCCTCCAGGCGAACTCCAAGTTGGAGCCAGGCATCCTGTATCAATCGTCATGAAACGCATCATCAATATCTTCACCAAGATTGGATTCTCTGTAGAAGAAGATCGAGAGATAGAAGATGACTGGCATAACTTTACCGCGATGAATACGCCCGAAGATCATCCAGCTCGAGATATGCAGGATACTTTCTACTTGAAGGATTCCACATCAAGATTACTGCGCACTCACACATCATCTGTGCAGGCGCGCGTGATGACTACCAGACAGCCACCCATCAGAATCATTGCCCCAGGAAGGGTATATCGCAACGAGACGATCTCATCCAGATCACACTGTCAGTTTCACCAGGTAGAGGGACTCTATGTGGCAGAGGACGTGTCCTTCGCGGATATGAAGCAGACCTTACTCTACTTCGCGCGCGAAATGTATGGTCCAGATACCAAGATAAGGCTAAGGCCATCCTATTTTCCCTTCACTGAGCCTAGTGCTGAGATGGATGTGTATTGGGGACTCCAAACAGAGGACGACTACCGAATCACCAAAGGGACAGGCTGGCTGGAAATCATGGGCTGTGGAATGATAGATCCGCAGGTATTGACTAATTGTGATATTGATCCTGAAAAATATTCAGGATTTGCTTTCGGGATGGGTATCGAGCGGCAGGCTATGCTACTATATAATATTACTGACATCAGGATGATTTTTGAAAATGACGTGAGATTCAATCGTCAATTTAGATCAATTATTTAACTCAGGCCACGCTAAGCTAAAGCAGTATTGAGACTTTCGGAGAATGGAGACGATAGCCAAACACCGACTATCGATGACCCGAGAAATGCAAAATATATGAAGCCATCTATACCAAAAGGAACCAGAGACTTTCTGCCAGATCAAGTACTGAAACGCAAATATATATTCGGGACCATAGAGGCCGTATTTCAGAAATATGGCTATATTCCAATCGAGACGCCCACCATGGAAAATCTTAATACCCTCACTGGAAAGTACGGTGAGGAGGGTGACCGATTACTTTTTAAGGTTTTAAATAATGGTGACTACTTAGCTAAGGCTGACAATGAAGCTCTAATCAATAGAGACTCTCAGAAACTCACCCCGTCCATCTCTAAGCGAGGCATGCGCTATGACCTCACGGTGCCATTCGCCAGATATGTAGTCATGCATCAGAATGAGATCCACTTCCCCTTCAAGCGCTATCAGATCCAGCCCGTCTGGAGAGCGGATCGGCCACAGAAAGGCAGGTACCAAGAATTCTATCAATGCGACGTGGATGTAGTGGGCTCAGGGTCGCTGATGTATGAAGCTGAGCTGGTCAAGATCTTTGATGAGGTATTTCAAAAGCTAAGGGTGCCATCAGTAATTAAAATAAATAATCGAAAGATACTATACGGGGTCGCGGAGGCTGTGGGTATAGAGGACCAGTTCATCGATATGACTATCGCCATCGATAAGCTGGATAAGATCGGTGAGCAAGGGGTCCTGCAGGAACTGGCCTATAAAGGGATAGAGGGAGAGAAAAGTCAGAAGATCATAGAGCTGCTCACCATCAAATCGCTGAACGTATTGGAGAAAGCTTTTGTGAACTGCCCAGAGGGCTTGAAGGGCATAGAAGAATTAAGACAATTTCATACTTATGCTGAGTATACACCTTTTGCTAATGAAGTAGCATTCGATATTACCCTGGCTCGCGGATTGAACTATTACACTGGCTGTATCTTTGAAGTCAAAGCGAAAAACGTAGAGATTGGGAGCATCGGCGGTGGAGGTAGATATGATGATCTGACCGGGGTGTTCGGTATGAAAGATGTATCAGGCGTCGGTATCTCTTTTGGTGCGGCGCGCATCTTTGATGTGATGACAGAGCTGGATTTATTTCCCGCCTCCTTAGCGAATCAGGTACAAGTAATCTTCGTTTCATTTGATGCTAAGTCACATGAATACGCATACAAACAAGTGGCTACCCTGCGCGCCTCAGGCATCGCTTCGGATATCTATCCAGAGGTCACTAAGATGAAAAAGCAAATGAAATACGCTAACGACAGAAAGATACCTTATGTGGCCATCATAGGTGAGCAGGAGGTGGAAAATGATGTCATTTCAATTAAGCACATGGAATCAGGAGATCAGGAAAAAATATCAATAGAAGCCTTAATTAAAAAACTGCAAAATAATCAGCCAACGAAAGATACGCATGAATAAAAGGGGGTATTTTATTATAGAATGGCCGAACAGAATATCTATAATACATCGTAATCAAAAACAAAGTTAGAGCATCGCATTAGCAAAAATAAAATACATGCAAGAGAAGGATCTAAAAAGCATTCAAGCATCAATCAATCAGGGCGAGCTAAGCGTCACTGAGATCGTAGCTTACTACTTAGCTAAGATCGCTGATAGTGATGATCTAAATATTTATATTGAAGTATTCGCTGATGAGGCGTTGAGCGAGGCGAAAGCACTAGATGAGAGGATAGCATCTGGTGTATCTGTCGGTAAACTCTATGGTTCTATCATTTCGATTAAAGATGTGATATGCTATCAGAATCATCATGTCACAGCGGGCTCAAAGATTTTAGAAGGCTTCAAATCCCAATTCACTGCTACTGCACTTCAGCGTCTGTTGGACGAGGATGCTATCGTGATTGGCAGAACTAACTGCGATGAATTTGCTATGGGCTCAGCTAATGAGAATTCTGCATATGGAGTCACCCCCAATGGCGTGGATCCAGAAAGAGTCGCTGGTGGATCTAGCGGAGCATCAGCTGTCTCAGTCCAGCAGGACACTTGTCTTATAGCTTTAGGTACTGATACTGGTGGATCAGTCAGGCAGCCTGCAGGCTTCAATGGAGTCATCGGTATGAAACCAACCTACGGGCGCGTGTCCAGATATGGAGTGATCGCCTACGGGTCATCATTTGATCAGATCGGTGTCATGGGTCACCATGTAAGAGATGTAGGCATGTTTTTACTTATTATGTCAGGAGAAGATCCAATGGACTGCACCTCGAGTAGTCATCCGGTGTTATCAGAATCCGAATCTATTGATGAGGCCTCGTTCGCCTATATAGATGATGTCATGACTCATGAAAAACTGAATGATGTCATCAAAGATTCATCGCATGAGCTGATTGATAATTTAAAAGGTGAAGGTCACAGGGTTGACAAGGTTCAATTTCCACTCCTTCAATATCTGGTGCCTACATATTATGTATTAACTACCGCTGAGGCTTCTTCTAATCTGGGCAGGTACGACGGCATACGCTATGGCTATAGAAGCAAAGATGCCGACTCTATTAAGAATGTGTACCAAAAGACAAGATCAGAAGGTTTTGGGTCCGAGGTGAAACGTCGGATTATGCTTGGCACTTTTGTACTGAGCTCTGGTTATTATGATGCTTACTATACTAAAGCACAAAAAGTCAGAAGATTAGTGACAGAGGCTATCAATTTAATATTTGAACACCATGACTTTCTAATTTTACCTACCACACCTAACGTGGCTTGGAAGATTGGTGCCCATCAGAATGATCCAGTAGAGGTATATCTATCAGATATATATACAGTGATCGCTAATCTTACTGGTGTGCCAGCCATTTCACTTCCATTAGGTACTGATAGCGATGGCAATCCTTTTGGCATTCAATTAATGAGTAAAAAGTTCTCGGAAGCTAAGCTAACAGCCGTATCTGAAAAAATACTAGCAAGGTAAATCGCTCATAATGAATCAGTTATATTATGTATGCCATGTAAACAGGCCAAAGCTTGCATAATAGTAGTTTAGGACATATCTTTGCGGATTCAAGTAGTTACATATAGATTATTTATCTAATATATAAAAACTTATCCCGGTTTTTATGCCTTTGGACAAATAATTGCAGCTATTTGGTTTTGCCCAAAACACTGATTTTAAAGGTTGCCCCATGAACAAAATGTTAATTATTGCGATTGCAATATGCTTCAGTATATTGTATTGTGTAGATTCATCCATCTACGCTAACTCTATCACTATTGGTGAGTTCGCTTATGCGGAAGCCACTGATGATGTTCTCGAAGAAAGACTCCAAAATCTTTATAGTGAAGTAGATGCAAGACTGACTGCTGATGTAAAAAAATATATCCGTCAGTATACAGTCCAATATAGACATTCTGCGGAACAAATATTGGGTAGAGCTTCAGTTTATTTTCCTCTATTTGAAGAAAAGCTCAGAGATCAAGGAATCCCTGACGAAATCAAAGCTTTAGCCATCGTTGAGTCCAGACTCAATCCAAAAGCAGTGTCTCCATTGGGCGCTGTCGGTCTATGGCAATTTATTAAGTCCACGGCCAACGTCTATGATTTAAAGCAAAGTAAATATGTTGACGATCGTCGAAATCCAGAAAAATCAACTGTAGCTGCAGCAGAATTTCTGGCCGATCTTCACAAGAGATACGATGATTGGACCTTAGTTTTGGCAGCATATAACTGTGGGCCTGGCAACGTTAATAAGGCCATAAGAAAAGCTGGAAAATCTGACTATTGGAGCATCAGAAAGTATCTGCCGAAAGAGACACAACAATACATCCCTAAGTTCATAGCGGTCAATTACCTGATTAATTATTACTATGCTCATGATCTAGTCCCTGATCAGCCATCGCACCATCTTTCTGATATTGCCTCAGCCAAAGTATATAAGAGCATCTCCTTTAAAGAGATCGAAAAGAATATTGGAATTGACATAGAATATATCAAGGAGTTGAATCCTCAATATATTAAGAATCACATTCCTAATAATGATGGACGCCACGTACTGAGATTACCGTTTCAGAGCTTATTAGAATTGGCGGAAACTGAGAAAACCGTCCTTGAGATAGAGTCGCCTCATCAATCTTCATTGATTATACCTCAGACTCCAAAAATTGAACGCGAAATTCTGAAAATGGATGTCACTCCAATAGTTAATACCATTACGGTGAAAAAGCTTGAATCACTCACCCATAATATATCTACGGGGGTAGAAAGTCAGGCTTCACACCATACACCAATGATCAAGAATGTTATGTATGGACATGATGGGTCTAGGGTAAAACATAATCTAAATCAGATAGAAGCTACCCAGATTAATGCCTCCCTGCATCCTCATATAATTAAAAGGGTCTCAACCAAATAGCTTACTTTATCTTAACCAGTTTTAGTAACGCTCACTTAATCTGCAATAGATTACTTGTTATCAACTTGCCCACCCCTCACGGTCAAGGCTGCGATACTGAATCGCCTCTGCCAAATGCTCGATCTTTATGTCAGGACTGGCGGATAGATCAGCATTGGTCCGCGCCACTTTGAGGATACGGTCGTAAGCTCTTGCAGATAGCTGCAGCCTCTCCATCGCTTTTTTAAGTAAGGTCAGGCCAGCTGTACTTAGCTCACAGACATCTCTAACCATGCGGCTGGGCATCTGTGCATTGCTAAAGACTCCTGGCACATCTTTAAATCGTACAATTTGAATCTCTCTAGCAGTTATGACACGTGACCTGATATCATCGCTTCTCTCGCTGCTGCGCTCTATAGTAGACAGCTCATCTAATGATACGGGAGTAACCTCCACATGCAGATCAATACGATCAAGTAATGGTCCCGATATTTTATTGAGGTATCGCTTTACTATACCAGGTCCACAGACGCAGTCTTTCTCTGGATGGTTATAATACCCACAAGGACACGGATTCATAGAGGCGATCAGCATGAAACTCGCAGGGTAGTCCACAGTGACTCTGGCTCGGGAGATGGTCACTCTACGTTCTTCCATAGGCTGACGCATTACCTCTAAGACTGTCCGTTGAAATTCAGGAAGTTCATCCAAAAAGAGAACTCCATTATGAGACAAAGATATCTCTCCTGGACTGGGGTTAGATCCACCGCCGACCAGGGCTACATTACTGATGGTATGGTGGGGCGATCTGAATGGTCGCTTAGTCACTAAGGAGGCATTCTTCCCTAACAGACCTGCAACCGAATGAATCTTAGTGGTCTCCAGCGCCTCGTGCAGAGACAGCGGAGGCAGGATGCTAGGTAATCGCTTAGCTAACATCGTCTTACCTGCTCCAGGCGGTCCAATCAAGATCACATTATGACCTCCAGCCGCAGAAATCTCTAAAGCTCTTTTGATATTTTCTTGACCCTTCACATCAGAAAAGTCAACATCATAATCATTCACATCACTTTCAAAAATCTCTCTGGTATCAAGTTCAATAGGATTTAATTCTAAATTACCTTCCAAAAATCCGACAGCTTCCTCCAAATTATCAATACCATACACAGGCAAATTATTCACAATAGCAGCCTCGAATGCATTGGCCTTCGGAATAATCAACCCCTTATATCCTTTCTTCCTCGCTTCTATAGCTATAGGGAGGGCGCCTCTTATCGGTCTGATACCGCCATCCAAGGCGAGCTCACCCATAATCATAAATTGATCTAAGTCTGGAGCTTCTATTTGTCTAGTAGAAGCGAGCACGCCGAGCGCTATAGGCAGATCATAGGCAGAACCCTCTTTTTTGATATCTGCCGGCGCGAGATTGACGACTATCTTAAGTCGTTTCATCTGAAACCCAATATTTCTGATGGCCGCCTCGATACGCTGAAATCCTTCCTTGATCGCATTATCGGGCAGTCCCACCATATGATAGAAATTTCCTGTTGCGACAGGACCTCCAGCATTGACTTCTACAGTGATTGATCGTGCATCCACTCCATGTACCGCACCAGCAAAAGTTTTTACAAGCATATTATCCGATTGTTATCTGAATTATAAAGCCAACGAAGTAGCTAACATTTACAATTGTCTAATTAGCTATTACCTCAATATAACAATCTTCTTTTCACAGACTAAATAGTCTAGTCTTAAATATGAGTGGTTGATTAAGATTAAACTACCACTACCGCTAATCCCCTGTCGAATTTTAGCGCTATACTTTGTCATCGACTCTGGTTTGATTCATCACTCAATAAGCGCTTTTACCATGAGGACTATATAGACCGCCAGCTCATGATGAATCTAAGCTGAAGGAGAGAATCAAAATCAATGTAGCTATACTAACCTAATGTAATGTCCAAAATCACCAAGGACCTTAACTATATTAAGCTTATTCAAAATTATTTATAAGATATAGTTTGTTCAGTGTGAAATTTCTATCTACTTTTGTAATATTAATTTATGAAACTTAATAGTAGAAATGTATTGGCTTGTTGTTGCTGTTGTTGCCCAGAGCAATGATGCGACAGTAAGACCTATATTTTTTCTATAGATAAAATAAATCAAGCGCCTTTCTGAAGTATATTCGGAAAGGCGTTTTTTACTTTAAATCAGATATGAAGAAATCTAACCGAGATATTTGTTGTACCGCATGCTGTTGTTGCTGTGTGATCACGATAGATCATTTGTTAGGTTATTTATAGAATAATAGAAACATTCTTAAAAACCCTTTCAAACTTGATCATTTGGAAGGGTTTTTTCATTCGCACCAATATTATAAAAATTACTTTATCATGAGCTTATTCACAGAGTATCCAGACATAGCAGCAGCTGACCGCAAGGATATCGTAGAGCTAAAAGAACGCATTAAGGACTTTCGTACAGGCAAAGAGGACGAAGAAAAATTCAAACTCTACCGTCTGACCAGAGGCGTCTATGGACAGCGGCAGCTAGGCGTCCAGATGTTTAGAATTAAAGTACCCTATGGTAAGATCACTCCGCGCCAAATCAAGGTGATTGCTGATATAGCTGATCAGTATGGATCTAGTAATCTGCATCTTACTACAAGACAAGATATACAGTTGCACTATGTAAAATTAGAGGACTCTCCGAAGGTTTGGCTCGAACTGACTAATAATGGAATGACAGGGAGAGAAGCCTGTGGCAATACAGTAAGAAATCTGACAGCTTCACCTACTGCAGGGATCGACCCCGCTGAACCATTTGATGTGACACCTTATGCTCATGCCACAGCCTACTACTTTCTGCGTAATCCTATCTGCCAAGATATGGGTAGGAAGATCAAGCCCAGCTTCTCGTCAAGTGATGCGGATACAGCTTTTAGTTATTTTCATGATTTTGGGTTCATTCCGAAAATAAAAAATGGTGTCAAAGGCTTCAAGGTCTTAGTCGGTGGAGGATTAGGTGCTCAAGCTATCTTCGCCCCTACAGCGTTTGAATTTTTGGAGACCGATAAGATCATTCCATTCATGGAGGCAAGTCTGCGCGTCTTTGATCGATACGGAGAAAGAGCCAAAAGACAAAAAGCTCGAATGAAATTCTTAGTGAAAAAGCTGGGTATTGATGGCTTTATGGATTTGGTGAATGAAGAATGGAAATCTCTAAAACACCAAAGCTATCCCATCCAAGCTGTGGACTATAGTCAGGAAGAGGCAGTTAACTATTTCGAACCCCAAATTAAACAAGTCTCAGAATCTCAGCCATACGATCTGTGGATCAAAACCAATACCTTCGAACAAAAGCAATCAGGCTACTACGGCGTATACCTAAAAATATTACTGGGAGACATCAGTTCAGATAAAGCCAGAGAATTAGTACCGATACTCGAAAAATACGCCGCCCAAGATCTGAGGATCACGGTTAATCAAGGTCTTCTCCTGCGATTCGTACACAAAGATCACTTAGCTGAACTATACATGGCGCTGAAGTCCATCGGTATGGCTGATCCTGGATTTGATTCTATCGGAGATGTCACCGCTTGCCCAGGGACTGATACATGTAATCTTGGTGTGACGAATAGCACAGGCTTAGCTGAAGTGATAGAAGAGATGATCCGGGACGAATACCCAGAACACTTAGAGGAGAAGCACATTAAGATAAAAATAAGCGGCTGTATGAATGCTTGCGGGCAGCATATGGTCGGCAATATCGGATTCAGCGGTAGCTCGATCAAGAAGAATGACTTAGTCATACCTGCTATGCAAGTCGTACTCGGTGGAGGCACTGATCCGTCAGGCCAAGGCTGGATAGCAGAGAAAGTCATCAAACTGCCAACTAAGAAAATCTTGGATGGAATTCGAGCGCTGCTTAATGACTACGATCAGCACGCCACGGAAGGCGAATATTATAATGATTACTACAGAAGACAGGGAAAGAAATACTTCTATGAGTTGCTCAAACCACTCGCAAATATTGAGCTTCTATCGGGCACTGACCTATTTGACTGGGGTCAGGATCATGAATATAAGCAAGAGATTGGCGTAGGTGAATGTGCAGCAGTGGTATTGGATCTGGTCGGAACCATCATCAAGGATGCCTCGGAAAGACTGGAAGAAGGCAAAGAAGAATTAAAACAAGGTAATTTTTCTGAGGCTGCTTATTTTGCCTATTCTACCAGAGTCATCGCTGCTAAAGCATTACTTCTAGCTGACGACATCAGTTGCAATACTCAGATCAATATTATCAATGACTTCCAAGAAAAATTTGTAGAAGCTGGCAAGCTATCTTATACTGGTGATTTCAGAGAAGAGACGCTCGCCATCAAGAAGCAAGAACCGACGGAGGCCTTTGTAAATACCTACTTAGCCAATGCGGAGGCATTTTTAAAGCAAGTCTTAGACTATAGAGCAGCTGCCGCGAATGGGGCTGAAGATAAAGAAGTGATAGGTAGTTACTATAAAGCATAGATAATGAATCAAAACTCAAAAACAAGAGTGACGCTGGTCGGTGCCGGGCCTGGAGATAAAGATCTGATCACGGTGAAAGGATTGAAGGCCCTTCAGACAGCTGATGTGGTCCTCTACGATGCACTCATAGATAAGGCCCTATTAGATGAGGCTCCAGCTGAGGCCATCAAGCTCTTCGTAGGTAAGCGCGCTGGGCAACCTTGCAAAAAGCAGGAGGAAATCAATGAGCTGATCGTGCAGTCGGCATTCGAATATGGGCACGTAGTCAGACTCAAAGGAGGCGATCCCTTTGTATTTGGTAGAGGTATGGAAGAAATAGCATACATTAAATCTCACCATGTAAAGGTAGGTGTGATACCAGGTATCTCTAGCTCCGTAGCGGTACCGGCTTTACAAGGCATACCCGTTACCTCCAGAGGGATCAGCGAGAGCTTCTGGGTTCTAACAGGCTCTACTAAGGACCATCAGATGTCTCGTGACATCGAGATAGGATTACAGAGTCAAGCGACCTTAATCATCCTTATGGGTATGCGAAAGCTGGCTATGATCGCAGATATGATCAAACTGGAAGGATCAGCGCAGAAACCTATGATGGTCATACAAAACGGTAGCCAAGCTGATGAAAAATATGTGATTGGCACGGCTGAAACCATTGCTGCCAGAGCTCAAGCCGCTCAGATAGGGACACCCGGCATAATCGTCATCGGTGATGTGGTGCAACTACACCCTGATTGGATCAAGGAAAAAGTAAGCAGCACATGGAAAAACCAGTAAGCCAAAACCCATTATACCCTGTGTTTTTTAAGCTGGACAGACTTCAGATGCTAGTCGTAGGTGCAGGTGAAGTAGGTTACGAAAAGATTTTTTTTATTTTGAAGAGTAGCCCTAATGCTAATATCACCATCGTCGCGCCGTGGGCTCGAGAGGAGGTGTCAGAGCTGATTAATAATGACAACTATCAAATCAAATGGATGCAGAGAAAATTTGAAACGAATGACGTAGATGGCTTTGATTTGATCGTCGCTGCGACTAACTTTCCAGAGGTGAATCAGGAAGTATACTCCGCTGCTAAGGCCAAGCGTAAACTGATCAATGTCGCTGATACTCCTGAGCTTTGTGACTTTTACCTTGGATCCATAGTGACTCGAGGCAATCTGAAGGTCGCCATCTCCACGAATGGCAAGTCACCAACCTTCGCTAAACGATTCCGCCAGGTCTTAGAAGATGTACTGCCAGATGACTCAGCAGCTCTAGTAGAGAATCTCAAATTATTCAGAGATCGGCTGAAAGGAGACTTCTCCCACAAAGTAGAAGAACTCAATAAAATTACTTCCTCACTATTAAAATCAGAAGAACCAGTATGATCGATACTTCAAAAACAGTGGAGGATATTGACGTAGATCAGCTAAATGCAGACTATCAAGAGCTGAATCCTATTCAAAGATTAGAGAAGCTCTTTTCCGATTATGATCATGATGAAATCATGGTGACCTCCTCCTTTGGTACCACATCAGGTATCTTGATGAGTATGGTAAGCAAGGCAGCACCTGGTCATCCCATACACTTCATTGATACCACTTTTTGCTTTAAGAAGACCATAGACTACAAGCAGTCGCTGACTGAAATCTTAGGCCTGAACATTGTCCATATCCTTCCTGATGTTGAAGATAATATGATGGCCAGGGAGGTGTCACTCTGGGAGACAGATACGGATAAGTGTTGTGACCTGAATAAAATCAAGCCTTTTGAACCATATAAGGCAGGTAAAAAGATTTGGATCTCGGGATTGCTCATGAATCAGACACCCTTTCGGGAAAACCTGAATATATTCGAGCGCAGAGGTTCAATCATTAAGATGCATCCGAATATAGATACCTCTGCTAGCCAGTTTGACATGTATCTCGCTGACAATGATATCCCTATACACCCGATGAAGTTAGAAGGCTTTGGCTCAGTGGGCTGCACACACTGCACGCTGAAGGGAGAGGGAAGATCTGGACGGTGGTCAGACCAGTCCAAGACGGAGTGCGGTATTCATCTATAGTAGATATATGAGTCCACGATAGTCAATCATTATACACGATATATTACCAAGTATGAGCGATTACTTATATCCAGCTTTCGTAGTGAATCGTTTTAATTCTAAATACTTTTGCAACACGTTTAAGAAGATACATAATCATGATTCAGACAGACATAATTATCATTGGGGCAGGTCCATGTGGCCTATTCACTGTATTCGAAGCAGGCTTACTGAAGCTGAGATGTCATCTTGTGGACGCACTGCCGATACCTGGTGGTCAGCTCAGTGAGATATATCCCAAGAAGCCAATTTACGATATCCCTGGCTACCCCAGTATTTTAGCTGGTGAACTAGTGGATAATTTAATGGAGCAGATTAAACCTTTTAATCCTGGATTCACCTTAGGAGAGAGAGCTGAAAGAATAGAGAAAGTGGAAGATAAAAAATATAGACTAACGACTAGCCACGGTACTGTCATAGAGGCACCTGTCATCTGTATCGCTGGAGGACTGGGATGTTTTGAACCTCGTAAGCCACCGATCGAAGGCTTAGCCCAGTACGAAAATAAAGGTGTAGAGTATATGGTGAAGGATCCAGAAAAATTTAGAGATAAGAAACTCTTGATCGCTGGTGGGGGAGACTCAGCATTAGACTGGACCATAGAGCTGGCAGACATAGCTAGTGAGATCACCCTGATTCACCGACGGACCTCATTCAGAGGTGCACTCGATAGTGTGGATAAAGTCATGGCTTTAGCACAGACTGATAAGGTAAATTTAATCACGGAGGCGCAAGCTATCGGTGTGAATGGTAATGGTGTCCTAAGAGAAGTTATCGTCAAATCAAAATCTGATGGGGAATTCACCAAGCATGTAGACTACTTCATTCCTCTATTCGGCCTGACTCCTAAACTGGGGCCCATAGCTGACTGGGGTCTAACCATTGATCGCAGCGCTATCGCTGTGGATACGCGAGATTACAGTACAAATGTTGAGGGCATCTATGCCATAGGAGATATTAATACCTACCCAGGCAAGCTAAAATTGATCCTTTGCGGATTTCACGAGGGAACCCTGATGGCGCAGTCCGCATTTAAGTATATATACCCTGATCAAAAGTTAAGTTTTAAGTATACAACTGTTGCTGGAGTCAATGGATTTGAATAATATGGAAGAGAATGTCATAACATTGACCGTGATTGATCGAGAGGGTCAAGAGCATAAACTCGAAGCTCCCACTGACATGAGTTTTAATTTGATGGAGATCTGCCGTGCTGCAGAACTGCCAGTAGAAGGTACCTGCGGTGGCATGGCCTTATGCGCTTCATGTCATTGCTACGTTAAAACAGATCATCAACTACCTGAACAAACAGAAGATGAGGAGGATATGCTAGATCAAGCATTCTTCGTAGAAGACAATAGTCGGCTGAGCTGTCAGCTACCTATCACACATGAACTTAATGGTTTGGTCGTAAAATTGGCCCCAGTGGATGAGTCGGCCTAAGCTAAACAAAAGTGTATACGTGCTCTTTCACTTATATATTTTTTAATACTTTGACTTTTAACTTAATCTATGTGGTAGAGTATATAGAAATAAGTTGATCATTCACTTCTTAAATCACCAATATGCAGATAACATTAGAAAGACTTAACGACTCTAAGCATTTTAGAGCCACCAACGATGAAGGGCACTCTATAGAACTATCAGGTGATGGCAATGCCGTGGGACCCATGCAGTCAGTTCTTATGGCCGCAGCCGGATGCAGCACCATCGATATAGTGATGATCTTAGAAAAAATGAGACAGCCGCTTGAAGACATCAAGGTGGAAGTAACCGCTAAGAGGCGTGAGGAGATACCTAAAACATTCACTGAAATTCACCTCCACTACATTTTAAAAGGTGATTTGAAGGATAAAAAAGTGGCTCAAGCTGTCAGCAGCTCTTTAGAGAAATACTGCTCCGTTTCTTTGATGTTGGAAAAAGCTGCTACCATTTCGAGCAGTTATGAGATAGTGTCTTAAGTTGCTACCACTATTTAAATATCATCGAATGGTATTAGCCCAAGAGCTTTTAGTATATAAATCATGAGTAGGTTTATTTATTTAGTGTTCTACGGTAGATTCTACCTTAAGTATTCTCTTATCTGAATCTATACAGAATCACAAACTAAATGCAATTTTTACATAAGTCTGAGATCTAAAGTCTTGCTGATTTCACAAAGAGTGCAATGATTTACCTATCACATTACATCAGGATACCTGACATATAAGCATCCATTATTAAAATCACTTCACTACATTTGAGTCGAACTGCCATAGCTACATATGTATCCAGATATATCTTACTTTCTGCATGACCTGATCGGGACCGACCCTGATAACTGGACGAGTGTATTTAAGACGTTCGGTTTATTCCTCGGTTTAGCAGTTTTTTCGGGCGCATATATCATCTACTTAGAATTTAAGCGGATGGAGGCAGAGGGGAAGCTCGTGCCCACCACTAAGAGAATAGCTAATCACAAAAGTAAAATCTGGACTGACATCGTCATGAATAGTATTGTCGGTGGCTTCTTCGCGTTCAAGCTGCCATATATCGTCAGTCATTTTGAAGAATTTAAGACTGATGCTGCTGGTATGGTATTCTCCACTAAAGGGAACATGCTCTTTGGTATAGCCGGGGTCATAGGACTCGCTGCGCTACACTATTGGCAGAGTAAAAAAGCATTAGACGCGCCTGTGCGAGAGGTTGTAAAGACTATTCACCCTCATCAGAGAGTTTCTGATTTGACATTTATAGCAGCGATATTTGGAATTTTTGGAGCCAGACTGTTCTCTATATTGGAGAACCTAGATGCTTTCTGGGCGGACCCCATCGGTCAGCTTTTTTCTGGTAGCGGCCTGACTATTTATGGAGGCCTGCTCGTAGCCTTAGCAGCTTTACTTGTTTATGTCAGGCAGGCTAAGATACCAGTAATACATTTTCTCGATGCCATCGCTATATGCTATGTCTTTGGCTATGCTGTCGGGCGTATGGGATGTCACTTCTCGGGTGATGGTGATTGGGGCATCGTAGCTGCTGCACAACCGGGATGGTGGATTTTTCCTGATTGGCTGTGGGCCTATGAGTATCCGCACAACGTAGCTGACTTCTATCAGCGAGGACCAAAATTAGAAGGTTGTGAATGGAAATTTTGTACTTATTTAGATCCTAAAGTATACCCCACACCTGTATGGGAGACGTTAGTTAACCTTATGATATTCGCTATATTATGGGCGTTCCGTAAGAAAATGAAAATAGCTGGGACAATGTTTTTCTTGTACCTCATTTTAAATGGCATGCAGCGCTGGTGGATCGAGACCATCAGAGTCAATGAAAAATACGAAATTATGGGTTTGAACTGGTCCCAAGCGCAGTATATTGCCTTCGTATTTTTTATTAGCGGAATCTCTGGGATGATTTACTTATACGTGATCCGGAAAGAACCTCATTCATTCGAGCAGGGCACATAAAATATAGCACAATTGCATTTTTTTGTTTCCAATCATTCTATTGAATTTCCAAACCATTAGAACTAAAAGATGTTTATTTTTGTGAATCAGATTGGTTCATCATAAAATAGTAAGAAAGATATGAGTACAGTAACTACAAATCCAGTGATGCTATACACCGAGCAGACACCGAATCCAGAATCTTTGAAATTCGTCACGAACAAGATGCTATATAGAGGTACAGCGGACTTCAGAGAAAGAGAGCTGGCTGATGAGTGGTCGCCACTCGCTTCGACACTATTCGACTTCCCATATGTGAAAGGCGTATACATTTGCAATAATTTTGTCACTATCACTAAAGAATTTAACTACAGCTGGGAAGACCTTATGCTTAAGTTAAAAGAATACATAAAAGGCTACGTTGAAGAGGGCAAAGATGTACTAAAGGATGGTTTCACTGAGGCCATGGCAGAGATAGAAAAAGAGAAAGGTGTAGGCTATGAATATTCAGAAGATGAGGCAGAACTCGTCGTTAAGATAAAAGAGCTGATAGATACATACGTCAAGCCTGCAGTCGAAATGGATGGTGGAAATATCGAATTTAAATCATTTAAGGAGGGTATTGTCACTGTGATCCTGCAGGGATCGTGCAGTGGATGTCCATCTTCTACAGTCACACTAAAATCCGGCATCGAAGGGATGCTCAAGCGTATGGTACCTGAGGTCACTGAAGTAGTCAGTGAAATGGGGTAGTATAGAGAAATATAATAGTAAATAAAAGGAGTGGCTATTGTCGCTCCTTTTTTTTTAACTCTTACTAATATTAATGTTTAGAGCTCTATGATGAAGCACGCGAATTCGAATATAGACAACGGTCAATTTGCATCTTATATGGATCAAGTTAAGTCGACGGCTGAAGATACTGCGGTTTTTATTCGAGATGAGTTATATAGGGTGGATAAGGATCAGATCATCACTAAAGAGCTGAACAGTTTAGTTTCCTATGTAGATAAAACTGCTGAGGAGATGATAGTCCAGCGATTGTCCAAGGTGATGCCCGATGCTGGATTCATAACCGAAGAAGATACTGAAGATCGGACTGACCATGATTTCATCTGGATCATAGATCCACTGGATGGCACCAGTAATTTTTTACATAAGATTCCCCATTTCGCAGTAAGCATCGCACTCCAATATCAGGGCGAGACGGTCCTTGGTGTCGTATATGACGTGATGAGATCAGAGAGTTTTTCTGCCATCAAGGGTCAAGGCGCCTATGTGAATGAGGCCAAAATTCATGTCAGTCAAGTACCTAAGCTCAGTGAAGCCATGATGGCTACTGGATTTCCTTACGCCAGCAACTATGATTTTAAGCCTTTAGTTGATACCTTACAGTATTGGTTTCAGCACGCTCGAGGAATACGTCGTTTTGGTGCAGCTGCACTTGATCTTTGCTTTGTTGCGGCAGGCAGGATAGATGCCTACTACGAGTCTAAACTTCATATCTGGGATATAGCAGCAGGTGTATTGATTGTTGAGGAAGCCGGCGGCGTTGTCTCTGATTATTTCGGAGGTGACACTCACAAGGCAGGCACACAGATTGTGGCAAGCAATGCTAAAATACACTCAAAAGTCATCGAGGTATTGAGCCATAATTTTACGCAGGATACAGTATGATCATCATATAAAATGAACTTAACCGAAAATATAAAAATGGCCTTGCTCTCTCTGAAGTCTAACTTCCTGAGGTCGTTTCTGACACTGATCATTATATCCTTTGGTATTGCCTGCTTAGTCGGCATTTTGACAGCCATTGATGGAATACTTTTCTCCATGAGCGATAGCTTTAATCGACTAGGGGCTAATTCATTTCAGATCTACCCTGCCAGAGAAGAACTAAAAAGTAATCAGCCAGGTAGAAGAGCTAAGATCGCCGAGCCTATCGTATACGACCAAGCATTAGATTTTAAAGATCAAGTATCAGGTAATGGAGCAATGGTCTCAGTCAATCGATTCGCCTCTCGCTCAGCTACGGTGAAATATAAAGATGAAAAGACGAATCCCACCGTTGCAGTCATGGGCATTGATGAAAACTACTTCAGTGTCAGTGCATATAATGTCAGCCACGGTCGAAACTTTACTAAAAATGAGGCTTACAGCAGTGGCCCCAGGGCACTCATTGGTAGTGACATAGTAGAAACGCTTTTTAATGGTAAATCAGAATATGCATTAGGCAAGAACATTTCAGTCAATGGTAAGCGCTTCAAAGTCATCGGTGTCTTAGAAAGTAAAGGTTCAAGCATAGGTGGGGGTTCTGATCGTAGAATTTATATACCATTACAGCTCTGTAAGCAGACATATGGCAGTGCTAAGTCAAATTATTCGGTCATTGCAGCAGTCAGTGATGCCACACAGATAGAAAGAGCCATCTCTCAGTCCATCGGCGTATTCAGAAACATCAGAAGCTTAACGGCTGGGAGTATGAATGACTTCGAAATAAGGAAGTCAGATGGCATCCTTCAGACTCTGACTGACGCGACTACGCAGCTTCGTCTTGGCACCATAGCGATCGCTCTGATGACACTCCTCGGAGCAGCCATCGGTCTGATGAATATCATGCTCGTCTCAGTAACTGAACGAACACGAGAGATTGGTGTCAGAAAGGCCTTAGGTGCTACACGAAGCAATGTGCTTATTCAATTTTTAACAGAAGCCATTGTTATTTCGCAGATTGGGGGCATTATCGGTATCTTCCTGGGTATCATGCTTGGCAATGTTGTATCGTTTGTATTTAAGAGCCCATTTATCATACCATGGCCTTGGATTACTTTAGGATTTACGGTTTGTATTTTTGTCGGTGTCATTTCTGGACTTTATCCAGCTCTTAAGGCCTCCAGGTTAGATCCAATTGAGTCCTTGAGATATGAATAAGCGAATTATTACTCATGCATAAAGCTCAATCAGTTGATTTACTACGAAGTCATCAAATAAAGTCAATCCTGATCAATATAAAATGACAAGCTGAGCGTTCAATCCTAAAGATCTGATTTGATGTCATTCTGAATAATTTGACGTTATTCTTATACTATTGAGATTAAGATTAATATTAAACCATACAAGTTCAGCTAAATCTTGGTATTTTGAAAGCGACTGAAAATCAATTATCCTTATGCCTGATAAGGCCCATATTTTAATTGTCGAGAATGAGCCCAGCATAGCTCAGGAGCTTCTATTTAATTTGCAGAGCCTCGGCTATATAGTCATTGGTATGGCGTATGATAGTGAATCAGCATTGGGCATGCTGTCTAACAAAAAACCCGATATAGTTCTTTTAGATGTTAATATCAAAGGAGGAAAGGATGGACTAGCTATCGCTACGATCATTAATGAAAAATACAATATTCCTTTCATTTTCCTCACTACTCATTCCGATGGAGAAGTGATGGGCAGGACTAAAGACATACGTCCTTATGGATACATTGTTAAACCATTCAATAACGAAGATATTAAACATAGTGTCGCCATCGCTTTAGCTAACTACAGTATGGACTATGCGAAAGAGGAAGTCTCCAAGGAAATGCTAAACAAATTATGTCAAACGCCACTGAACGATAAAGAATTTCAGGTCATCTTGGATATCGTAGCGGGTTCTGGCACCTCTGATATAGCTAACAAAAATTTCATCTCCATCAATACTGTGAAATATCACCTAAAGAACATTTATCAAAAACTAGAAGTGTCTGACCGGACAGAACTGCTGACTAAAATCGGCTCAGATTGAACTCCCTGTAGCAGGCTTTTCATATATCCTATAAACATATTTAGTATAGATTATTATCTTGCGAGCTGAAGTAAACCCCAAGTACTTCAATCAATCTTTTGCTCTTGCTCCATGCATGTCATAGCACAAACATTGCTATACCATCCTGGGTAAATAAATAAGAAAATTTTCCTACTGTATAGATTTAATGACTGCCTCATGCTCGACTGGTATATTGAGTGAATTGGCAATAAAACATTTGTGGTTCGCATCCTGATGAAGTGCTTGAGCCTTCTGAATCATGGAAGGCTCACTAACTAAAATACTTGGGTGCAAGGTGATGCTTTTAAATTGGCCACCACCATCCACTGACTCTTCCATAATGCCCGAGGCCCGATCATGGTACTCCGTTACAATGACCCCATTAACTGAGCACAAGTGAAGATACCACAGCATGTGACATGCTGAAATGGATGAGATAAAGAGTTCTTCGGGATTATATCTAGCAGCTGAGCCCATGAAGTTGGGATCAGAAGAGCCAAGTATGGGCTCCCGCTTATTTTCTACAATGATTTTATGGTTTCTGCCGTAAGATCGGTAGTCGAACGTACCGCTTCCCTTATTACCCGTCCACTCCAGATTGATCTCGTAGTTATGTTTCTTCATATCCTTAATAATACTAAAAATCAGATAGATAATTTCAGCTTCAACTCAACTAATTTCAAAGACTCCTGAAGCTTCTCTCCCCTACTTTTATCACTGTTGGCGAATAATTTGGCAGTACGATCAGTGCTGCCATTTAACACATATCATATATCCTGGTCATCAAGTGTTAATCATTAAGCTTAGCAGATCCATCAGCCGAAAATTCGATGCGCTTGCCCAATTTCTCAGTGTAATTCCGATTCAATAGGGTGGACACGTAGTACCATTCAGCTATCGCTTTGTCCTGCATCAAGTGGAGGATGACGTAGCCGTGGTCTCTACCGTTGACGTACTTCAGATGTTGATTAGCTGCTAGAATCATTTTCTCGGCAAAAATCGTTTCCTCGGTGGGGCGGCCTTCGTTCCAATTGGCCGAGGATATACTTGGTGTCCCTATTTCTATGGCATATGACTTTTGATTGCCTCTGTATTCTCGTGGACTGACTGGCACTTCAAAGGCCCATGAGCTGTGCGTGTCGCCCGTCACAAAGACGACGTTGCTGATTTCTTCACTTCTTAGCAGTGAGGCAATAGAGTTTCGCTCTCGCTCATAGCCGTCCCAAGCATCAAAATTTACAGGCGTCTCATAGACCCGGCTCACATCCAGCGGTGAAAAAATCACCTGATTGCCGATGATCTTCCAAGTAGCATCGGAGCTAGTCAGCTTATTAGTAAACCAATCCAACTGAGTCTGGCCCAACATGGTGTGATCGAGGCTGGCTTCACCCATGGACTTTATCGGCTTAGTCCGCCCAGCAAGTCTCTCATCTAGCATGATGAGGTCCATAAGTTGACCACTGGAGTATGATCTATACAGTGGATCCCCCATACCAAGTCGCGTCGGCATCCACTCATAGTAGGCTTGCTTCGCATCGCGCATACGGGATCGATAGTCACCCTCATCTGCTTGGTGATTTTGTGCACCATCTTTATAAGCGTCGTTTGAGATTTCATGATCATCCCAAATATTTATGAAGGGCACTTTCTGGTGTATATCTTGTAAATCTGGATCAGTACGATACTGTTTATACCTTGTGCGATAATCAGATAAACTTATAATTTCTTTAGCTGGCAAGTGCTGCCTTGACAAGGTGGTATCACCATATGTCCCAGGCCCATACTCGTAGATGTAATCACCGAGATGGATGACCACGTCTACATCCTTCTTAGCTAATGCCTCATATGCATTAAAATAGCCCCACTCAAAGTTACTACAGCTCACAATGCCAAGACTTATCTGGTTGCTATCAGAAGGTAATGTTTTAGTTTGGCCTATTGGTGAATCTGCTTTACCGTAGCTAAATCTGTAGTAATATCTCTGACCAGCCTGAAGCTGCTGGACATCTACTTTGACCGTGTAATCTATGGATGCATCAGTCATCACCTCGCCTGACTGAATAGGTTTCTTCATATCAGCTTGTCGGCTGACTGACCAGGAGACCTTATGACTAGTTTTTGAGGAGTCATTTATTCGAGTCCATATCACCACTGCTGATTCTGTAGGATCTCCAGAAGCTATGCCTTGAGCAAATACTTTGTTAGTATCTGCTCCTGCGGTCCGCTTAGTCGTACTACATGCCAAGAGCGTCATGATCGTAGCTATCGTGAACAATATGTTATAGATTTTCATTTATATAATATTAGTGATGGTATAGATAGTCAATTGTGACTAAAACGATAGAATTTAACTTTCTAATAAAAGAATAAAATAATCTTGATTATTGTAGCATTATGTGAGTACTATTATTATTTTTGACACTCAACTTCACACTTATACCGGTTAAAAAAATATACAGTCATAATGTTTGTTATGACTAACTTTGTAAAGTTGTTCTTTTAAATTGGGGGATCTTTTGCCCGCCCGGGTTTAGGTCCCCTGTTTTTTTTCTCATCCTCTTCTTTCCATTTATATACTTCGATAATAAAGGCTGGTTCATCAATATATTTCTAAAAATTGATCATCATTTTCCATTTATGTACATCAGCTGGCCCTAAATGCACATAGCGGCATCATTTAATATACATATCGTGACCAGTTCTTTATTATGGGCACATATCTAAAATTAGGAATGACCTTGCCATTGGAATATAAAAACACTTAAGCTCTCGAAGGCTCAAGCGCTGAGCATTTGAGCAAATTACTCATGTTCTTCAGATAGCGATATGGATTCCTTGAGATTACTTATCACTAGGGTCGGCATGTGCAGAAGAACCTGATGCTTGATATTGAAAAATCTGAATAACTGATAACTAATCGCTTAGAGATTGTCAGTTATGCTGCTTCGATCATATGTATGAAACTGTTGTACTGTGATAATTAATTCTCAAAGAAAAACGGAGTCACAGTAAAAATTGGTTGTCATTATTTTTATCAAAAATCTCGCCAACCAAAGCATTTCTCTACTATCTTTCCCAGTACTTCGTACTGGGTTACCAAGATATTATAACTAACTATGGTTATTTCTGAATATGCCTAAGTCACCATGATCTGTACTCATGTGAAGGAATGATCATAAGCATAAATTACGAGCAAAGTATGCTTTGAAGATCTATTCTTTTTATACATGATTTGCGAGCGGTCGTATGGATGTTCGCATTAGTAGATTCTGGCTTGGTATGAAAATTAAACAACTTTCACATAGCTGTATCAAGACAATTTACAAGTTATGTATCCAACTTCAGATCACACCTCAAATTATTTGTCACTGATTGGCATAGTCAAACTTAGTTAACACCATAATGAAGCAGATATGCGATAGCTTATTCTTTCTCTCTATTATAGTCTGACCAAATAATATCAATGAATCGCCCTCCACTAATAAACGCCTGACCCCACGACTCATAGCCCTTATCTAACCCAGCCGCTTTCATCTCCTCTAATGTATTCCCATCTGCCATCGCATCCATGACACGGCTCTTCATCGTGACTAGCATAGTGTAATACTTTAGAAGATCGGACTTACGTGCGAGCTTTCCGTGACCTGGAATAATCTTTGTCTTAGTATCAGTCAGCATTAAAGCTGCTTCGACTGCCTCAATAGCTCCATCAATAGACCCACCAGAACCGAGATCGATATATGGGAATCTACTATTAAAGAAACAATCACCCATATGCAAGACGTTCTGATTCATAAAATAGATGAATGCATCTCCGTCAGTGTGTGCATTATGGATGTGCATAAGCAAGATATCTTCTTCGTTAAAATGAATTTTCATATCATCTTGGAAGGTGATCTGTGGCCAAGCCGCTTCTGGTGCAGCTGGCACTGAGCGGTCAAATGCCTTCAAAATGTTTTCAGAGCTTAGGCGCTGGCGCACATTTTCATGAGCGACAATGATAGCTCCATCCTTACCAAAATTTTCATTACCTCCTGTGTGGTCCCCATGCCAGTGCGTATTCAAGACATATGTGACGGGATGCTCGGTCAGAGCAGCTATGGCTACCTTAATCTTATCGGATAGGGGAGCAAACTGGTCATCGATCATGACTGTACCGTCATCTCCAATCAAAACAGCAATATTACCGCCCGAACCCTCCATCATAAATATTCGGTCAGTCACTTGAGTGACCTTTATCTCCACTTGAGAGAAGTCGCGCTGTGCTATACTGAAGGAAGAGAGCAATAATAAATGTGAAAGGATAAATAGTGAGATTCTCATGAGTTCAAATTTTTTGTAACCTAATTGATCATTAGTCAAGTTGAAAGCTCGATCTTCTCCATTCATGTTTCACTCGACAATTCAAATGCTCCACCTCACCTTACCTAATCTAAATAGATAAGCTTAAATTATAATAAGATAATCCATCAATAGCGTAGATCTGCTTCTGAGTAGCATAAACTCCCACTTTGATGTTAGTTAAAAAGAAGCGTAGATAGCAGCGCCTATGATTCCAGCCTCATTCTTCAGCGTAGCAGGCACGATCGTCGCATCTATGTCTATGTAAGGCTTGTAGTATTCAAAACTTTTGCTGATTCCTCCACCGATGATAAATAAATCGGGTGACATTAAAAACGAAATGTGATGCAGAATTTCATTGAGTCTCTTACCGAATTGTGGCCAGTCTAAACTATCTCTCTTTCTGGCTCTATTAGAAGCATAATCTTCGGCGATACCGTCTTGCCATTTTAGATGCCCCATCTCTATATTAGGCACTAATAGACCATTTCTGAATAATGCAGATCCTATGCCAGTACCTAAGGTCAGTAACAACACTGTACCCTCCATATTATTGGCACTACCAAATCTAAATTCTGCCATACCTGCTGCGTCTGCATCATTCACTACTGTGGTAAGCACTTCCAGCTCTTTAGTAAAGTAGGACTGTATGTCAAATCCCTTCCAGCTTTTATCTACATTGGCCGCACTCAGAGCTACCCCATTTCTGATAATGGCGGGAAAGCCTATGCCGACTGGCTTGTTACTCCAGTTAAAATCATTAACCAATTTTTTTATAATCTCCAGTACGGCTTCTGGTGTGGATACGTCAGGCGTTTTGTATTTAATTTTCTCCGTGAGTAAGGCGCCCGTATTAATGTCAATGACTGCGCCCTTGATCCCAGTGCCACCTATGTCTATGCCTAATACTGATTCGCTCATTTGTACTCTTATTGAATTATTTGATCACAACTACTTTCATAGAAACATCTTCGTTTGGTCTGTCCGCATTATTTGTTTGTACATCCGCTATCTTGTCTACGACATCCATACCTTCTACCACTCTTCCGAAAACAGTATAGCCACCGTCTAAGAACGGTGCTCCACCTTTTTCTAAATATATAGCTTTTGTCTCATCCGTATAGCTGATTCCTGCAGAATTCTCTTGGCGTTTTAACATGCTCTCTGTCACTTCCTTACCATGCACAATGTAGAATTGTGAGCCACTACTCTTTTTCTCTGGGTTGACGTTATCACCCATTCTTGCCGCCGCTATAGCACCAGCTACATGCGCATGGGCTTCATTGAATTCTGCTTCAATCTGATAGCCAGGACCACCATTTCCTAATCTTGTACCAGTACCAGCTTCCTTACTGTTAGGATCCCCTCCTTGAACCATGAAGCCTTTAATGACCCTGTGGAATAGGGTGCCATCATAAAACGATTCTTCGGCTAATTTTATGAAATTGTCTCGGTGCTTTGGCGTATCATCATACAGTTCTATCATGATATTTCCATAGTTAGTTTTAATCATAGCGAGACAGTCATCAGGCGCAGTGAAAAATACTTCCTTGATTGAGGATTTTGATTTGCCTCCCTTATTGACTGTCAGCTTCACATCATGTTTACCAGATTTGAGGAACTGATGCTCTATCTCCTGATCAGTGTAGATATTGCCATCAATCTCCCACATAATCTGGTCCGCATCTAAAGTCTTCGCTGAAAAAGTGGATGTCGCTGGTACCTTAGTCTTAGGTTGATCTACCATAAACTCAGCCATCTTGTTAGAACATGAGCTAAGTAGCATGAGGCTGATGAATAGTACTAATATTTGTTTCATATTGTTATTGTTATGGGTCGTAATGACCAGCTATTATGTCTTAGATAGATGACATATATGCTGGAGTGTTATAGTCGATTAAATTTTTATTGTTATTACTACAGAGCATATTTCGGTATAGATCCTGCTTGTCTCATTGGACCATACGATTAATTTGATACCGTGACCTTCATTTTAACATCCTTCAATGGGCGATCTGAACCGTCTTTTTGTACAGCTGCAATTTTATCCAATACATCGAAGCCCTCTACCAATTCTCCAAATACAGTATAATCTTGATCTAATGAAGGTGTGCCTCCGATTGATTTATATTTTTCTCTCTGAGATTCATTATAGGTGATGTTCTTCATGCTCTGAATACCGTCAAGCGATTGGTCAGTCTGCTTAGATCCATGTACCACGTAGAACTGAGATCCACTGCTCTTCTTTTCTGGATTAGAGGCGCCGCCCGTTCTGGCTGCTGCCAGTGCTCCCTTAAAGTGCGGTGCACCTATCTCAGCGTCGATCAGATAGCCTGGTCCACCTGTACCCAGTCTGACACCCTCTGCTGCTCCTTTTGATTCAGGATCACCACCCTGGACCATGAAGCCCTGTATGATCCTGTGAAATAGCAAGTCGTCGTAGAAACCCTCTCTGGCTAATTTCAGAAAATTATCTCGGTGCTTAGGCGTCGAATTATAAAGCTCTGCTTTCATCGTCCCGAAATCGGTCTCTATATTGACATAATGAACCGTTTCGCTACTGCATGACGTCAATAAGCTGGTAGCTATGATCAATAATGTAAATATTTTATACTTCATGCTCTAAATGATTTTCTTGAAAATAGTGGATAATTTTTTGTTTTAGTAATACCTCTTGTTCTTCTATACCGACCTGCTGAATGCCTCTGATTTGCCTATAGTGCGGCCAGCCATCTTGATCATTACCTGTAAACTCAAAATAACCCTCACTCAGCAGCAAGCTGCATACAGCAATGTGCATCAAGTCCTCCTTCTCTTCCTTTGTATACTTCTCTTTGATCACTCCGGATTCCTGAATACCTACTAAAAACAATACAGCCTGAAGATCTGGTAACGCATTTTTCCCCAGTGAATCCTGCACATAATGCTGAATCTTCAACCAATAAAAATCAATTTCCCACTCCTCCATAGGCTAAAGTGCACAAAATTACTACTCTTCTCGGATCAAAGCAGGTATTCCAGCAGCTTTTTTAGCAGGTAATATGGATGCGAGGTATCCAATGAAGAATACCGTAGATACCACGATCACAAAATCCCAGAAGCGAAGCTCTATGGGATAAGCCTCCACTATGTGGCTGCCACTCATAGATATGATGCCCTGGTAAGCCTGGATAAAATAGATTAAGATGGCTAAGCAAATGCCAAATAGACACCCCAGCAGTGTGATGAAGAGCCCCTCTTTCAAGAATAGCTCTTTAATTTGTGATGCTGTGCTACCCATAGATCGGAGGATGCTGATGTCTTTTTTCTTGTCTAACACAATCATCCAGAGAGATCCAATGATGTTAAAGGCTATCAAAATGATCATCAGACTACCGATCAGAAAGCTCATCCATTTCTCGATCTTCATTACCTTAAAATAGGTCTCTTCCTGTTCATATCGATTCATAATTTTCACACCTTTCATCTGTGTTGATATGGCTACTTTGACGTCTTCTTCACTAGCAGATGGCAGCAGCTTGATTTCCAAGGCAGAGATTGACCCCTTAGTCTTAAGCATTTGATCGATAAGGTCCAGAGAGGTAATCACATATTGATGGTCTTGTTCGCTTTCGATGGAGAAGAAACCGACAGGCATAATCTCGCGGGTAATAAAATCTCGCTGTAGCTGATTGGTTTTTTTGCGTCTGGGCAGATATATATTGATAGGTGTCAGGCGGTCGTCGATGTTCATGGATAAATTGCGCGCCAGTCGATATCCAGGCACACCATAAAATCTTTCACCATCTTTTACCAAATATTGGCCCTGCCTGATAGTGGAGTCGATCGCTGTCACTGCCACGAACTGATCGTCAACACCCTTAATAAATCCTGCTTCTTGCACCCCATCATACTCGAAGAGTGCTACCTCCTCCAGCGTCTTGCTGATCTTATCAATGCCCTTAATCATCAGCAGCTGACTGACTAAAGAGTCTGATACTTCAAATCTTTTACCTTCTAATGGGATGACCTTAAGGTCTGGATTGAAATTGTCCACCATATCTTTAATCAGCTGCTCAAAGCCATTGAAGACCGAAAGAATCAGAATGAGAGCCGCCGTACCTATGGTTATGCCTAATACAGATATACCAGTAATGATATTAATCGCATTAGTAGATTTCTTACTAAATAGGTACCGGCGTGCAATATCAGTATAGAGATTCATCCTTCGCTACAAACGTAGATAATTATGACACCAGTGGCTTGATATATCACCATAAATTTGCCTTTGCAAAGGAGATTAAGCATCCCCAGCACACATCCAGCCTCATGCACACTATGAAGTGAGCTAAGCGGAGGCGGTTACAGTTTAGATCTTCATGCAGATGAGGCGAATGAACTAATGAAAGGTCACCATCGTCCATGGCTACTATGATTCACTGACCAATTGCATCCTTGGTCATCAAAAAATGCGTTATTTGTTGAGTTAAATTAACTTTATTTCTGACTGCGGCATATTTGATAATCGACTCAAGCAGTATGTTCACTTAAGTAATAGCTTCATGGATTACACCAACTATTCTACTAATAAGGTTAAGCAGATAGAGCTCTATGAAGCTATGCTGCTCCCCAGAATGATCGAGGAAAAAATGCTCTTGCTTTTACGTCAGGGGAGAATCACGAAGTGGTTTTCAGGCATAGGACAAGAGGCGATCGCCGTCGGTGCGACCATGGCACTGGAGCAAGCAGAGATCGTCTTCCCGATGCATCGTAATCTGGGCGTCTTCACTACTAAGGGTATACCGCTGCATCGTCTCTTCTGCCAGTGGCAAGGTCGTCAGGGTGGGTTTACTAAGGGACGAGACAGATCATTTCACTTCGGCAGCTTAAAGCACAGCGTAGTAGGTATGATATCTCACCTGGGAGCGCAGCTATCACTCGCAGATGGAGTAGCTTTGGCTCATACGTTAGAGAAGGAGCAAGCTGTCACATTAGCCTTCACAGGTGAGGGCGGTACTAGTGAGGGCGAGTTTCATGAGGCGCTCAATGTAGCTGCCGTATGGAGCCTGCCCGTGATATTCCTCATAGAAAATAATGGCTACGGACTGTCCACGCCTGTGTCAGAACAGTACGCGGCAGCACAGCTCGCTGACAGAGGCATCGGCTACGGGATGGAGTCCCTCACCATCGATGGCAACCATATACTCGAGGTGTATGAGACAATAGATCGGCTGGCTAAGAGCATGCGCCAACATCCTCGTCCCATTTTGATCGAGTGCATGACCTTCAGGATGCGCGGCCATGAGGAAGCCTCTGGCGTGAAGTATGTCCCACAAGAGCTGATGCAGACCTGGGCCGAGAAAGATCCCATCGCACAATTCGAATTGCACCTACTCCAACAAGACATCCTCAGTCAATCAGAGATTGACCATACCAAGGAAAACATTAAGGCTCATATTCAGTCAGAATTGGAGCTGGCCTATCAGGCCAAGCCGATCACGTCTACTATAGCTGAAGAACTTAAAGATGTATATGCCCCAATAAAGCTTAGTATCATTGAGCCACAGCCGACTCAGCGTGAAGCCCGATTTATAGACGCTATATCAGAAGGACTGGACCAGGCTATGGCCAAGCATAATCGACTCGTGCTGATGGGTCAAGATATTGCTGACTATGGCGGTGTCTTTAAAATCACGGATGGATTCACCCAGAAGTACGGCAAAGCACGAGTCCGTAATACGCCCATCTGCGAAAGCGCCATTATCGGAGCAGCACTCGGACTGAGTCTGAAGGGCTATAAGTCTATGGTTGAAATGCAATTCTCTGACTTTGTGACCTGTGGCTTCAATCAGATTGTGAATAATCTAGCAAAGCTTCACTATCGCTGGGGTGAAAATGCAGATGTTGTGATCAGAATGCCCTGCGGAGGTAGCGTGAATGCAGGCCCCTTTCACTCTCAGACGAACGAAGCTTGGTTTACCCATGTCCCAGGTCTCAAAGTCGTGTATCCCTCCACAGTACAAGATGCTAAGGGTCTTTTGTTAGCAGCTATTGATGATCCTAATCCAGTACTGTATTTCGAGCACAAGGCGCTGTACAGATCCATGACAGGCCAACTACCAGAGGCTTATTACCATACAGAGATAGGTAAGGCTCGGCTCGCTCAAGAGGGAGAAGAGGTGAGCATTATCACCTATGGGCTGGGTGTCTTCTGGGCAGAACAGCTGGTGGCCGAAGAAGATATAAGCGCTGACATCTTAGATTTGAGATCGCTTTGTCCTTTAGACTATCAGGCCATCGATAAGACTGTACAGAAGACTAATAAAGTGCTGATCCTCCACGAGGATAATCTCTTTGGAGGCATTGGTGGAGAGCTATCAGCTTACATTAATGAGCATCTGTTCGAATACCTTGATGGACCTGTCACTCGAGTGGCCAGTATCGATAGTCCAATTCCATTTACATCAGTTTTAGAGAGTTCGTACCTCGCTAATCATAGATTGAAAGATAAATTGAGCTCTCTATTAGCATATTAATCGAATTGATATATTTTTGAGCCATGGACTTATCCCTCATATTATCGGTATCAGGTCTACCAGGATTATTCAAGATGCTGGCTAACCGATCTAATGGCCTCATCGTAGAAGATTTAGATTCTGGCAAATCAAGATTTGTATCGGCACGAAAGCATCAATTTACCCCATTAGAGTCTATCTCTATCTACACATTAACGGACACCATCCCACTGAAGGATGTATTCAAAATCTTGCAAGGAAAGGACCAGACGAATATACCTGCGGCTGGCGCAAAGGATGATGAGATAAAGTCCTATTTTAAAGAAGTTTTGCCCGAATACGATGAAGATCGGGTGTACACTAAAGACATGAAAAAGCTTTTTCGCTGGTATCTCTTTCTACAAGGGAAAAACTTGTTAGAGGGTGGCGATGAAGAGGAATAAGACTCCTAAATATTCTGATTAAAGCATAGCTGAAGTCGTGTAGATCATCTGATGAGTGAACTGAGGTAGGACAGAATGTCTTAGGCAAGTTAATTGTCTTTATAGTCTTAACACCTTATGAAAGCCAAAATTCTAATGTTATCATATTTGATTTATGATGAATAATTCATCGTGATGCACTTAGCTGGACTTTATGGATATTAGAGATCTCTAAAGCTCTCACACCCAGATATTGTATCATTAAAATTTTTATTAAAATTCCTGTGCTTAGAGTAAGAGAATTTGATAGTTGGTTGCGATGATGCATGGCTATAATACATAACCTTCCCTCAAGTCAAATTGTAAAGGTGAAAATGCGATTCAGCTCTTAGAAGGGAATATCTTCGACACCGCCATCATTCATTTTAGAGGGTCGGGTGATGATGCCGCCTGATGGATCAGCATAAGCATTGTCATCATCAAGTGGGCTGCTGAAGCGATTCATAGCGCCATCCACAAACTTGACATAATGCTTGATGAACCTCAGTTTCACGCTACCCAAAGATCCATTCCTGTGTTTGGACAGGATGATCTCAGCCTCGTCCTTAGGAGCCTCGAAGTCCTCATCCATGTCGTAATAATCTGGGCGAAAGATAAAGGTCACAATATCCGCATCCTGCTCTATGGCCCCTGACTCCCTTAAATCGGAAAGCTGCGGACGCTTATCTCCTCCTCTGGTTTCAACGGCTCGGCTAAGTTGAGATAGAGAGATCACGGGAACACTCAGTTCCTTAGCAAGACCTTTCAGTGCTCTAGATATCTGACTGATCTCCTGCTCTCGATTTCCACCACCTTTATTTGGTGCTCCATTCATGAGCTGGAGGTAATCGATGAAGATCATCTGTATGTCGTGATTATTCTTCAACCGCCGGCACTTAGCTCGCAGCTCGAATATATTGATGCCGGGTGTATCATCGATAAAAATGGGAACATCAGTCATTTTTTCCACGGCGGCGTGAAGCTTCTCCCATTCGTATTCTTCCAAGTTACCATTACGCAGCTTGTGAGAGTCGATCTCCGCCTCCATGGCGATTAGCCGCTGGACGAGCTGTAGATTAGACATTTCTAACGAAAAGATGGCGACAGGCTTTCCAGCGTTAGCCGCATTACGTGCTAGTGAGAGTGCGAAAGCCGTCTTACCCATACCAGGTCTAGCCGCCAAGATAATCAGATCAGATGGTTGCCAGCCTGAGGTTATCTCATCTAGCTCTTTGAAGCCCGTCGGCACACCTGTAAGTCCTTCAGCATTCTGACTAGCGGCGGTGATTTCATCCTGCGCCCTTCTGGCGATGACACCGATGCGCTCAAAGCCCGTATTAAGATTTTTATCCGTGATCTCATAGAGGCCCTTCTCCGACTCATCGAGAAGCTCAAAGACGTCTTTAGTGTCTTCGAACGAGTCCTTGATGGTGTTTGTAGAAACATGAATGAGCTGGCGCTGGATGAACTTCTGCAGCACTATCCGCGCGTGATATTCGATATTAGCTGCAGAAGCCACCTTATTAGTTAGGTCGATGAGGTAATTCACGCCACCAATCTCAGCTAGTTTCTGGTTCTTTTTGAGCTGCTGCTCTACGGTAAGGAGGTCAATGGGCTGCGACTTCTCGAAGAGCTGGAGCATGGTATCATAAATCTCCTGATGTGCTGGCGTGTAGAAGGTCTCACTTCTCAAGATATCAATGACCGTAGGTAATCCATCCTTGTCTAACATGATAGCTCCGAGAACAGCCTCTTCAAGGGCATTGGCCTGTGGCATCACCTTGCCAAACATTAAGGCGGAAATATCCGACTCTTCCTTGACGGGCTTCAAGTTAAACTTTTTGCTAGACGTAGATTTATTTTGTTCGGCCATGGGTGTGATGTAGGTGTTTGCTTTGATATGGCCACTCGGGGCAGCCCTATTGTGAGTCCAAATCTAAGCTTATCTATATATCCATTTTACTTCTGTCCACAATGAGGTGTGGACAGATTTGTTAGTGAATTGTTAGCAATGTAAAATCCCTGTTGACATTACAATTTCTTAATCTCAAAAATAGGCTAAATTTAACATACATTACATTTAATTATATAGAATAAAAGTTCTAATATGTTCTAAATCAATCGTTCACCTTAGGATTGTGTACTTATAATTGAATAGTATATTAGATAGTAAACTAAAAAGGGCTGACGCGTGAACGTCAGCCCTTTTTTTGTGTAAAAGTTTTTCTAGCAGCGGATCATCGTTGGACTCAATTTTTTCTCACATCATTCTTCTTTTGCATGGTCTCTCGCACTACTTCTTCCTGCTGCTCGATCTCTCCTCTTTTCGCTTCTTGGTCACTTATATTATCCTCAATATCTCGTTCAGCCTCGGCTATCTTTTCTTCTCTATCCCTGATCTCCTTCTTCCATTTCTCGATATTCTTATGGAGGCTTTCATTCTTCTTCACGAGCTTATTGAGCGCTTTTTCTTCATCTTTCAGCAAGTCCTCTTCGCGATCTACTTCTTTCTGTATGACTATACGCTTAGCTTTCACGTAATAGTCCTGCATAATAGACTCCGCACCGCTGATCTTCTCTTCAGCCTCGGCAGAATTAAGGAAGCCTTCTCCATCAAATATCCACATGTAAGCTCTGGTCTGGTTACCCATTTCATCAAACTTAAAGTAGACATCCAGCGGATCACGACCAGCTATTGGTGATATTGAAATGCCCTCAGCATAGTATTCTTTCGCTTTGCGATTTTTCTTCCACTTGCCGTACTCTTTGATCAACTCCTCCATCGCCTCTTCGGCTATTTTTTTATCAGCGCCCTCTACATCAACGTATAATGCATTTTGATTCCCCAAGCTCATATTTTTACTTTCTTCAAATACGGCCTGAGCTGTTGTTCCAAATGTTAAAAGCCCTATAAAGAGCGCAGTGTGTATGAGTTTTACCATTGATTAGTGTTTTAATTTAGTTCATAATTTCAACATAAAAGTTAGACATATTGTCTCAGACATTGTCTTAATTAAGTATTAAATGTTGCATGTACGCAATTAAGGATGAAATGAATGATGCAAACTTTTGTGATGCATAGGCTATTTCATACTGCTCCAATATTTGCGTTTATTCGTCGATAATCTAATACTTTTTGGGATTATACGCTTATCATTGATGGACGATTAAAGACTTCACAAAAACCTACATTCTTACTATGAGTATACTTTCGCTCAAAAATGTTGTCAAAAGGTATCACAACCATACAGCATGCGATCATGTCACCTTTGATATCCCCAAAGGCAGCATCTTCGGACTGTTAGGCCCTAACGGTGCTGGTAAGACATCGCTCATCAGAATCATAACGGGCATCACTGGAGCTGACGAAGGCGAGATCTTCTTTGATGGTCATAAGATCAATAACATGCGCGCCATGGAGATCGGATATCTTCCAGAGGAGCGCGGACTCTATAAAAAAATGAAAGTCGGCGAGCAACTCACTTATCTGGCTAAGCTAAAAGGCCTGAGCTCTAAAGAAGCAAAGAATAGAATTGACTATTGGTTTGAAAAATTCGACATCACCGACTGGTGGAACAAGAAAGTGGAAGAGCTCTCCAAGGGGATGCAGCAGAAAATTCAATTCATCGCGACAGTAATGCATAATCCAAAATTGCTGATCCTTGATGAGCCATTCTCTGGCCTAGATCCAATCAATACAAATCTGATCAAATCAGAAATATATGAACTCAATCAGAAAGGTGCCAGCATCGTCTTCTCCACACACCGCATGGAGCAGGTAGAGGAGATCTGCCAAGAGATAGTTCTGATCAATCAAGGCAAGGTCATCCTTCAAGGTAAAGTGAATGATGTGAAAGATAAATTCAAAGAGAATCTTCACAAAATCGGCTTTGCAGGTATGCTACCCAGTGGAATGTCCAATGATAGCTTCAGCGTGATATCAGATACTCAGGATGAATTGATGATTAAAATCAAGCCTGGTCATAATTCTAATGAGCTGCTGTCCGCCTTGCTAAGCCACGGCATCAAGATCGACTCCTATCAGGAGATTCTACCGAGCTTAAATGAAATATTCATCAAACAAGTGAAAGGCATCAGTTATGAATAGTAATATATGGATCATCACGACAAGAGAATACCTCACCCGGGTAAAAAGTAAAACCTTTCTATTGACCACTTTTCTGACGCCTCTCGCTATCGTAGTGTTTATAGCAGTGGTGGGATTCATCTTCTCAAGAGGATCAGACAATGTCAAAAATATAGCCGTCATAGATCAGAGCGGCCTCGCCGAGGGTGCTCTAAATACTCGTGACAATCTTTCGCTCAGCTTCGTGAATACGACTTTGGAACAACAGATAGAACGGTATAATAATCAAGAGATAGACGGGGTATTAGAAATCGTCCCCATTGCAGATATTGAAAGTCCTACCTACAAGGCCATCTATTATTCTGATGGCCAGCTAGCATTAGATGAGAGCAGCTCCATTGAGTCTGCATTGAGTCGTAAAATAAGAAAGTATAAAATGGTTTCTTTTGGCATAGAGGAATCTCTACTAGAAAAGTTAGACACCGACGTGTCTATTTCTCCGCAGACCGTAAAATCTGAGAAGAAGATCAGCTCCATGACCAGTGTGGTCTCAGGTGCTCTGGGCGCTGTGGTGAGCTATGCGATGTTTTTCATCATTCTGATTTATGGCTCTCAGGTGATGCGTAGTGTGATGGAAGAAAAGATCAATAGAATCGTGGAAGTGCTGATCTCATCGGTGAAACCATTCGAGCTAATGATGGGTAAGGTACTGGGTGTAGGACTTGTGGGTCTGACCCAGATCGTGATTTGGGTGGTCCTACTAGTAGTATTAACCATGACCCTACCCTCCTTACTGGGTATCAATCCGATGCAGATGGCTGATCCTGCGAATATGGGTCTGCCACCTGAAGCTGCTGGAGGTCTACCGAAAGAAAAAATAGCTCAGGTCATGGCTGAGATAAATTCAATAAACTGGCTCATGATCCTGCCGCTGCTGATCATCTACTTCTTAGGCGGGTATTTTACTTATGCTGCGCTCTTCGCTGCTGTGGGATCCGCTGTAGGTGAGGACATCCAAGAGGCTAACTCGCTGACCATGCCGATTATGATGCCGTTAATGCTAGCTTTCTACGTGGGCTTCGCAGCGATGAAGGCACCTGACAGTACGCTAGCAGTGTGGGCGTCCATGATGCCGCTCTTCTCCTCTATTGTCATGCCTGTAAGATTACCTTTTGATCCGCCTATCTGGCAGATAGCCGTATCGGTGATATCGATGATCTTATTCATGTTGTTTTTAGTCTGGCTCGCTGGAAAAGTCTATCGGATCGGAATATTAATGTATGGTAAGAAGGCTTCTTTCAAAGAGCTGGGCAAGTGGTTGTTTTATAAAGTCTAAGGCTTAATTAAGGCTGTACTTTCACTATCATTGTGGCTGAATACTTAGAAGTCATCATGTATAAAGATAAAAAGGTGGTGGTTGTGATGCCTGCCTACAATGCCTCAGCCACTCTAGAAAAGACATTCAAAGAGATACCTGCAATGGTTGATGAGGTGGTATTGTGTGATGATGCCAGCGTAGATGACACCGTGAGCGTCGCCCAGTCATTAGGAATCAAGCACATCATATCCCACAAGGCTAATCGCGGCTACGGAGGAAATCAAAAATCGCTCTATAATAAGGCACTGGAGTTAAAAGCTGATATCGTGATTATGCTGCATCCCGACTACCAGTACACCCCACTGCTGATACCTGCCATGGTGAATATTATCGGTGAAGACCTCTATCCAGTCGTCCTGGGCTCACGTATCTTAGGTAAGGGAGCTCGAAAGGGTGGCATGCCACTATATAAATATATAGCTAATCGCTTCCTCACATTGAGTCAGAATATTTTGGTCAATCATAAACTATCGGAATATCATACAGGCTACCGCGCCTTCAACCATAAAGTATTAGAAGGCATCTCTTTTAATGATAACTCTAATGACTTCATCTTTGATAATCAGATGCTGTCACAAATTATTTATAAAGGCTACGACATAGGTGAAGTGACCTGCCCTACGAAGTATTTTGAGGAGGCTTCATCCATTAATTTCAGCCGAAGTGTGAAGTATGGTCTTGGTGTCTTAGGCGTGAGCGTTAAGCACTTCCTACAGCGGCTCGGCATAGGAAAATTCAAAATGTATCAATAGACTTCATTAGCCGTAACTAACTAGGTCATAGTCAAATAATGTGGCTTATCAGATGTCCAATACTCTGCGTCAGTCATCGAATAGAAACGATTCTCCTCATGACCTGAAAGTCTGCGTTCACGTGTTAATCACATCACTCATACACCTATCCCCCTCATGAGTTTGCTATCATTAGATCTCAATGGCTGTCGTCGAATCTTACGTTACTCAATAGACAGACTGTTCGTGGTATATCAAATTCTCTAGGCAGGTTAAAAGTTGATGAAGAAGGCCATTTAGTAACTATATATTTTTAGCTGATACCAGTACCAAAAATACACTTATTTCTACTTCACTACAGACGTAATACCTATCGGAAAGTGATTACGTAGACATGTGTGTTAGCCTCACATACCTATAAAAAAACCTTGGCCCGCATCACTGCCGACCAAGGTTTAAAATTTCATATAATCGTAATATATGTCTTTGTTCTTAGAACTGAACGTTCAGCGATAGATTAAACAATCTTCCTAATTGACTGAAATGATAGCCATCATATGTCATCTGAGAGTATCTCTGATTGAATGTAATGAGGTTAGATTGATTTTCTAAATACGCTGCGTCTTCTAAATTACCCGTGAAGGTGTCATCCGCCTTAAAGCTCCACTCAGGCAATACGCCAAAAATATTATTCAAGTTAAGCGACAAGTTGATTTTCTCTGTGAAACCATAGTTAAGAGCTAAATCAGTAACGACCTTAGTTGCGAACTCTGTGTATAGCCCTTGGTCAAGACCTTGCTGATAGAATGTAGTTGGTCCAAATACAGTGTTATTCAGCGAGACACCGACCTTTCCGATCGTAGCATCAAGTCCAAGAATCGCTTTGAAAAGCGGTCTTGAGGTAAAGAATAATGCTTCCTGAGTTTGATTAGATACGGTCTGTCCAGCTTGTTCTACCAAGGTAGGATTTTTGACATCACCGTCTCTCTCATTCTGGAGTGTATAATTACCAGATAGATTGACTCCGATTCTACCTAATGAACCCAGTGTTAGACCTCTATAGCTGGCTACGAAGTCCAATCCTGATGTTCTGGTATCAAGTGCATTCACAAAGAAACTTAGATCAGACAGATTATTCTCTCCTAAGATCGCATCCAGAGCAGTGCCTCCATCCGCAGTCGCGCCTATCTCTGTAGATAAGATAACTCTATCTTTTACAGCAATGTTATAGTAATCTAATGTGAAACTAAAGTTATTAGTTGGTCTCAACCCAAGACCAATTGTGAAGTTAGTTGATTTCTCAGGGTCCAATGAAGGCAGACCTAAAAGTCTCGCTTCTCTAGATACATTACTGATGAGGCCACCAACTTGGATACCCTGACCAGGTATGAAGCTGTACTGCGCCTTTTGCGTAAATATCTGATGTAACGATGGCGCTCTGAATCCAGTAGAGAATGATGCTCTTAATGTCGCTTTATTGTCTAATAACTTGTATCGGCTACTAACTTTCCAGACAAATGCAGATCCAAAGTCACTGTAGTTCTCAACTCTACCAGTACCGTTGATTAGGAAATCATCAGATAGATCTACGGCAACATCAACATATCCACCAAAATTATATCGATTGAAAGACCCGGAATTTCTGGGGTCATTGCCCGCAAATGAATCCGCTCCTCCATCTTCATAAGAAGACAAAGCACCCTCAATGATCGTAAATGTCTCACTTCTAAATTCAGAACCAAAGGCGATACCTACCATGTCAGAGAGTCTTCTTGATATATCTATGTTACCGACGATGTGGCTAAACTTAGTCCCTCCCGGATCAAAAATAATAGGGCTGTTTTCTCTGTATTTATTGGTTCCATCAGGATTTAAGGTGCCATTTCTATTATGAGAGTTTCTCACTAAGTAAGTCTGCTCATTGCTACCAAATGTGAAACTGGCATCAGAATTCCATCCTCCTTTTTTAGATCTCACTCCGACTGTTCCGTTATAGTCAAATAAATCTCCATCAAAGGTCGGTACATATCCGATGTACTCACCATTATCCCCATTTGGGAAGAAATCCGCTAAATATGGAAAGTCAGACTCTGTTCTCCAATAAGGAGTCCGGTAATTAGCAAAACTGTTTACCTTCTTATAGACGTAAGCAGCATTTCCATAAAGTTCAGAATTTTCATTAAGACCAATTCCCATATTAAGTGCAAACTTAGCCGCGGTAGTCTCCGGGTTACCATTGATGTTTCTAGCATCCGGATACTTATTTAAGAAGGCTCGAACGTCTGATAGGTCTGCACCGAAATCGCCCGCTTCACCTTCTGCACTCACCGTACCTGGTCTGTTAGCCAATTCTCGCTTTGATAAGTCCACGGTGTAATTGATAAATCCATTGTCGCCAAGTTTTGAACCATTGTTAATAGCGACACCATACGTTTCGCCATCACCTTCTCCAGTCACCCCTGCATTGAATGTAACACTACCTCTATTAGCATTTTTCTTTAGAATGATGTTCATGACCCCTGCAATGGCATCTGATCCATACTGGGCTGAAGCACCATCTCTAAGAATCTCCACCCTCTCTATAGCTCCTTGTGGGATAGCTGAGATATCAGCTCCGGTCTCACCTCTACCAGGAGATGTCTGCACGTATAATAGTGCACTTGTATTTTTTCTCTTTCCGTCGATTAGGATCAGCGTTCTACTAGGACCCATATTTCTAATTTCATATGGATCTAATAGTGCCGTCGCATCATTTACAGGAGTATTCACCGAGTTAAAGGAAGGAATCTTGTAGGTTAATGCTTTGTCAAATGAATTTTGACCCGTCGCAAAAAGATCCTTAGCTGAGACGACATCAATGGGAAGTGGTGTGTCAGTCGCTGACCTGGGTGCAGATCTCGTACCTGTCACAACGATATCAGCCAATGATATTCCTTCGATCAAGGTGACATCTAATACCTGATCTGCATCAGTCAGTGTGATGATATTTTCTTCTGTTCCAAATCCGAGATAACTGATTCTAACGACATGCGTACCTGAGCCCAAGTCAAGCCTATAATTACCATCTGCATCTGTGATGGTTCCAGCGTCCCCTGAGCTAATCGTAGCACCGATAATTGGTCCTAAGTTATCCATGACTTTCCCAGTAACACTTTGGGCTTGAATCATCAATGGCATTGCTAACAATAAGAACAATGCAATTCTAAAGGTATATTTCATAATAAATTAATTAAACATAATGTTGCTATACAGCAATTTTAGTAAATGTGTAAATTGTCAAGACGGCTCGCACAACTCTTTAGCCGACTTTGAGCCTATAAATACTGGCGGGAATGTATCAAATGAAGACGAATCTACCCAAATAAACTCTATTCACCTAAATTGAGTCTTGATTGAAAACAATTCATTGCAATAGAATATTGGTCGGGTAGCTTTCTAACATAGGCATAGGCAGTTTGGAATCTCTTAATCTTGATCTTGATTATTTTTCAACAAGTATTTAGAATAGTGATCTAGTTAGTCCGAACATCGACCTTCATATCATTTGGAATGATCTCAGCTCGAGAACACCATAGCCTATATATTCACAGGACTTTTTCTTTGTTAATCTTTATTCTTTTACATTGAATAACATCAAGCATTTTCAGATCTCACCGGTAAAGCGATTTGACAACATGCATTGGTTCCTCTATGCCAAATTAACATATATGAATTAAGTTCAGTCAGTTTACTTTACTGAATATATCACCACGAATAATTGCCCCGTTCTCATATATATACTCCTATAATTTAATCCTGAGACCTCCGTAAATGTGCCGTTCAGGGCCCGGTTCAAAATAGCGCCTGCCAAAGGCATTGATTCGGACATTATCATTGTATATGACATCCAGCATATTATTAATGCCGAAGAATGGACTCCACGTTATCGATCCTGCTTGAAGTTTGTATCCAACTTTTAGATTAAGCATGTTATAGCCAGGTACAGATACATTATTGGCATCATCAGCATATAGCTCCCCAATGAACTGCCCTGACAGCTGAGCTGATACTGCCTTACCAGCATATGTGAACTGGATGCCGCCAAATTGCTGAGGTATTCCTGGTAGCACATTACCTGAAAAATCACTTTCTCCAGCAATGAAATCGGCATACCTCAAGTCAGCATAACTGTACGATCCCGCAATATCTAACTGTTCCGTGATATGATATGAGGCAGATAATTCCAATCCAGAGCGATCTCCTGAGCCAGCATTTCTAAAAAAAGTGCGATCCGGGAATGCCTCTAACTCGTAAGGCACCAGTTCATTTTTTGTATTAATATGATACAATACCACATCTACTTGCCATTGCTGATATACACTCTTCCAACCTATTTCAAAATTTTCTGATTCTTGAAACTCTAGCTGATCGTTAAATCCTGCTTGGCCAGTGGGATTAGCAGATAGTTCGGATAAGGAGGGCGTCTCATATCCAATGCGATAGCTACCATACACCCTCTGATGATCATTGACTCTGTAAGCTATTGATATAGAACTAGACAGTGCACTGAGCTGCCTATCACCTGAGTCATCGCCATTACTCAGAAAGGCATCGGCAGCAGCGAGATGGTTCAGATCCCATCTTAGACCTGCTGAAATTTGCCATTTTTTGAGTTGCCAAGCTGAGGTGTAATACAGTCCAATATTTTCAAAAGTCTCTAGCTGACTCAGGGTTTGGCCACCCTGAATACCCCTCAGGTTACGATAGCGATCTCGCTGGTCAGATTGTCTAGCGATATCAATACCGATTTTCGATTTTAATATGGTATTATCTTTAGCAAGTACATTATTAATACTGGCTCCGATGCCCCAATACTGACGGTCCAGATTTATCCATGCACCAAACTCGAAAGGAAGAAGGCCCGTAAAATTGCGATCAGACCAAAAGCCATAAGCTTCCAGGCTCAAGTTATCTTTTAGCTGACTGTCTAAATGAGCTCCAAATTTAATCTGGTTGATGGACTCTCCAGTGGCAAACTCAATATTTCTATCTCTGGCCTGACGACGGTCCGCCTCTGCCGCATCAGCATCGAGGCTGCCTGGGTCATCGGCCGTAGGACTATTCGTGTAGTTCATCTGGAGGAGAAGCTTAGTTTTCTTATTGACCTTCTGCTCTACTCTACCTGAAATATTCTGACTTTCAAAGCCGCTCTGAGCACGATAGCCGCTCGTCGCTATCCGGCCCATATTAAGTATAATCTTACTGTGCTCATTCTTCCATCCTCCAGAAAGCGTGTACTGAGACATACCATAAGCTCCAAGCGTTGCTGAGCCTTCCACATAGTTTTTCACGAAGTCGTCAAAGGAGTTAATGAGGATCACCCCTCCTGAAGCATTACCATAAATGCTGGAAGAAGGGCCTTTCAGCACTTCTATTTTTTTTATCTGATTAAGGACTAAATTATCCACTTGACCCTGCCCATCTGGGGTAGTCTCTGGTATACCATCGACGATAAGCTTAATGCCTCTGATTCCAAATGCAGCTCTCGCTCCGTACCCACGTATGGAGATGCGCAAATCCTGAGCATAATTGTTGGCATTCATCATAAAGACTCCTGCACTATTTACCATATAGTCCTGTAGGCTAAGCTGCTGGCTGATGCCCTGAAGAGTCGTTACATCATGTATGTTGATGCTGACGGGTGCTGAAAGCAGATCCGTATTCAGTCGTAGAGCTGTGACCTGGATGGGCTCGATGTCAGCCTGTAGGATAGAGTCCGTCTGAGCATAAGCAGATAGACTCGTCAGAGTCAAAATCCAGATGATAGAGAAACTTTTTATCATGATGTAAAAATGCATTTCTATATTAGATAGTCGATTTGAACTCAGAAGAAATACTCAGCATATATGCATTCTCTCAATAAATTAACGTGTCAATAAACGGGACAACACTTAAACCATCTACCTCTCTTAAAATAAAATTCTGTAGGCCACCACCTGGCTTATGAAGCCGACGAGGTAGCCTCCATAGATATCCTGGTAGCTGTGATTAGTCATATATTTTCGCGCAGATCCTACTATCCCTGCAATGATGATGACTGCTAAAACTATAAAGTTCATATGAATCTTAAACCTACCTAATGACCCCGCGGACACTATAAAATCCTGATAATCAAAGCTCATCTTAAAAAGAAGCACCACTGCTATCAATCCACCCATACCCACTGTATGTAAACTGATCTTAGAAAAATTATTAATGAAAAATGAGATAAAAATGGAAATTGTAGCTCCGAAGGTGATGGAACTAAATAACATTGGTATATAGTTATTCGATTTGATATTTACAAAAAGCCATAGGTAGAATATGGACGATATTAAAAGAGGTATCACGCGAGCTTTTCGATCATCGAAATTAAAATCGTCCGCCAATCCTAAAAATTTTAATATCGCAATCCCGATTAGTGGAAAGCCCACTGAAAGCATACCAATGGAAAATATCAGGATCACCTTTGCCTTAGGGTCTTCTATGCTGAAAATGTAAGGATTCACTAACAGGAGCAAACCCAAGCTATACATCAGCATGAATATAGGATGAAAAATATAGGAGAATACAGTGCTCACGAGCTTCATCAGCATAATAATATTAGGATTGCAAAGTTATTTTTTCCCACGTACTTAATTTAAATTGGCTCAATAAAAAATCATCTTCAAGTCTCTATCTTATAGATCAAAGGATTAAATGCTTTAGACGCTACCATGACCTGATCGCCTATGCTGAGGTTGGCGACTTCTGACATATCAGCCACGACTTTTACTATTTGGCTCTGAATCAGTACAGTGATTATGTAGAGTACCTCTTGAGCTTCTATGGCTATTACCTCACCAGCGAATTTAAATTTACCACTGACATCTTGATTAATAAAAATGCTTGATGGGCTACCCTGTCTCATGACTTTACCCTCTCCTATCTGTATGACCCTATCTGAAAGTTTAAATATTTCAGATAGATTATGACTGATCAGAATAGTGGTCAGCTTGAACTCTCGGTGGAGAGCTAAGATGTAGTCTTGTAATTGTATTCGAATTTTGGTATCAAGCGCTGATAGGGGTTCATCTAACAATAGAATACTCGGTCTTGGCACTAAGGCTCTAGCTATTGCGACTCGCTGCATTTGACCTCCTGACAGTGTGAGAGGCTTTCTATCTTGTAGCTTACTCAGCCCTACTATCTCTATCAGTTCAGTGATGACATCATTACGCTGGTGCTTTTTAAGTGCAAAGTTGAGATTCTCTCTCACCGTCATATGCGGGAAGAGTGCGTAGTCTTGGAAGACCATGCCCAGCTGTCTTTCTTGAGGGCTCAGGTTAGTCTTGGTCTGTCCGTCATACCACACGCTACCTGCCACTTCTATTCGTCCTCCATCTGGCACCATCAGACCTGATATCATCCTTAGGATGGAGGTCTTACCAGCACCTGACTCTCCGTATAAAGTTACAAATTCACCTTTATCTATGTCGATATTAATCTTCAGATTCATCTCGCCCTCCGCCGAGTCTAAGCGCTTATTTAAGTTGAGTTTGATCATTTCCAGAAACGCTTGATATATCCTCCGTTAGATGTATAGACCACTAACAATATGGTAAAAGTAATGATGAATAATACGATAGAATAAAAATTAGCCGCTGCGTAATTCATAGCTTCCACCTCTTCATATATTGCAATAGATGCCACTTTAGTCTGGCCAGGTATACTGCCACCAATCATCAATACCACCCCAAACTCACCGACAGTGTGTGCAAATGTCAGGATGATACCTGTGAATAATGAGGACTTAATGTTAGGCAGCTGTACACTAAGTAGCGTCTGCCATTTGCTCTTGCCCATGACGTAGGAAGCCTCAGTCAGTGAAGGTGATAGACCTGTCAGACCTGACTGAATCGGATGTACCATAAATGGCAATGAATATATCACCGAAGCAAGGACCAATCCTCCAAAACTGAAAACTAAGCTTAGTCCCATGTGCTGATCTAAAAATTTTCCAAATGCATTAGAAGGACTAAATGCAATCAGAAAATAAAATCCTAATACAGTGGGCGGTAGGACCAAAGGCATGCTGACAAGAGTCTCTATCACTGGCTTAATCCTGGACCGGCTATTGACGAGCCAATGGGCCATTGGCACAGAGATCAAGAATAAAATCATGGTTGTGGCCGTAGCTAATTGAAAGGTTAATATGAGCGGTCCCCAATCCATTAAGAAGAAAGCATGATTTCGTTCTGCTTGATCATAAGAGAGACTGGCATACTGTTTATGAGAGATAGCCGATCAGCTGCGCCTGTGCTGATCACGGCAATGAGCTCACCTACAGCTGTAGCCACACTGATCTTACTGATGAGCTCGCCTCTCTCTATGTCTATAATATGACCAAGAATGCGATTCAGAATGCTGATCTGACAATCTACTGTTGTGGCTATGATTAGCTCCGTCTCTTTAAATAAAATATTAATCTTTCTACCCTCCTGTAAGTAAGCTGCTGTATTTGGAGTATCGATGACGATAGATCGGATGATGGTCTGATCAGGCAGCTCTATAGTGACCAATGACAGGCTGCCATTGACTGTAATCTCTTTAATCTGACCGCCTATTCTATTCACTCATCGAATATCCAAAGTCTTTCAATAGATTCCGAGCTTCTGCTGAAAAAAGAAAATTATAAAACTGCTGAGCTCGCTCCTTTTCAGCTCTATTATGTTTAATCAATACGACTCCCTGAGATAAGGTTGTGTGCCAATGTTCTTCCATTACTTTCCATTGGCCACATTGATCTATACCCGCGCCAAGTACGACTGAAAGAGAAGTAAATCCGAAATGCGCGGACTGAGTTACGACGAATTGATTGACCTGTGAAATACTCTCGCCGTAGACTAATTTATCAGAGACTTCTTCAGCGATACCAGCTGCCTTGAGGACATCCATCGCAGCCCTACCATAGGGTGCCGTCTGAGGATTAGCTATGGCGATATGCCTCACTGCTGACTGAGTGAGCGCAGTTAGTGATGGCTGTAGTTCATCCACCATGGTCCACAGCACTAACTTTCCATGGGCATACACAGTGGGAGGAGTATAGGTTTTATCTGCCGCATATAGTCGCTGGGGATAGGCCATATCTGCGGATAGGAATATATCATATGGAGCCCCTTCCATAATCTGAGCTGTCAGCTTGCCTGAAGAACTGATGATAAGATCGCAGGGTATCTCCGTCTGCTCAGTGAATGCAGCCACGAGATCCTTCATCGCGTACTGCATGTTAGCTGCAGCCGCGACTCTCAGTGTCCGCTGGCTAGGTTGCTGACAGGTGATTAGGACTGCACTAAAACAAGCGCATGTCACATACACCAATAAGTCACGGCCACTGAACATTTTACAATGATAAGAAATGAAGATCGATCTAAAAGTCAACCTAAAAAAATCGCGGGTAATGGAAAAATGATTGGAGACTTTAATATAGCCTAAGGGAGCACAAATTCGATTAAGGACTACTTAAAAACGTCGTCATATGGAAGTCTGCCTCTTATGGGTAATGACCACCTATTTATTTGGTTGGGCAAGTTCCTCTGCATCTTCAAATTCTATATTTTCATCAATCTCTCCTTTAAAAGCTTCAATCCAGGCATTTTTGATTAAATTAAATATGGTAGACCAAACGTTTGTCGAGGTGTTATTTAGGTCTCCTTCGACTGGGATCTTGGTCGCAATATTATCTGTTTTCTGATTCTTTAGGATAAACTTGAAAAAGCCTGCTACACCTTCCCAGACACGCTCAAAAAAACCGTCTTCATCACCAATTAATTTTGAATCCTTTAGAATTGGTTTAAAATAGCTTTTTAGATAGCCATCTGCAATCGCTATCTCGCTGTATACGCTGTAAGTCCCCTCTTCAAAATCTAATCCAGCATAGTGATTAAAAGCATCATTTAATGATGTAGCCTGAGCATCTTCAAGTGACATGGAAATATCCATATCGGGAATGATTTTCAGCAGATTCAATTTTCCATCTACCTGAAGGGATCCATCACCAATGCTCGAGCCAGAGGCAGTAAGCGTAGACGGCAGCTTCACGGATTTATCATCTACATTCTGTAGATTGGTCGCAGTGGCTGTGATGTTATATATCTGTAAATCAATATTGGGATCGGGAACCACCTGAACGAATGCCAACTTACCTTTGGTAATTTCTAATTTATTAATGGAGATGGGCACTAAGTCAGTCAGCACTTCGGTCCAGTCATCCAGCTCCGTTTCCACTTCTGACCCTTCATGGTCTTCGAATACATAGATTACAGATGGCTGAGTCAAGTAAACCTCAGAAACGATTCTTCCCTGCAGCAGTGATTTCCATTCGACTGATATATCTGTCTTTATAATAGAAATAAACGGCACCTGACTTCCGGCATCAATCTTATTGAGGTATAAGCTATCGATCACATACGCACCTCTCCACAGCGAGATATCAATGTCTTCTACTTCGCCATAGTATCCAGGCATATCAGATAGAGCGTTATTCACATAAGACTTAACCATGGTTGGTAGCAGCAGTCGAAACAGAATAATGGCTGCGATAATCAGCATTGGTATGAGATACCTCTTCTTTTGATGGAATCGTTTATGAGCCATGAGACACGGGAGTTTGACTGAACAAAAAGTTTAGTATGATATTTAATTAAGCCTTTGCGGTTTCGTCTTTAAGCACTCGCTTGACTTTGACCGACTGATCCGTGGGATGCACTTCGCGATTTTGATTGAGCGTATAGACCTGTGTAAATTCTGCGCCCATGATTAAAATCACCGCATTGTAATATACCCATATCATGAAACTTGCTAATGCTCCAGCACTACCGAAGGCATTCCCAATATCGCTGCTGCTCAAATAAAAGCCAATGGCAAATTTGCCGATCGTAAACATAATGGTAGTCACCAATGCTCCCACAAGGAGATCTTTATTAAAGATTTTAGCATCGGGTAGAAATCGAAATAATAAATAAAACAGCACATAAGTAACAAGGAAGCCGATCAACATAGAGATAATAAGAAATGTCGTACCACCTAATTCAGGAAGCAGGACCTGAATTTGATTAGTCATAACCATAGCTATGGCATTCAAGCCAAGCGATACCAGAAATACAAAGCCCAGACCTAATAAAAATCCTAAGGAGATCAGTCTATCTACGAATAGGGACTTGAATCCCAGCTCTGGATCTTTCGTTACATTCCAAGCTCGATTCAGCGTATTTTTTAATTGGATGACCACAGCCGTGGCGGCTATAATTAAAGTCACACCAGAAATGACGGTAGCAGCTATCCCGGACTCGTTAAGTCGAGCGTTCGCGACCATCGAACGTAGCTCTTCTGACTGGTTAGCCCCCAGAAGGGTACTCAGCTGATTAAACATTTCTTCTTCAAGACCAGAGGATTGGGAGATAAAACCCACTACAGCAATAACTATGACTAAAAGTGGTGCGATGGAAAAAAGGGTATAATAGGATAAGGCGGCTGCCATCATAAAGCCTTCGTCAACTGAAAATTGGCTCCACGTCTGTTTTATATATTTCATCTATGTTAGATTCAGCATTACAGAGTTCAATACCCTATTTTAATATATATTGTTCGACATGGATGTTTGGAGGTATTATATCTCAGTTTGATGACTTTAGTATCAAGTTCGTCGGACAAAATGGATTTGGCAATACCACGGACTTTATGCCCGACGAAATAGCCATCCGCCAGTTAACAAAGAAGTCCTGATTAAAATCTCGCTTGTGATATATTTTACCCCCGACGATTCTTGCTATCTGTGACTTGCACCAGAAAGTCCAAGTCGCTGACTATTTCTTGGTAGTAATATTTACTGCAGGTGAGACATTTTTTATAATTTTTATCGTTTAACAGACTTAAGCGAGGCTTCAGCGCTGTCAGTTTGTGTCTTATGATGGACTGGTCAGCTATAAACTGTGCTACATCGAAAGGATCGATGAATATCCGACTTACGGATCAATCAATTCGGCTTTGTTTATGTAGTAATTGGTTATTAAAGTTTTCTATGAAATGCTTAGATACCACGCTAAGCAGATCAATAGAGGTGTGCTCTTTTAGCATGAAGTAGCCTTTGAGCCTGGAGCAGATGATTGGAGTTTTTATCATCATAACTGTAGCTATCGATCACACCACTGAGGCCAGATCAATCCATCTCCATGGGATCAGAAGATATTAAGGTAAAGCTTTCGACAGCTACTGATTCGAAACTGCAAGTAATATCACTGCGCTTAGATATCTGCTTGAATTTTCCATTAGTAAAGCTTAAGTCTTCTATAGATAAATCAAAGTACTTACCATTCTTCTCTGATGCTCCTACCGCATTGACCTGTTCAATAATGTGTGAGGTCCCAAGTCTTATCTCTAATCATGCTACTCGCAATTCTTCTATGGAATATTTATAGTGAACCAAGTGTACAGCTAAAAATATAAGAACCTTCAACAGGCGTTTTGTAGGATGTAATTAGTAAGCTTTGTGATGAATTAAAAGATCTTAGAAAAGTGAAAGAATCAAAATTGGGCAGAAGCGCGTAATAATTGGGCTTAACATCATTTACCTCTACGTGCGGTGAGTTAAGGATGGCTTTAGTCAATGTATGTGTCATCATGCTTTGAGAGAAAAATAAATCAGTACTTGGAAGAGCGATAACGATTGCGCTTCCAGGTAACGCGCACTGACTTATCTGTTTTCGCTTCATGATTCAGTCCGTTGTGTCACGTCATGCATACATACAGGGGGTGTTTGATTATGGTATATTATTCAGATTGATATCGAACATCTACCATAATGAGATGCTATAGCACATATAGATAAAAAGAAAAATTATGAGCGTTAGTACGAAAGAAAAAGAAGTCCAAAAACTTATCGCCAAAGAGGCCGCTAAAGCCACGACTATAGCAGCACTACCTATCCCAATCTTAGATTTAGTGGGTGTTGTTTTTGTACAGGTGAATATGATCGAAAAATTAGCTAATATCCATGGTATCTCTCTTAATGGTAAGCAGAAAATTATCACCACTACCATTATATCTACCGCTGTAGTTAAGCTGATTACGGAATTTGCTATACTCTTAGCGAAAAAGACTAACATTAATAAAGTATTCGGTCAATCCATGATTGAAGCCTCTATCGTAGGTCTGAGCACTGGTATCGTAGGAGAAATGTATCATCTCCATTTTGAAAATGGGGGTACAACGGATAATATAAACTTTGATTCTTTTATTGAATATATCCAATATCAAATAGCTTCTGACAAATTATCTGTTCAGAATATCAGTAAGCAATTAGTTGGAGCTGCTCTACCAGCATAATCTGCAGTTTTGTGTAGCAAGTCTTTATTTTATCTCCAGATCTATATTCAATAATCTTTGTGCACCTGTATTAATTCCTCGCGTGGTGTGATAAGTGTAACTTTGACCACCACAAATCAACTCAGATGATAAAAAAGGATTCGGGTTATTATATTGCCATCGTAGGAGCAGGACCCCGAGGACTGTCCGCTTTGGAAAGCCTGATCATTGAGGCAGCTGCACGCGATCTGATGCATGACTTGCGTATACTACTATTTGAAGCATCACACACACTAGGCTGCAGCCACGTGTACGATCCCAGTCAAATCGAGACTAATTGGATTAATATCAACGAAAGGATACTACTCCTAGAAAGTCGTCCAGAGATTAAGGCTGGCCGAGCCATCATTCCTGGATTTCCGTCCTACCATGATTGGTGCGGCTATGAGGTATCAGAAGATATGGACCACTACCCGCCGCGTGCTAAAGTAGGTTCCTATCTCAATGCCAGAATCGAAACATTGACAGAGGTTTTAATCCAAATTGGGATTTTAGAGATTTTTCATGAGAGAGTGGACAGACTTCTCTTGGAAGATAATGCTAAGCTCGTTAATCTCACAACCCAAGGAGGCGCTCAGTATGATACTCACCAAGTCTTATTGACCATCGGTCATCAGGATACAAAGCCAGATCCTCAACTTTCAGAATGGATCAATCATGTGACTGATCATAAGGGACTGGCATTATTTACTGCCCCGTACCCCATCAGCCAATACAAACCATTGCCACATATCGAGAAAAAAATGACAATAGGTCTTAGAGGATTTGGATTGGCTATGATAGATATCGTAAGAGGTATTATTGATCAAGAAGGTGGGAAGCTCACACGTACTGATGAAGCTACTCTTAGTTATCACTACGAGGCTCCAGTAAGAAGGGAGTTAAAGTTTGTCCCCTTCTCTTTAGATGGTCTACCCTTAGGTCCAAAACCCAAAAATAAAATTATTGATAGTTGGTTCAAACCTGCAGAGTCTGATTTATCAACTTTTAGACAAATTATATCTGACCCCAGCACTCAAGCACATGCCTCAGACGAATCATTTCTCATAAATGCCATCTGCCCCATAGTCGCCAATATTTACAGCAAACTAAAGCTAAGACGAGATACAATACTGTCTCAGGAAGAGCTGAGCGATATCTGTCGATCTTGGCTACAAGGCGATGTAATAGAGCATAAGTTGTGTATCTCTAAAACACTATCGACATATGCTACCATGAAATCCTTCGTGAAGATGGCACTTGGAACATCCCCTGTCAGTTTAGACTATTGTATCGGCCAAGTTTGGAGACACTGCGAGCCACTCATGTATGATGCTCTATCATATAACGATTGCTCTGACGACGTTTCTGAAAAAATTATAGCCTTAGATGAGCGATTAAAGAGATACGCATTCGGCCCTCCCATTGATAGTTTGCAGCAGATCATAGCTCTTGTGGATGCTGATGTCATTAATTTACAACTGATAAAAGACCCAGATATTACATTAACTGACGAAGGATGGATTCTATCGAAAGATGACATTCAGTGCACTGTCGCCATGATGATTAATACTTTAGTGGACGCACCCAATGTCTCCATGGTGAATACTCCATTAGTATCATTCTTGCTTTCTGAAAACATTATTGAGCCCTTTGCTGAAGATTTAGGGATAGAAACCGATGCTCATGGGTTCTTATCAGGGGCTGATCAAGAGCAGCTGCCCATCGCTGTATTAGGTAGAATGGCGAAAGGTACTTTATTGGGCGTGGATGCGATATTAGAATGTTTTGGAGATCGGCCTAAGGAATGGGCCCGCCACGCCGTTCTTCTTGCTGATAGAAATGCGTAATAATTATATAGCATTGATTTTCACAACTCTAATTAATTTTGATAATCTCTATTTTACATGAGACCATAAACTAATAAATAAATTTCGATAGCACTATCAGATCGAACCATGTTTAGATAATGGCAAGAATTGCGTTATTCTGTTTAATATATACAAGATTGTCCCGCACGATAGATACTAATCGGTATAGTAGTTCATAACATCACCGCTCCTATTAGATGGTTAAAAATTCAACTTTCTGATTTCTTTATTTTATATATTCTATTGCTGCGGTATTAAAAATGTCGCACTTACAGGAAAGTGATCTGAACCTATATTAGCATGGCGAGTGATATCTTTAAGTAAAAATCCTGAGCTGCAAAATATATGATCTATAGGGATTCTAAGTGGAAAGTAAGTCGGAAAGGTAGCGTAGAATCCTCTACCTACTCGGGGATCTTTCAAGCCAGTAATTTTTTTGAATTTATTAGATACTTTGCTCCACCCTACATCATTTAGATCTCCGATAAGTATATCTAACTCACGATCTGGTTGCGATTTAATTTTTTTCGCAGTCAGCAAAATCTCTAGGTCCTTAGGTTTAGATGTTGATTGCTCTCCTGGAATCGGCGGTTCAGGATGAAGTCCATAGACACGTATTTGCCTTCCTGCAATGCTCATCAAAACCTCTATTGATGGTGTACTCTCCGATACGAGGTAATTCACTTTAGACTCTATAAATGGAATACGACTCATAAAAATGATCCCGTATGTATTCTCTTTTATATCCTTGACGCTATGCACGTAATCATGATAAAGATCAGCTATTCCAGTATCCCATGCTTGCCCTGGCTCTAACAATAAGATAGCATCAGGACTATCCCTTTGCACCAAATCTAAAAATGCTTGATAGTCCTCGTTAGTATGGAGTACATTAAATACTAAAAGCTTTAGTGGAACACTTTGCTGATCTTTTGAATCACCTGGAACTGATACCTTGTGAATATAGAAGTAAGGCCAGATCGATCTTAGACAAATAAATATGCAGGCAAGATGTAGTGTAATAGCTATGGCTACTAAGATTAGCGGAATATCTAAGAATAAGTATGCGCAAGCCATCAGGCAATTAGCTATTAGATAATAGGCCCGAAAATAGACCTGATCTCTAACGAACCAATACTTGCTTCTATTCAGAGGTAGTAAGGTACCAATGATCGCCATAGATGAGAAGACATAGATGAGTATTTCCACTTAGGCTAAAGTACACAATTGCTCAACGATGTGGATGCTCTATGACTAAATAGTATAAAATAAGAAACTGGCCAACGATTTTAATCGAGGGCCAGCCAATATTACATTTTGCATCTCATTATAAGTAGCAATCTACTTGTAGAAATAAGGGCTATTAAAAAGGGAATTTATAGCCTGCAACAATTTGATTATACTTCAAAAAATTTCTCGTCGAAAAATCAACATAGAGTTTGCCATTCATGACGTCTAATGCACTCCCCACTAAAAGATTGATCACTGGTCTGATCTGATCGGCATCTTCATCATTACCTGTCTTGATAATGCCTGCACCTGCACCTACATAAGGTCTAATGCCTTTTCTCATTCCAGAGGCGCCTTTTAAGTGATAATTTAGGTTAGCGAGTATACCAAAATTAGAAGGAGAACTAAAGCCAAAATAAGTCTCTGGCATAAACTCAAGATTTTTCTTTCCGTCTATGATATAGTGCATTCTGTAACCCAAATTTAATGAGCTGTTGCCCCCAACGCTGATACCAGCTATACCTGATGCTCCATTATATCTAAGCTTACTAAAGAAGCCTGATGATCCTTCATCGCTTTCGAATACACTGCGCGCACGCGGAGAGTTTGGCTCCAGATACCAGTAAGACTCATCACTATCTACATAGTCAGATAAGTCACCCTCATCATCGATATAGTTGCTACCTGACTCATTGTATACTTGACCGTCTTTCAGTCTTTTAAGCTCTTTCTTTAATTTATTGGTTTCACTCTTCAAAATCTTAGCCTCGTCACTGTTTTCATCGTCGATCCTATCATACTCGTTTTCGAGTCTTTCGATTTCATCTTGCAGATCCCCCTTTCTTCTCTCTATCATTTCTGCCCTTCTACTATCGCTAGCGCTCTTAGTGTCACGCTCATTTTTAAGCTTTTCTATTTCTCTCTCCATCTCTTTGATCATTGAGTCAGAGTCATCCTGTGATTTCTCTGATCTCTGACCGCCATCACGTAGCTCATCTAAAGCTTCACGCAGTTCTCGTATTTCTTCATTGCTATCGTTATTTCTCGATTGCCTTTCGCCACGATCGTTTCTCATGTCTTTGAGCTCACGACGTAGCTCTTGTATCTCTTTAGAATAGGCATTATCTTTTTTTGAATTGTCGTCACGGCTCTTCATGTTTTTTATCTCATCCCTTAGAGATTGCATCTCCTTATCGTAGGCTTCTTTTTGCTCGCGTCTATATTCTTCCTCCTTTCTATCTCTTTCAGAGTTTTGGATGTCTTCGATGGCTTCCCTCAGCTCGTCTATTTGATCCTGCACGTCAGAACTGAAATTGTTTCTGTTGCCTGTAGATCTATCTGTATCCTTGTATAGATTTTTAAGTTCTTCCCTTAATTCTCTTATTTCATTATCAGTTCTTTTCTTATTCTCTTCATCGTCTCTATCCTTCATAATTCTGTCAATTTCAGACTGTACATCTCGACTTTCATCTTTTCGTGAAGACCTTTCAGAAGGCTTATTTTGTTGCCCTAGCATCATCATAAATTCTTCGTCAGACATGTCTTTAATGCTTCTTTTCTTTTTGTTACTCTCACGCTCTTCGGTAAAGAATCGGTCAGAATTCTGACCCTCCATAGAAAGCCTCTGAAGTGCTATCTCTCTTTCCCTCGTAATAGACATGATCCTATTACGATCTTCCATCTGAATAGCTTTATCCAGATCTCTGTCTAACTTTGCGATATCCTTTTTCAAATTCTTGATGTCATCATCTTCTGAAAAGAAGTCATAATCGTCATCTGATTCATCAGGCCTTACATTACCACCGATTAGAAAATTTAAGCTGACGCCATAGGACCATGAATTGTTGATCGCATCAACAGTAGAAATTTCTGTAATCTCTTCATTAGAGGTCAACATGGTTCTTCCATATGCTGTAAGATTCCCGATTGTACCTAATGATAAATTTAGACCACCACCACCTGAAGCAAATGCTTGATTAGATAGTGTACCATTACCATTTCCTTCATAATCATCGCCAGGTCTGATTTGACCACCACCTACTGAAAAGAAGGGAGTCAGACCTTTGTTATTCCCGAATCTGAATCTAGCTTCACCACCTATGACAGCTAAATTGTCAAATTTAGTTCTCGATCCTTCCTCAAGTGCTTGCATATAGAAACCTCTCACTCCAATCAGAGGACCAAAGTCAAATCCAGCAAAGGCACCTGCTAAGTAGGTATCCCTAAATGGAAGAACCTCGTTAAAGTTCATTCTATTCACAGTCGGCTCTATCGCTAAGCTAAAACCTCTCTTAAATTGATCAGCGTATGCTCTATCGGTATCAGAATACGAGCCTGGCTTACGCCCACCGAGGTATAAAAGTAATGAGGCTCTACCTGCCCAGCTAGAATAATCTGTATCGTCAAAATCTGCTGGATCTAGACCGAGGGTCGACAACTCATCCTCGCCTAACAATTGCTGTACAGCGTTTGATCTATAACTGTTTCTCAATCCTTGTAATGTGATAGTATAGCGATCAGCTATAGCAAGCTGAAGTCCTAAGCCCCCGCTTAGATATATCTGCTTATTCGATTCTTGACCCTCTATCGCTATGGATTGGATACCAGTTCCTGCCACTACAAAAGGAGAAAGGGCGCTCCTACCTAAATTGACCTTAATTTCTGCGCCATATCGCTGTAGATCAAGTGGGTTACCCATAAAAGAGGTGTCGACTCCCTCGCCTACATCAACTCCAAATCGGTTGATATCCGTCGTCAGATCAAATCCTTGTAGATAAAGGCCTCGCAATTCTACTAATTGGCCAAAGCCAAATCCTAACTGGGCTCCACCCAAAAAGCCATTGCTAATGCCTGACTGATCATTGAAAAGATTATACTCCACTGATGGAGAAATTGTATAGCTTAAGCCATTAACCTGTGCATTTACAGATGAGTGTGCGCCAATAAATAGCAGCAATAGACCTATGATTAAATATTTTGGTTTGTACAAACTTGTCATTTATTATTATTAATGATGTGGATAATTCGTGCCGTATACTATCAATTTTATGAGATGTTCGACACAGTGATAATGTTTAACCTACACTTATTTTAGTAAATTGTAAGAACCGTAATTTTATTAATAAAAAACTCTGACTAACAGATCTCATCAATGTCTGAAACCACAGTCTGGTTTTGCTTACCAATTGGAGTGCAAGATACTTGATCTATCAAACTATATACACTAAATGTTACGCTTATTAGACATTTAACTTTTCGTGTATACCCGATACTTTCCGCTGAATGTCATTGATCTTTTCTTCCATCATATAATTGAAAGTAACCTTACTATCTGAGAAGCTGAGATGAGCATAATACTGCCATACTTCTGCTATCTCATCAAAGCTGATACTATAGGGCAAGTAGACGTCATGGTCTGAAATTAGAGTAATCTTCTGCTTTTCAATGTCTATTCGCACTCGTTTATAGACTAGTCCATCAGATTTGCTGACGATGATATAGGTGCGGTCATTCTTTACATCAGCTAATCGCTCTACATATTGAGATATAATGATGCTTCCTGGCTCCACAGGGAGCATAGAGTCACCCTTTATTTCAAAGCCCCTGAATGTACCTTGTGGAATATTAGGAAATAAAATCTTGGGCAGATCTCGGATATATTCTGGATCCTGATAGCTATCTAAATACCCTGCTTCAGCCTTGGTGTCTACCAATTCAATATTTCCTTGATTATCCTTATCAACAGAGATAGCTAATATTCTTAAATCATTGTTTTTTAAAATTTCCAAATCCCTGTGACTCAAATTCGTCCTGACTAATTGATCTATAGTAACATCGAAATAGTCAGCTAACATGACTAACATGGCTAAGCTAGGCTCCGTCTTGCCTCGCTCATAATCTCCTAAGGTGGTGCGCGGCAGCTTCATTGCTGCTGCCAATTCCTTTTGGGATAACTTATTTTTATGTCGTAGATACTTAAGATTTATAGGAAGCATAATAACTGATTTACGATCACGATCGATTAAAGAAGTGGTAAAGATAGGCAATGTTGAATAAACCGACTGAAATGAGTCGATAATTAAGACTTCAAGCGAAATAAATTTTGAATTTGCTTCGGGTAGTGCTTACCCTTCGTTTAGCATAATGTTGAATTTTACTTAATTTAACGACATTATAGTGTCGCATGATTAAAACCACTTCCATTCTACTCTTTTGCCTTGGGCTACTTCTAGGCTGCAGCAGTGAGTATCAAGATAGAGTCGACTTTAGCAGTCAGGTCAAACCCATCATCAACGCTAAATGCATCAGCTGCCACGGCGGAGTGAAGCAGCAAGGTGGATTCAGTCTACTTTTCGAAGAAGAAGCCCTCGCTCGGACGCAGTCAGGAGCCTATGGCATCATCAGAGGTAATGCGCAAAAGTCAGAAATGATCAGGCGACTCACTGCCGAAGATCCAGAAGAAAGAATGCCCTACCAAGAGGATCCACTTAGTGACGAAGAGATTGCGATACTAACAAGATGGGTGGACCAAGGTGCTGAATGGGGCGAACACTGGGCGTATCAAAGCATAAAGACTCCCCACGTTCCAACGCTGTCATCTGACTGGGGGAACTCTGACATAGATAGCTATATCATCCAGACATTGAAAGATCATGATATGACTCCGTCCATGCAGGCCGAACCAGAAGCCATACTGCGGCGTGCTGCTCTCGACATCATAGGCATGCCCTTCTCTTCAGAGGCAGCTGATAGGTATCTTTCCGAACCCACGATGGAGCATTATAGTCATTTGATTGATACATTATTATCATCACCCCACTACGGAGAAAAATGGACGTCTATGTGGTTAGATATTGCCAGATATGCAGATACGAAAGGCTATGAGCGCGACCAGCCCAGGTATATCTGGAGGTACCGTGACTGGCTTATCAAAGCATTTAATCGAGACATGCCTTACGACCAGTTCATTACCGAGCAGCTGGCAGGTGATCTTATTAATGATCCTACAGATGATCAATACCTCGCTACAGCGTTTCACAGAAATACAATGACCAATGATGAAGGAGGTACTGATAATGAAGAATTCAGAACAGCCGCTGTCTTAGACAGGGTGGCCACTACTTGGGAAGGACTAATGGGTACCAGCTTTGCCTGTGTGCAGTGTCATAGCCATCCATATGATCCATTCACTCACGAAGAGTTTTATAAGTTCGCAGCCTTTTTTAATAATACCAGAGATGAAGACTCTCTGGATGACTACCCAAAGATCCGCCATTATGATGGTGCCCAGCTGCAAGATATCACTGCAATAACTGCCTATCTAAATCAACAGGTAGATACAGCTGAGCAAGAGAAAATAATCACCTTTATTAAGACACTCAGTCCTGCCAGAAACTCGCTGACTGCTGACTCTCTAATTAATGCGGCTCTGGGAGATACTAAGTTTTTAGTATTAAGAAATCACGCCACTGCCCGCTTTAGCAATATAGAACTTACCGATAGAGAAGAACTAATCATAAAGTATAATGTGTATGTAAGTGGTGGCACATGCGAGATCAGACTAGACCATCCTGATGGAGAAGTTATCAGCACTCTTCGATTCGATGAAGCTCCGGGTGACGAATGGATTTATAAGACATTCCCATTGAATAATATTTCAGGTACACACGATATTTATTTCGTATATGAGCATCCGAGGCAAGTAGATAATGACATCAACATCAATCACCTGCGATTTGACTGGCTGCATTTCAACTCCTCCTTTCCAGGTATGGCGACAGAGGTAGGAGCAGATATGTATGAAAAATACTGGGACCTAATCACTTCCCAGCCTCCCAGTACGCCTATCATGATGGATAATCCTGAAGATATGTATCGACCAACCCACGTATTTAACAGGGGTAGCTGGTTAGACCCTGGAGAGGAAGTCCATGCAGGCACTCCTACGAGTCTCAATCCTTATCCTGCGAAGGCTCCCAAAAATCGATTAGGTCTAGCCCAGTGGATGATGGACCCAGCACACCCTCTGACATCAAGAACTATCGTCAATCGCATATGGGAGCAACTATTTGGCCGTGGTCTAGTGGAGACCTTGGAGGACATCGGGACTCAAGGGGCTACGCCGACACATCAAGGGCTCTTGGACTATCTAAGCTATCAGATGATGCATGAATACGATTGGAGTATTAAAAGATTGATCAAAGAAATAGTCACTTCTGAAGTGTATTTGCAAAGCACTATGACGACTGTAAAGCATCTCGAAAAAGATCCATATAATCTACTATATGCCAGAATGTCCAGAGTCAGATTATCGGCAGAGCAGATCAGAGATCAAGTCTTGCAGGCATCAGGACACCTGAATGATGAGATGTATGGGCCACCCGTAATGCCTTATCAACCCGATGGCGTATGGTTAGCACCCTATGATGGTTCTAAATGGAAGATGAGTGATGAAAATAATCAATATCGCAGAGCTGTGTACACCTACTGGAAGCGGACCAGTCCCTACCCATCCATGCTCAGCTTTGATGGTGCAGAAAGGGAAGTATGCTCTTCCAGAAGAATCAGGACCAATACGCCTCTGCAGGCGCTAGTGACCTTAAATGATTCTGTATACATCGATTTATCAAAAAAAATAGCAATTAAAGTTTGGAATGAAATGGAGGGTATACCACACATGATCAATCAAGCTTATCATTCTATCACGGGTGTCGAGATCGATCAAGAGCGATTAGACATCTTGACCAAGCTCCATCATCGAGCCAGCCAAGAATATAATACTAATACTAACGCCAGACGGGCTATGTGTCAAGGAGTCAGTACGGAGCAGGAGGCATCATTCGCTGCCATGGTCCTGGTATCCAATGCCATCATTAATCTTGATGAAGTCATCACTAAAAGCTAACTTATGTCACCTGTTAGAAAAAATATAGCTAAAGAGGCGCTACACTACCATACCCAGCATAATACCAGAAGGCAATTTCTCAAGACTAGTCTAATCGGACTCGGAGGTATGTCCATGGGCTCGCTTCTTCCAAATCATCATGCCATTGGTCAAGGCACTGCACTCGCCACTGCTGATCCGCTAAACAGCGGTCTAAGACACATCGCCCCCAAGGCTAAGTCCGTCATCTACCTGCACATGGCCGGAGCCCCGTCCCAATTAGAACTATTCGATTATAAGCCAGAGCTGGCTAAGCTCGATGGGCAGGACTGTCCTGACTCGCTGCTGAAAGGGAAGAAATTCGCCTTCATCAGAGGCGTGCCCAAAATGCTGGGTCCGCAGGCAGCCTTTAGCCAGCACGGCGAATCAAGAGCCTGGGTGTCAGACTATATGCCTAATCTAGCAACTATAGTAGACGATATATCCTTCCTGAAAGGCGTCACCACAGATCAGTTCAATCATGCCCCTGCCCAACTGCTCATGCATACGGGTGGGGCCAGGCTGGGACGGCCAAGCATGGGTGCATGGGTCACCTACGGTCTGGGCACTGATAACGAAGATCTTCCAGGTTTTGTCGTTTTGGTATCTGGGGGAAGTAATCCCAGCGCTGGTAAGAGCATCTGGGGCAGCGGATTCCTACCATCAGTTTATCAAGGTGTCCAATGTCGATCCCAAGGAGAACCAGTCCTCTTCTTAGAAAATCCTGACGGTATAACAAGAGACTTACGCCGGGCATCCATAGACGCCATCAACAAAATAAACGAAACCGAATATCGTGAATACGGAGATCCCGAAACGCTCAGTCGCATTAGCCAATATGAGATGGCATATCGTATGCAAATCTCTGTCCCTGATGTCATGGACATATCTAAAGAGCCTGACTACATCCATCAGCTTTACGGGACTCAGCCAGGAAAAGAATCATTCGCCAATAACGCCCTATTGGCTCGTAAGCTGGTAGAGAAAGGGGTTAGATTCGTACAGTTGTTTGATTGGGGCTGGGACAGCCACGGCACAGACAACAGTACTTCGCTGGATGGCGGATTATGGAATAAATGTGTTGATACTGATAAAGCGATAGCCGCATTGATCACCGACTTAAAACAAAGAGGACTTTTGGATGAGACACTCGTTGTCTGGGGTGGAGAGTTTGGCAGAACACCTATGGCAGAAAATAGAGAAGGTAAACCCATGGCATTTAAAGGTCGTGATCATCATACAGAAGCCTTTACTATGTGGATGGCAGGAGGTGGCATTAAGCAGGGTGTCACTCACGGCATCACTGACGAGGTGGGCTATTCTGTCATCGATGGTAAAGTGACTCCATTTGATATTCAGGCGACAATACTCCATCAGTTGGGATTTGATCATGAAAAATTTACTTATGATTTTCAAGGTCGGCCTTTCAGACTGACTGATGTAGAGGGAGAAGTGATACATGAAATAATATGAACCATATAAGCCCATATGATAAGACGTTCTAAGCACCTGTCATGGATCCAATAAGTTGTTAGGGCTGTTCAGAAGAACCAGATGCTTGAAATTGAGAACTCTAAATGATCGATAATTAATCGCTTAGAGATTGTCAATTATGCTGCTTTGAAAATATGTATGGAACTGTTACACTGTGATAATTAATTCTCAAAGAAAAATGGGGTCACAGTTAAATTGGTTGTCATGATTTTTATCAAAAATCTCGCCAACCAAAGCCTCTCTTTACTATCTTTCCCAGCACTTCGTACTGGGCTACCAAGATATTACACCTACGGCGTAACTATGATTACTTCTGAAGATGCCTTGTCAAAGTGTAACAATGCTTTACTTCTTAAGCTGGAGCTTTGACATCTTCAGATGATCAAGTTTATGCTTCCTTCGCGCATACCACTCATCGAACTTGCTTTACTGATCTATCCACTCAACATACACAGATGATGTGGGATGTTAGGACAATATCCTATCAAGACATACATTAATAATCAGATGCAGTATAAAAATGAGTCGATGAACAGTCTTATTCGAAATAACATATGCGAAGGCAAAACTTCACTAAATTAAAGATCAGCATATTGTCCCTGTTAAAGACTTACTGCAGATGAACTACTAATGAATCGATCAGTTACATCAATTTTAAATTATTAGACAAAATTGGGTCAGCATGAATATTACAGCATCTGACGCTTAATAATATGCTTGACTCACTCTTATATTAGCAATTGGAGATTCATGACCTATGATTCTTTAAAAGCCAGAACTAAAACTCGCCTTTAATACATTAGTAAGATACACACTCAACTCCACAGACCAATTATTTGAAAGCTACGCTCTCTGATAATTTTGTGTACGGCTAGTAGATCTACTTATATCGATGATGAATTTTACTTAGCTATTATCATCGTCCTCTACTTCGCTAGCATTAGGATCAGTGCGCTTCTTGATCTGTGATGTCGTATCGATTCCTGACACAACTTCGGTATACAGGCCGTCGGAAATACCGACTTCGATTTCAAGCTTCTCATACTTCTGGTCTCCCTTTTTTATTTCCACAAAAGTGGTGTCTCCAGAATATATAATGTCTCTTTCTTGAACAGAGACGACTTGGTCTTTACGCTCCAAAATGACATCTGCATTAGCACTATAGCCCGCTCTAAGGAATACGTCATCTGGCACTTCAGTGATGGCAGCTTTAATTTCAAACTTCACTGTACCTTCTTCTTCTACACCCTTCGGTGATATGAATTCTAGCATAGCGGCGAATGTGGTGTCCACCACTGCTCCTACAGTTACCACCAGTGGCATGCCTACCGTTAGTTTACCTACATCGGCCTCATCCACCTTACCTTCAAATATGAGATTACTCATATCTGCCACCGTAGCTACGCTTGTACCTTCATTAAATGTATTACGCTCTATCACGGAGCTCCCTTCCTCTACTGGTATATCCAGCAACATGCCATTTACCGTAGAGACGATTATATTAGATACTTGTTTAGAGTTCTTGGTGGCTCCCTCTCTCAGCAGTTGAAGATTACTGATGGCTGCCTCCAGCTCTTGTCTTCTGATGTCCAGCTCTGTCGCAAATTGGCTGACAGTGTTCTGAGCTGTTATTTTAGAATTTTCGAATTGGGATTTTTTAAGCTCAAAATCCAATTTAAATTGATTGTACTCAGTCTCTGATATGACTCCTTCTTCTAATAGTTGTCTATTTCTTTCTTCTTCCTTTATCGCTATGTCGTAGGCTACTTTGGCCTGATCCACGTCTAAATTCTTAGCGTTTAGATTACGTTGTCTCTCGAGTTCTCTTTCAGAATCCTTCATTCTTATTCTGGCGAGTTCCACATTGGACTGCGCGCTATTAATATTCACTTCAGAAGGGATCAATTTTATTTTGGCGAGCTTCTGCCCCTTAGTCACCATGTTACCTTCTTCTACGTAGAGCTTCTCTACCACACCAGATACCTGAGGTTTGATATTGATCTCTCGCCTAGGTCTGATGGACCCCGTGGCGACAGCCTTTTTTAATACATCTCGGATTTCAGGTTTTACACTCTCGTACTTGATTGGGTCAGTAGTATTTTGTTTATAGAAGTAGAATATAAGTATACCCGTCAGCGCCACCAAGAATACAGCCGTCCCTATTAAGCATCCTTTATTTTTCATAGTTTTTAAATTTTAGAACCAATGACTATTAGCATTAATAAATGTCAACCCCACTTGGGAATTGCAATTATTTGCTCTATAGACAATGTGTGATCTTTTTATTTTATGTTAATGGTTATTCATCTTTAAGTGCGATTACTGGATTGACCTTGGAAGCCTGTATGGCAGGTACTAATCCCGCGATTAAACCAGCTATCACAAGGACAGCCATCGCAAAAATACCCACACCCACATTGACTTCTGGATTATAGAAATTTTGAGCATCTATATCATTTGCATACATTATGTAGTTAATCCCTCCAATAATTAGTGAGCCGATAGCCAGACCGAGGTAGCCCGATAGTGCCGTGATAAATACTGACTCAGTGATGATCATATTGATGATGGATCCTGGTGTAGCACCTAAAGCTTTTCTAATACCTATTTCCTTAGTCCGCTCCTTCACGATGATCAGCATAATATTACTGACGCCTACGATGCCTGCTATCAAGGTCCCTATGCCTACGAACCACAAGAACAATTTAATCCCTAAGAATAAATTACTCATTTGAGTAAATGCTTTTTGAAGATTAAATCCGCCTACAGCTTCTGGATCTTCGGGGTGAGCATGATGCCTTGACTTCAGTATCGCCTTCACCTGATCCTCGATTTCTGCGACTCTATATTCTTCTTTCACTAAGCATGCGAAGTAATCTATCTCTCCTCTCGTGCCAAATGCTTGATCCATCGTGGTCAGTGGTATGACAGCTGACTCCATATCGTCTCTATTCCACGGTTTCATTTGTTCTGGACCGAAGGTGCCTACTACTTTAAAATCGACTCCTCGGACTCTGATATGCTTACCGATGGGGTCTTCATCGCCGAACAGAACTTTTTCAATTTGAGTACCAATCACGATCACTTTTCTTCTATCTGTCAGATCTGCAGCATTAATATACCTCCCTTTATGTACCACTAAGGCACTCACTTTTGGCATTTCAGTCTGCTCACCACGTATCTGAAAAGACTCTTGGACCTCCTTGTACGTGATAGGCTGACTCCCCAGATGTGAGCGAGGCGCCAGGCCTTCTATCTGATGAAGATCGCGCTTCAACGCATGCAGATCATCTTGGTTAAATCTGAGTCTCCTGCCAGCAGCATACCCGTCATATGGCTTGGTGGTGCGCTGAGGCCACACGTACATTACATTATTCGCAGAGCTACCGAAATCTTTCATCACCCCATTCTCTAATCCTTTGCCCATACCCAGCAGAAAGACGAGCATAAATATGCCCCAAAAGACACCTAAGGCTGTCAGGAAAGTCCTTAGTTTATTTTTCCTGATGGTAGCAAAAATCTCCTGCCACTTATCTCTATCTATGATCTTAAATGCCATGCTTAGTCAGATTTCATTGCGATTACAGGATTAATTCTTGCAGCTTTGATAGCTGGTATAAGCCCTGCAAGCGCGCCGGACATAACTAAAATAAAAGTGGCAATGAGTACCACGGATAAATCGACATGTGGCGTTCTGAAAAAATCAGACTTGACACCACTTAATGAGCCGATGATTAAAATACCAAAAGCTACACCCACAAATCCTGCTAATGCAGTAATGAATATGGACTCTTGCAGAATCATCATAATGATCGACCAAGGTGTTGCTCCAAGTGATTTTCTAATGCCGATCTCCTTAGTTCGATCTTTCACTATGATGAGCATAATATTACTCACCCCAATCACTCCAGCTATCATACTGAAGATGCCTACCATCCAGATGATACCCTGAATAGCCATCATCAATCCTGCGAATTCTTCAAAATCTTTTGCATTATTTTCTGACCATATAGCTCTTCGGTCCTTAACGCTAAAATTTTTGCGTGCTGCAAAAGCAGCGAATACTTGGTCCTCTATCTGGGACACTTCATCGACACTCATCCCTTTCGTGGTGAACATGATTCGGTTCAATTTCTGGTTGCCAGAGTATACTTTTTGAGCTGTCGTTATTGGGATGTATATATTTTTCATGACCCAATCATCTATGTCATAAAATGTGCCTATCACAGTGTAAGCGATGTTGTCTACTATGATTTGTTTACCAATAGCATCCTCTTCTTCAAATAGATTTTTTTTGACAATATCGCCTATGATGCATACTTTATTATATTCGCTGAGATCCTTATCAGTGATGAATCTCCCTTTAGTCACCGTGATGTTCTCCATCGTCTTGAAGGAAGGATGAATAGAGTTAATGGAGTAGGCCAAACTCTTATCCTTGTACTTCACTTTGCGATCACCTGATATGAAAAAGCGGCCTGTTATTTCATCCACACCGTCAAAGTGGTCTCTGAGAAATATATAATCAGAGTTGTCAAATCGAATACTTCTGCCCTTATTCAGTCCATTATGTGGAAGAGAGGTTCTGCCAGGAGATAACCAAATACTATTGGTAGCTACATCTGAGAACTCATATTTAATCGAATTAAATAATCCATTACCAGCTCCCATCAACAACACCAACATGAAAATACCCCAAAACACCCCAAAGGCAGTCAGAGCAGTCCTGAGCTTATGCCGATTTATGGATTCGAATATCTCTGCCCACTTGTCTATATCAAACATGGGCCATTTTGTTTTCTATGAGACCATCCTTGATGTTGATGATGCGACTGGTGGATTCAGCCACTTCAAGTTCATGAGTGACGATGATAAAAGTGATCTCTTCTTCTTTATTAAATTTTCTAAAAATGTTCATGACCTCATCCGATGTCTTTGAATCTAAGGCTCCTGTCGGCTCATCCGCCAAAATCACTTTAGGATTGCTGATGAGTGCTCTGGCAATCGCGACGCGCTGCTGCTGTCCCCCAGACATTTGATTCGGGTAGTGATCAGCCCAGTCTCTAAGCCCAACTTGAGCTAAGTACTCAGTGGCTAATTCCTGCCTTTCTTGTCGTGGTACCTTTTGATAATATAGAGGCAGTGCTACATTCTCTTTAGCTGTCTTGAACGGTAATAGATTGAATGATTGAAAGATAAATCCGATGAAGTTGTTTCTATAATTGGCTTGCTGAGCTTGAGATAAGTTCTTAATTATATTTCCATCAAGTAGATATTCACCTTCATCATAGTCATCAAGTATGCCTAAGATATTAAGCAATGTTGATTTACCAGATCCCGACTGTCCCATGATCGACACAAATTCTCCCGTGTCAATTGTCAGATCTATGCCCTTCAATACATGCAGATTGGTAAACTCTGTCTTGTACGATTTATTTATGTCTTTAAGTTGGATCATGCTACACAATTGACGACAAAACAATAAAAAAGGTTGCAATGTCCGAAGAAATATAGATCAACGTTGGAAGAAAAAGGACGTATGTTCAGCTTAAACGCCTAATAATCGATAAAATATTAAGATTTTCTAAACAATTTTGAGCCATTACCCGTGACCTCTTTGAGATATAGCGTCAATAGAGTATTACTTAAACAAAAATAATTCATACCTCATGGAATTTAATATTGCTGACAAAATACCAATATATATAGATGCAATTATCGCTTTCGCCCCTAAGGTCATAGCAGCTTTACTCATCTTTTGGATCGGTTTCTGGATCGTAAATAGAATTGTCAACCTCATAGGCAAAATGATGGAACGCAGTGGTGTAGACAGAGATCTTCAACCGTTCCTCAAGTCATTAGTCAGTGTAATACTTAAAGTGTTAGTGGTCATTACTGCAGCTGGAGCTGTAGGTATTAATACAACAGCCTTCGCCGCTTTAATTGCTGGTGCTGGACTTGCTATTGGTGCGGCCCTCTCAGGTACATTAGGTCACTTCGCCTCTGGTGTGATGATCCTATTGTTTAAACCCTACAAAGTAGGTGATTTGGTAGACCTTCAAGGGACCGTAGGTCACGTATCAGAAATTCAAGTATTCAATACCATCATAAATACATTAGATAACAAAAAAGTAATCATGCCTAACGGTATCGCAACCAGCGGAATCATGACTAACTTGACAGCAAATGGTAAATTACGAGTTGACCTTAACGTAGCTATGCCATATGAAGAGGACTTTGAAAAAGTGAAAGGTATTATAAAAGGAGCATTAGACAATGTATCCGAAAGACTTCCAGATGAGCCTACCATCGAAATAGAGAAATTTGATGAGAATAACGTTCTTCTTGCAGTGCGTCCGTACGCGACCGATGCCACATACTGGGATGTGTATTTCAACTCTTATAGTGAAATCAAAAAAGCATTAGGTGCAGCAGGTATCACTGTCGCATACCCAGCTCGTCGCATTCAAAATATATAATAATATATATCCCAACATATCCATCTCCAAAAATCAATCTGAATCCCGGCACTCCCATATGCCGGGATTTTCTTTTGTATGAGTATTAGAATTGAGCATCAATGAATGATAATGTCATTATTTTCATCGTGCGTTGGCTTTTTCTCTATCGAATGACAACAAGTTGGCGACATACTTCATAGGCATTAGCCTACAATCGTCAAATGGGTCTACCAAATCTTTTCATCACTTGTGAGTCGGGATTTCATGCGTTTTCTTTTGGAATGCAGACCACAGTATATAATATGTATTACTTGTAACACATTGCTGCACTTGAATTAGATGAGATGCTCGACATGTGGACTACAAAAAGACAAACTCACTATCTTGGAAAACTTTGACCAGCAGCCCTTCGCGGATTAAGTTAAAATCTCGCCTTGACAAATATCACACCTCTATTTGAACACCGCTTCATCAACGTACAAGCTTAACCGACACGCCTATCAGATCACTCATCAGCCACCACGGGCTTAGCCATCTCAGCAGCCTTTTGATCCAAAATCTCTTTCAGGTTTCTACGATTTTCATAGACGTCCATGGCTAAGAAGATAGCTTCGCGCATAGAACTTGCATCAGCCTTGTTGTCGCCAGCAATATCATAACCTGTCCCGTGGTCGGGCGAGGTGCGCACTATGGAAAGACCTGCAGTGAAATTGATCCCTTTACCGAAAGACAATGTTTTGAAAGGGATGAGCCCTTGGTCATGGTACATAGCTAATATACCATCAAATTTCTGGTGCTGAGAAGATCCAAAGAAACCATCAGCAGCGTAAGGTCCAAATACCATGACGCCTTTTTTCTTGAGCTCCAAGATGGTGGGTTTGATGATCTCCTCATCCTCCGTACCGATCCTGCCATTGTCCCCCGCATGAGGATTCATGCCTAAAATGGCGATCATGGGCTTTTCTTTTCCAAAGTCTTTTTTCAGAGAATGATAGAATAGATTGATCTTCCTCAGCAATAGCTCTTTGGTAAATTTTTCGTTAATCTGTGATACTGGTATATGATTGGTAGCGACTGCGATCTTCAGGTCACCCGAGACCATCATCATAAGACTTTCATTCGCTCCGAATGCGTCCGTGAGGTATTCTGTATGGCCGCCAAAGGGGAAGGAGTGCTCATCCATCGTGTGTTTATTAATAGGGGCTGTCACTAACACATCGATATAACCTGCCTTCAGGTCATTTACAGCTCTGTCCAGTGCGACATGGGCAAACTGTCCTGCTTCTGGTGTGGCTTTACCAAGTATGATATTAATATCTTCATTCCAACAGTTCACCACACTAATTTTACCTTGAGGTGGGTTCTCAGCAGTGGAGATATTAGAAAAATTTACATCAATATTATCGACTATATTCTTGTGGTACGCCATCACCTTACCAGAACCGTAAATGATGACAGTGTGATTATCAAGATGATAATTCTGGGAGATGGCTTTCAGGATCACTTCTGGTCCTATACCGTTCAAATCACCTGTGGTTATTCCAATTTTCATATATTCTAATTTTGTACTTCGGAGCTTGTCAGTCAGTCAATGAGAAAAATCATACTCTTGAGCGGTTCCTATCATATTCGCACAGATGCATCATTTCATTCCATTTATGATGAATCGACCCTAAAAGTGAGTAAAAATAGTCAATTAAATGATTCGGACTGACGGCCTGGTATCGCGCACTACAGTTGATATATCTATCACACGATTAAGCTCATCTTTGCTTTCTGGGCAACTCTTGAAACTATAGATATAAGCGATCAGAGTAAGGAGCCAAAATGCCGAGTAGGACATCATAGGTATTGTCAAACTAAAAAGGCTTGCTGAAGCTAAGGGATTCAGTCATTAGATGATAGAGGGTTACGCTACTGACGATGAAGATGGCATACTATATATGATGTGTTACTCAGAAAATTGGGTGAAACTAGTTGAACGATCTCTATCGCAATTGTGTGGAGCCATACTATCAATGAGGCATCTTCAATAGAAAGCAGATTAAATTTTCACATTTATCAGCTTAGTAGACATTTCTTCACAAATATTCTGAATCTAAATCTAAATAAAATCGTTAGATTCCCCTGTTATATAGACTCAATCCGATTCTAAAAATAGTCATGAAGGCAAAAAAATCATACGGTCAGCATTTCCTAATTAATGAGTCACTCGCAGATAGTATTGTCTTATCAGCTGTAGAAAGAGCTGCAGAGCTGCCCATGCTTGAAGTGGGTCCAGGCAAGGGCGTATTGACTCAGCGACTTATTAATCATGCGGTCAAATTCAAAGCTGCTGAGGCGGATCGGGATATGATCTCTTACCTCATTGAGAATCTACCCGACATGGAGCCACGCCTGATAGAAGGTGATTTCCTCAAGCATGATCTATCTAAGATCTTTGACGGAGAATTTTTGCTATTCGGTAATTTTCCCTATAATATATCTAGTCAAATCATATTTAGGGCGTTGAAATACTATGATAGGATACCCGCAATCATCGGCATGTTTCAGAAAGAAATGGCTGACCGGATCATAGCCACCCACGGTAATAAGTCTTACGGAGCTATCAGCGTCTTGACTCAAGTAGTCTATCAGGGTAAGACTCTATATCGAGTTTCACCCGGGTCATTCAGTCCACCACCTAAGGTCAATTCTAGTGTGATCAAGCTGGAGCGCAATCCCATACTACCCGAAGAAGTCGACTTTAGGACATTCAGAATGGTGGTCAAGAATTCATTTGGTCAAAGGAGAAAAATGATCAGAAATACCCTAAAATCTATTGTCTCTGACGCAAAGCTATTTGAACATCGATTTTTCACCATGCGCCCTGAACAATTGAGCGTGCAGGAGTTTATAGAGTTAACTTTAATGATTCAAAATCAAAACACATGACCTTAGAAGAAAGAATAGCGCCCGATCTAAAAGATGCAATGAAGGCGAAAGATCAGGCGAAAGTAAGAAGTATACGAGCCATCAAAGCTGCCTTACTACTGATCAAAACTGACGGCACTGGGCAAGAGATCACACCTGACATGGAGATCAAATTAGTACAGAAACTGGTCAAGCAAAGAAAAGACTCCTTAGATATCTATGAGAAGCAAGACAGAGAGGACCTGGCAGCTGTGGAGCGGGAAGAGATATCAGTATTGGAGCAATATCTCCCTGCGCAGATGAGCGAATCAGCACTTACAGTCTACATTAAAGATATCATCAGCAAAACAGGAGCCAGTGGCATGGCCGACATGGGAAAGGTCATGGGAATGGCCTCCAAGGGGCTGGCAGGAAAAGCTGATGGCAAGACTATTTCGGGAATTGTTAAATCATTACTGAGTAGTTAATGCGGCGTAAAAGCTTGACAGACAAGGATAAAAGAACGATATTGACTGTTTACTGAGGTTGAGTATACACATTCTAAGTCTATTTTAGAATTTAAATTGTACATACATATTGAGCAAGCAAAGTAGTTACAAGCTATTGATCACAAAGCTAGATAGCTTCATTCGTAAATTCTATACGAATAAATTGATTAAGGGTATCCTCTTTACTGTGGCCCTTATATTGATCCTATTCTTAACGTTCAATTTGCTAGAGCATCTTTTCTATTTCGGGACCAGCACTCGAAAATTGATGTTTGTTGGCTTTTTAGGCGTGAGTATAGCTGCATTGGGTTTTTGGATACTGATGCCACTACTGCAAATATTTAGATTGGGAAAGGTCATCACGCACGAGCAGGCGGCCATGATCATCGGTAGCCACTTTGGTGATGTAGAAGATAAGCTGCTGAATGTACTTCATCTGAAAAAGCAAAGTAGTGATTCTGAACATAAGGAGTTGATAGAGGCCAGTATCAATCAGAAATCAGAAAAGGTGAGCCTCATCCCTTTTCAATCAGCCATCAATCTCAAGAAAAATAATAGGTATCTCGGATACGCAGTGCCACCAGCCCTTCTGTTACTTTTTATCTTATTTGCAGCGCCAAGTCTAATTAAAGACAGCACGTATAGAATCATCAATAACAACAAAGAATTCGAAAAGGCAGCGCCCTTTCATTTTAAATTAGCTCAAGATGAGCTCAGTGTACTCCAGTACAGCGACTTCACCATAAAAGCAGAGGTCACTGGAGAATACCTGCCTGAAGAAGTTTTCATCAACGTAGCCAACTATCAGTACCGCATGGTGAAAGATGCGAATGACAGATTTAGTTACACCTTTAAAAATGTGCAAAAACCCGTGAACTTTAGTCTATATTCTGGCGAAGTCAAGTCACTAGACTACCAGCTCGATGTACTGCCTAAAGCTAATCTTTCAGCATTCTCTCTCTCACTGGACTATCCTGCTTACACTAAGCGTAAAGATGAAGTCATCCAAAATATAGGAGACGTCGTCATGCCTACGGGGACGAAGATCAACTGGAGATTCGAAACTAAACATGCGGAAAAAGTAAGTCTAAGCTTTGGTGGAGATCAAAAAGAAGCGGAGCGTAAGGCAGAAAATCAATTCAGCTTTTCTAAACGACAGTACAAGGATCAGCTCTATAAGATTTTCTATACCAATCAATACATGGGATCTGGGGACTCCGTGAGCTACTCGCTCAATGTGATTCCAGATAATCATCCGGCAATTACCGTAGAGCCTTTCCAAGACAGCTTAGAAAATGAGATCATCTACTTTGTGGGTCAAGCCTCTGACGACTATGGCATCAACGCGCTCAACTTTAATTACAATGTGGTAGATGAAGCTGGTAAACAGGTGACTCAACAAGTCATCCCTCTATCAGTGAAGGGTGAGCTCGAGTCGCCATATGACTACTTATTTGATATTAATACTTTGGAGATCAAGCCTGGATATAATGTCAGCTATTACTTCGAAGTCTTTGATAATGACGGTGTGAATGGATCGAAATCTGCCAAGACTAACATTATGAACTTTGAGAAGCCGACCATCGAAGAGTATGAGGAGATGGAGGACGAAAATGAAGAAGATATCAAGAATAACTTAGAAGAATCAGTCAAAGAACTTAAGCGTCTGCAAGAGGAAATGAAAGAGTTAAAAGATAAACTTCTGAATGAGAAAGAATTAGACTGGCAGGATAAAAAAGAACTGGAGAAGATACTTCAAGATCAGAAAGATCTTCAGCAGATGATCGAGGAGACTAAGCAAAAATTTGAAGAGAATCTCCAGAATCAAGAACAAATGAATCAGCGAGACGAGCAGCTATTAGAAAAGCAAGAGAAGCTGCAAGAGATGTTTGACAATGTGCTGAGTGAAGAGCAGCAGGAGATGATGAAAAAGATAGAAGAATTACTGGAAGAGCTCAATAAAGATGAAGCATTAGAGATGATGGAAGACTTCGAGATGTCGGATGACGAGATGGAGCAGGAGATGGATAGACTACTGGAACTGATGAAGCAGCTGGAGCTGGAGAAAGAACTGCAAGATCAAATAGATAAGCTCAATGAACTCGCAGAGGAGCAAGAAGAACTCAGTGAGAAAACAGAGGAAGAATCAACTCCTGAGAGTGAGTTGCAGAAAGAACAAGAAGAGATCAATGAAAAATTCGACGATATCCAGGAGAAAATGGAAGAGATCGAAGAGCAGAATGGAGAGTTAGAATTTCCTAAGGAGCTCAATGAAGATACGGAAGAGCAGATGGAAGATATCAAGGAGGATCTGGATGAGAGCTCTGAGCAGCTCGAGAAGAATGATAATAAATCAGCCTCCAAATCTCAGAAAAGTGCCGCAGGTAAAATGAAAGGGCTGGCTGCTAAAATGGAAGAATCCATGGAGCAAGACGAACAAGAACAGCTGGAAGAAGACATGAAGGCGCTTCGTCAGCTGCTTGAAAATATTGTGTCTCTGTCATTTGATCAAGAAAATCTGATCAATCAGTTTAATCGCACAAATGTAAATACGCCCCGCTATACAGGCTTAGTACAGGATCAATTCAAGATCAAGGACGACTTCGCCATGGTTGAAGATAGCTTAATGGCTCTAAGTAAGCGCCAAGTAGCCATAGAAACATTCGTGACTGAAAAAGTAACTGAAATCAAGTATAACTTTAAGGAATCCTTGGAATTTTTGGAGCAGCGAGAGAAGCCCAATGCTAATCAAAATCAGAGATTCACTATGAAGAACCTGAATGATCTAGCGCTGATGATGGCAGAAGCAATGGAACAAATGCAACAGCAGATGTCAGGTATGATGGAAGGCAATCAGCAATGTGAAAATCCAGGAGATGGAAAAGGAAAAGGTAAGAAAAAAGGAAAAGGTAACAGTGGAAATGAGCCTTCGGATAAGATCACTAAAGGTCAGAAGGGACTCGGCAAGCAGCTTAAAGAAATGGCTGAAGGGATGAAAGCCGGCAAAGGTGGATCATCAAAGGAATTTGCCAAAGCAGCAGCCAGACAGGCAGCCATGAGGAAAGCCCTTGAAGAATTGCAACAAGAAAATGGCGAGCAGGGCGAGGGTATGTCCAAAGAGCTACAAGAGATCATAGATCAAATGAATGAAACTGAAGTGGATCTGGTCAATAAGCGTCTTGATAGAGAGACTTTACAGAGACAGCAGCAGATAGAGACTAGATTATTAGAAGTAGAAAAAGCTGAGCGGCAGAAGGAATATGACAATAAGCGCAAGGGAGAAACAGCTCAGCAGATACAACGCAAGATTCCTCCATCGATCGAAGAATATATTAAGAAGAGAGAAGCAGAGGCTGAAATGTATAAGACCATTTCACCATCCCTCAGACCTTATTACCGTAAGCTCGTGGAAGAATATTATAATGCTTTAAAAGCAGATTAACACTACTGATAAAGTCCTATGGAAAATATTTTATTGAAGCTGGATACCTGTCCTTCTAGCATTGCCAAGTTGGAGATTTTTGTTTCAGGCCTCGCTGATGACCACAGTATCATGAAAGACCTCTACCCAAATATTCTGATCAGCCTGACGGAGGCTGTCAACAATGCTATAGAACACGGCAACTGTCTGGATAAGACTAAGACAGTCATCGTAGATACCAACATCAACGGTAAAGGCATGTCTATCAAAGTCACAGATGAAGGAGCTGGCTTTAATCCTAATGACATACCAGATCCGACCAAGCCTGAAAATATAGAATGCTGTGGTGGCAGAGGCGTCTTCCTCATCAAGCAGCTTTGTGACGAGGTAAAATTCATTGATGAAGGGAAGACGGTAGAAATGTTTTTTAATTTCGATTAAGCTGACAGCGCCTACGTTGGACCAAGATCACCGAATTCTATTCCACTCAGAAATTTCAGATTTTCACATTCAAGACGAAGACTCCTTACGCTACTGGCTGGAAGCTGTGGCGGATGCAGAATCAAAATCTATAGAAGCTGTGAACTACGTATTCATGTCGGATGAAGAGCTTCTGCTAGTCAATCGAGAATATCTGAATCACGATTATTATACGGATGTGATCTCCTTTCCATTGTCATCTGATCCTATAGAAGGTGATATCTTTATTTCTATAGATAGAGTCAGGGATAACGCTACTTCACTTCACATCTCATTCCTACAGGAGCTAAGGCGAATCATGGTGCATGGGCTACTGCACTTCTTAGGGTACCAAGATAACACTCCTGAAGATAAGCTAAGCATGACGCAAAAGGAAGATGAGTACCTGACAAAGTATCCAGCATCTTTACCATAGCTACATGCATACTCCTACTTTTTCAGATAACATAATTAAATCGCCTGCTCTTTCTCATCGTAATGTTTATTACCTCATTCTTCACTTACTTATCATTTTCATATTCTTTTCTAAGGCCGGCATCAGCATCTGCATCGGAATACTATTCCTGCTTAGTTTATTCAGGATTAGCAATTCTCATGGCATCCGGATAATACCAAATCGATCATTCATCCGCGCCCTACACAAAAATAGTCAGAAGTGGCTTTACATATCCATGATGCTGCTATTTGGCTTGACGGTGATCTCAGGATTACATTCTGATAATACCACCAGCTGGCTTCACTTCATCAAACTGAAATTACCCTATCTTCTGATGCCCATCATCTTTGTGAACCACCCTCCCATAGAGAAACATATATACAGGAGTCTTCTGCTCACACTGATCCTCTCTGTCTTCATCTCATCTATCGGGGTCATGAGCTATTATGCATTAGACATGTGGAAGATTAATGAGCAAATCAGCCTCGGCAAATCATTGATGACTCCACTCACTCATGTCAAGTTCAGCGTGCTCCTCGCTATGTCAATCATCTCAGCTGTTGCACTGGCTATAGAAAATAAATCCATCTGGTCACGCCACTGGCGTAGGCCGCTATATATAGTTTCAGCTTTCTTATTCGTCACCATTCATATCCTGTCTGCGCGCACAGGACTACTCTCACTTTATGTTGTGGGTGTGCCCATGCTTCTCGGTTATCTCGGTATGCGGCGCTACTATAAATCTATTGTGGTGGTCTCCTTGTTAGCGCTAAGTGCACCCTTCATAGCGTACTATAACATTCCCAGCTTTTACAACAAGTACCACTACATGAAGCATGATCTGCAAATGATACGTGAGCAAAAAGGCGACAATTATTCAGATGGGGAAAGGCTACGATCCATACTTATCGGACTGAAGCTCTGGAGAGAGCATCCCCTATTCGGCACAGGCATCGGCGATCTCCGAGATCTATGCGATCAGGAGTACAGGCAGCACTACCCTCAATCTACGAAGCAGATCTTGCCCCATAATCAATATGTTATGTATTTGGCGGGCTATGGTATTATAGGTCTATTGATATTTATGATTTGCTTATGCTGCCCCATCACGCTCACTTTGTTACGACAGAATCCTCACTTCATGAGCTTATTCTTTATTCTACTACTATATGGTCTGGTAGAAAAGCCATTTGATGAATATGTATTTATAGTGATTCATAGTTTTTTCTTTTGTTTAGCCTTTAGTTTGTCAGCTACGACGTCCATTGATAAATGGAGATCAGGCTAATGTTAAACTTGAAGATGTGACACTATCTACTCTATCACCCGACGATGGATAATTTGTTTCTTAAAGTGTACCTAAATCAATCTAACAGAAAAAGCTGCTTTAAAGTCGGAATACTTTGCAGGCAAGGAAGTATTTTCTTTGAGTTGCACACGAAGGGCTTGTCTATCAAAACTCATGGACAATGCAGAATCTAATCAATTAATCTCAAAAATGAATCTATGCGCACTTTTACGTTCTCTCGCAGATTCATATAAAAGAGACTGATGTCGTGGATGTGGTAATTGTCATTTGGCAGAAGGCCTGTCTGGTACGCTGCCGTTTTGGGCTTACTGATATGCAGAATACCATTATCATCCAGCTGAGCAGAGACTTCGCCTGCCGTCGGCGCTGACAGTGACTTGATGCGGATTCCTGCAGCGTCATCTGAGAAAAATTGCCTCATATCGAATTTGGAATCCTCGGTCATCTTCAATCTTACGGCACCTCGATGTAGACTTTGATCTGCTGGCTCAGTGTTCGTCGTCCAGCTTAGCGGATTAATACCGATGACGGCTTTGTGTCTCCTATATTCCCAAGTACCCGAGTCTGGATAAAATTGCTGTACCTGGTCTCTATCATGCAGCGGGCCCCCCGACATACCATAGCTGTCATAGGCGACAATACACCCCGTGTCATCTGCAGCCTGTGCAGCAGTGATCTGGTGTAGAGTCCTACCCAGTTTATCTTGCGGTATCTGCATGCCGATTAGATAGGCTGCGATCAGCTGATCGTAGACTGCCGATCCTTCTATACGCTGTTCTAGAAGGCGGATACCGTGGAGTGAGCCTTGGCTATGGCTAGCTATTATAAATGGTCTCCCCTGATTCAGCTTGCCCAAAAAATAATCAAAGGCAAGCTCAACGTCATGGTACGCCAAATCAAAAGCCTGCTGGCTATTAGTAGAACCATCCAAAAATGCATAGAAGGTGGCTTGGCGGTATCGGGGTGCGTAGACGTTTGCTTGCTCATTGTACACGCTAGCCTGTCCTGGCATGATCATCTGATCGATCGCCTCATTCGTTTTAGCATGACTCAGCGGCGCATTCCAATGTCGCTTGCTAAAACATAAGGTGGGATAAATGTAAAATACATCTATGGGTTTATAATCAAAGGGCTGTGCTACTCCGGCTGGGGTAATGAGCGCATGGCTCTCTTTCTCTGGATGAGCAGCCCAGTGCTGTAAGTGCTGATATTCGGGTGGGGCCGAGAATGCAGCAGGATCAAAATCGTGCGATGGCTTTACCTGCTGCTTTAAAAGCCTAAATCCCAATTCAGCTTTAGCTTTTGCTTGTAGCGACTTTAACTTAGATTTTACATTCATTTCAGTTGGAATTTAATAATTGATCTGGCTCATAGTTGTGTAATTCATTATTTATTTCTCTATTCGTGTATGCTTATGATGTACATCAATAATTTCCTGCGATGCTGTCTACTACCAGCTGGCGTCATCGTCGGCAGCATCATATCTAGCTATGGACAGTGTACTCCTCTTAACACGGTGCAGAGTGAGCGGGTAGCTGACTACAAGATGAAGATCATTCTGGATCATGATAAGAAAATGGCAACTGGTACCGCGATCATCACTTGGAGAAATCCATCTCCAAAGGCTGTCAAGGAAATAAAAATGTACATGTATCTGAATGCCTTCAAAAACATGAAGTCTACGTGGCTCCGAGGTACTGATGGAGAAATATTTGGCAGGCAAATGGCAGACCGATCTGCTGAGGAGTGGGGCTACGTGACGATAGACCACATAGCCAATAATGATGGAGCTGACCTCACATCAGGCATAAAGTACGTGCACGCGGATGGTAATGAAGACGACGAGACAGTACTATTAGTGCCCCTACCTCGGGAGGTGCAAAGCGGAGACTCTATCGTCTTAACAGTAGACTTCAGATCAAAGCTTCCTAAGACCATCGCCAGATCTGGATATGGAGAAAATAACTTTCATCTCTTCGTCCACTGGTATCCTAAGCTCGGTGTCTATGAGCAGAACGAAGTAGGTCAATGGGGATGGAACTGTCATCAATTCATGCAGCGTACTGAGTTCTATGGTGACTTTGGGAAGTATGACATGACGATTACATGTGATGATTCATTCACCGTAGGAGCTTCTGGATGTCTGATCGAAGAGTCATCGACTGATGGTTTACAGACCGTCCGTTACCTTGCAGAAGATGTCATCGATTTTGCATGGTGCGTCAGTCCAGAATTAGAAGTCTATGAGGACCTGTGGGAGGATGTATATATCAAATTACTTTTACCTAGGGATCATCGCGGCATGGCTGATCGATATATGATGGCCACGAAGCATGCACTTCAATACTTTGATGAGCATGTAGGCAGATATCCTTATCCAGGTATTACGATTATGGATCCACCTTTCCACTCGCTTCGCAATGGATTTATGGAGTATCCCACGTTTGCTACGGCAGGTACTATATATGGCATGCCCAGCTGGTTCAAAGGATCAGAGTCACTTGCTATTCATGAGTTTGCTCATCAGTTCTTCATGGGCGTCTTAGCTAATAATGAAAAAGAAGAAGCATGGCTGGATGAAGGATTCGTAACCTACTATGAAGATAGAATCATGGAGGCATACTATGGTCAGCATACTTCTCAGCTTGATGTATTCGGCATCAAATATGGAAATAGTGCCCTCTCCAGACAAGAGTATGTGAGTATGAGAGATCATAGCTCTACCGCCATAGCCAGACCAGGATGGGAGATCACTGGAGATTATAAAGGGATTGTCTACAGCAAGACTGCGACCATGCTAAAGACCTTAGAAAATTATATCTCTGTGGAGAAAATGGACGAGATGATGAGGGCATATTTTGATGAATATAAATTCACTCATCCAAGGACAAGCACCTTTGTCAATCATGCAGACCGTTTTCTCAAGTCTTCTTTCAGTCAGTCAGAAGCAGACATCTATATGAGCCTTATTAAAGCTTGCCTCTTTGGCTCTGATACCGTAGACTATTATGTGGAGCATATAGAAGAAAATGTGGTGACCCTTAATAGTAAAGGTGCATTATCGATGCCTGTAGCAATAGAATTAATCACGATCACCAATGATACGATCATCCAAAAATGGGATGGAGCTTCACCCAAGATTATAGAAACAGGTGATGCTATATCATCAGTCCATATTGACCCTCAAGAGAAACTATATTTAGACCTCAACCTTAATAACAATAGCTTAAAAGTAGAAAAAAGCTCATTCAGCAGATATATATTAAAAGCCATTACCAGTGTTCAACACACGCTTCAATCTTTAAGCTTTTTTCTTTGATTAAGTCGATAAAGCGTGGATTGGAAGTAGCGATTAGATTCTGGCCGTTGGCATTTCTAATTCTATTAGTTCAGCTGGTCTTTGGCATCATCGTCGGAGGACAAGTCGGAGATGCATTGGACCACTCCATCGGCTTCAGTCAGGCGGGAGACCTATTTAGTCAAGGGTTCGACTATTCTGTTTATCAGGATATGCTTTTAGAATTTCCTGATGCTTTAAATAACGTCAAGTGTACCATACCAATTATGATTATAGCCTATTTAATCATATCCATTTTCCTACAAGGAGGTTTAATCAGTTCGATTATCAAATCAGAAAGATCTTGGAAATTATTTATTCAGAATGGTGTGAGGTATTATTTTCCTTTCCTCATCATTGGTTTACTCTTTCTGGTCTTGATCTTTGGATTGACTCTCCTATTATGGGTTCCACTACTCACGAATGCAATCGCAATTGTAGAATCCCTTGCATCTGATCGGTTGTTCTTTTTTAGTATTTATGCTGTTGGCATTGTTTACATTTTGGTTCTTTCTCTTTTAGTTAATGCCTCTGTCAATAGCCGAATCAATTATGCCATGTTGCATCATTCTATATTCTCTTCTCTGAAAGCTGGATTCAGCTGGACATTCAAAAAGTATTTACCGCTTACAGGCATTTTTATTTTCTTTGGATTCCTTTCTTTTTTACTACTCTTCTTGAGCATTAGATTCGATACCAGTATCTCGATGAATGTCTGGATTTCATTTATCATGACCCTGCTCTTTATCTTTATGAGAATTTTGATGAGGAGTGCTTATTATGCGGCCTTAATGGATTATTCTGAAGCGATTTGATATATATCGTATTATCGATTTCTACTTCACCAACTGCAGGAGTAATAAAAATCGATGCAAAAATCAATCTAATAACAACAAACTTGGCTTTTATTTATAAAAGCAGCTTGTTTATAAACATCAGTCTTTACTTATCACTATTCTTCTCCTGCCTGGCTTCATATAATGGTGCTATCGGTACCCTTAAATACTTGAGTTAAGATCTTCAGAATGTTATATCATTCTTCTGATAGCTTTTATCATGAACGAAACACGTACTACCATTACGTTATTCTATAATGCTTTCTAATAATTAACTTTCTTAAAAGATATTTCCACAGTCTCAAATTTACTTTCCGATTATTCAAACAGCATCATATTTATACTTTTGATCACCGCTTAGGTAAATCTATAATCTCCTATGGATCAAATAACTTTATATCTCTAACCAGTTTTAAACAGAATCCAACCACTTTTAAAGTAGACCCTACCGGCTTTCAACTAACCAACTGAAGTCCAAGGAAAAGCCCTGATATTTGAATCATGATCAATAATACGATAGAACTTAGGTAGTAAATTTTCGCAGGAATAAATCCTAAATACATAAAACGATAAACTTAAAATAAAACACTTCTGGCAAGGACGCGCACCTTGCCCTGAGACACTCGTGTCTCGTGGCCACGAATTGATTCGAGTGAGTGAGGACTAATATTTCCTAACTCATTAAACATTAGAATCATGGATTTTATTCAATGGATAATTGAACTTAAATTCGATTATTTCTCTGCCAAATCGTCATGCATTATAGGTGAAGACGGAGGAGGCATGTAAAATATATTGGCGGGTTCAGACCCGCCAATACTTTTTTATAAGTGAGTTTTAATCCAAGTCCGATAATGCAAATGTTCATATACACTAAGGTCAATATCCATAGACTTATACCTTCTCTTAGATAATAACATCAGGACAGTCAGAAAATTAAACCGCCCTTCATATGCTGCATTGGATAGTTCATCTTGATGACGTCTTAAGAATCTTCGATTATTATGAATTTGAGTGTATAATGACGCTTCATCAAAATCCTTATCTTCATACATCGCGACACAGGTATAGCACATCGCCCTACTCCGCGAGTCTATATCTTCATAAGTGACATCTCTGACATAAGATAAGATCCGATCATAATCTTGATGAATAAAACAATTTTCAGCCATCGCTAAAGCATATACTGAGTCAGTATGGCTTGTCTCCACATATGAGATCCAACGTTCTATAAACTCTGTCATGTAATCATAAGATCGAATCGTCCCTAATGACCCGATGATATTAAAAAACCGAACTCTAGGGATTTTCCCATTTTGCAATAATATTCCTGTCTCCAAACAGTAATCATATAGATCAGAAATCAGGTCCGATTCTGAGATGATGCCTTTTCTCCATAATCTTCTGGCACAGTTTAAACAGTAAAAACCAATCAGTGAATGTAATTCAGTCTCAGCTTTAAATTCTCCTTGCATTAAGCTTGCTGAAATCAATTCCAATGCTGGCAAATCGTCATCTTGCAAAGCACGAAATAAAAATGTACCAGCTTCACTAATCGACGTAGATGGAATAACTGCCTTCAACTTCTCAAATAATAAAATAAATGCCGAGTAGTCATACTTCTTTATCCTTCCCCAATTGACCATTTCAATTTGATAAAACTGCCCTTGTTCTACAAATCGGTTCATAGAAGCATTCACTAACTTCTCTAATAAAGTACCACCTTCCTCGTACTTAATTGGATTGTCACTATAGTACTGTAGATGATACAACTGAGCAAAATATTTATGATGGTTTAAATCTAGCTTGGATTCTGCTGTCCATCTCTTTTCTAATTTTAGATATAGTTGTGTTGCCTGTTTATAGAGACCTCTCTGATTATAGGATCGAACCAGTTGCAATTCTTTATCATATGCTGATTGCAAGACGTCGTATGATACCATCCAGTCCTCCACTATGCCGCCGACCCGTGAAAGCATATTAGAAAATCCCTTATCCGTCATGTCTGAAAAGTGCACTTTCTTGATGCTTCTTAAATCTAATTTATCAGGCGATTTCAGAATCCCATTTTGCAATTTTTTGAAGATGCGATAATTATCAGATGAGGCTGCATGTAAGGATTTTAGATGACGATCTAAAACACTGAGTTCTTCTCTAGTCAGCCTTTTAAGTATGTCTACTAGCTTTGATTGCTTCATCTTATATGGGAGTTTCCCTTAGTTAACGTATTATTTTTCAGCGACTTATGTGATATAAGGCATAAATTACAATAGGAAAATACGCAAATTTTGTCTTTTCAGACTACCGATATCCATCTACCTTGTTTGCATATTAAAAGAAGAGGTCGACATCCATCATACCTCATGCTTGAATTATTAAATCAAGACCATTGAATAAAAACAACGCACGTCATCTGAGCGCTAGCGAACAGGAAGTCTTATTCCTCATTGTACAGGAATATACAACCCAAGAGATCGCGGCATTCCTCCACATCGGTCAAGAGACTGTGAAGTCACATCGGCGCAATTTAATGAACAAAATGCAGGTGAGGAATGACGCGGGGCTGGTGCGAAAGGCGGTGGAGAGGAGAATGGAATTAAAATAAAACAAAAACTAAACCAATGAATAATTCTAATTTATTTTACAAACAACTTATTACTATTATTATCACACTATTTTTTACAATCTCTTTACTATGTCAAAATAACTGTACAAGTCAAAATCAAGACATGCAATTCGATGGTGACAATGATGCAATAATTACTCCTTCGCCTTTAAATGGAGATTCAGATTATACGATTTCTATTGATTTCAAAACTATTTTAAACCAAGGTAATGGCACTTATCCAAGACTAATCCATTTTGTGGGTTTCGAAGCTGAAATAAGTATCAGATCTACCTTAGAAATAGCTTTTTATAACGGAAATACATGGTTTAACACAGGACTTTTTGTTCAAGCAGATACCTGGAATAATATTATTGTAATTAGAAACGGTTCTGATATTGACCTTTACTTTAATTCAGAATTAATTCTTAGTGCTACTTCTTCAACTCTAAATTTTATTGGAGATTTAATTATTGGCGGAAGGGGTTCGAATTCTGAGTTTTTTGGGGGTGATATTGATAATGTTAAAATTTGGGATTATGCTGTCGATCAAATTCGGGTTTGTGACATAATTTTAGGAAATACGCAGCCGAATGCTTTACACTATGATTTTGAAGAAGGAAACCCGAATGGAAATAACACATCTTTGAATGGCCCATTAGACTTAATTACAAATACAAGTTTGGGATCCTTTTCAAATTTTGATCTTATAGGAACGTCTTCAAATTATGTCTGTTCTTATGATAATATTGATGGGCCATCATGCACCTTAGATGACTGCATTGTAAATACTATTGCTATTAGTACAGGATTTGATCATGGCAATACCGTTGTAGCTCCAGCAGGCCAACAAATTGGCTATTGGACTTTAGTTGATATGCCACCTCCAGGTGCGGCACAAAGTCCTAACTTAAGTTTACCCTATATACCTTTTACAATATCCCCGAATCCGGCATGGGGAGAGTTTCCAGGAAGTGCTTGGGTCAGTGCCTTTGAAAGTAATACATTGGACGAAAATAATCTTGCACCTTTACCACCCTATAGTTATGAAACATACTTTTGCGTATCAGAGGATAACAGTGATGTACTCTTTGACTTTCAAGCTTTAGCTGATGATGTTGTCACAGTGTTATTAACAGATACTCAAGGTAATCCACTACATACTTTTGGAACAGCTAACTTTAAAATTGGTGATGTTTTAGACGTCAATGAATCAATCAATTTGGACGCTGGTACTTATTGTATCAGAGGTGATGTGAGAAATACTAATAGTGTGGCTATGGGATTTAATTTAGAAGGTACAATTTCTGGTGCAAGCTTTATTGATTATGGGTGTTGCGAAGGAGATGGCAGCGTGATTACTGGTCAAAAATTCCATGATAAAAATTGTGATGGATTGTATTCTTCAAGTGAATTAGCCATGGGATTAGGAGGCTGGGAAATCCAATTAAGTAACGAAGCGGGACAAGTGGTGGATGTACAATTCACAGATGATTTAGGCTTTTATTATTTCAGAGATTTACCTGCAGGTAATTATACTATAGAAGAAGTCAATCAACCTGATTGGGAACAATTACTACCAGGCAATAACTTATATCAAGTTGATTTGGGTACTTTCGAGGTGCAAGGCGGATTTCATTTTGGAAATAAATATACAGGGCCAATTGTAACAGATAATGTAGAAAATACTTGTGTTGGTCAAAACAGTCCCATTCAAATCAATTGGAGCGGCCAAACTTGTGATTGTCAAATTGAAGTTATTGCTGTTGAATGTAACAATGCAGGCCCTGATATAGTATTAGGAACTGTAGACAATATAGGAACATTTAATATCACACCAGGTACATTACAAGGAGATTACGGATTTCTAATTCGTGATTGCGATGGGAATGAAATACCAGTCAATGGTTGTGTCACCTTTACGGACTATACTGCATCAATTAATACTAATCAGCTTGACTGTGGTGAGTATGAATTTAGTTTCAGTACCAGTGGCTTTGCTAATTCAGATATTAATTCTATTGATTGGGTGTTTGATGTTGAAGGGACCTCTAATAATTTAACTGAGATTATAAGTTTCGAAAATGCAGGTACGTATACTATATCATTATCGCTGACTTTAGCAGATGGATGTATCATTAACCAGCAAATCCAGCTAACCGTGGACCAAGGTGCCAATGATCCAGACTGTAGTTTCTGTGTACCTGAACCTCCTAAAGTTTTAGCTGAAATAGAGGACGGCGACGTATACATAGAGGGGTCATGCTATGGGGTGGTACTCACATCACCAAATGGCACCTGTTTTCGTGTTTTGATAGATGAAGATGGTCTCTTGTATACTGAAGAAATAGATTGTCTGTAAGATCCCTATAAATCTCTGTAAGGAGTTTTGTTTGACTCAGCTCCTATTTATCAATTTTAAAAAAAACTATGTATTCTATAAATCTAAGTACTTTCTCACCCAACCATAAGTTTTTTATTTCTAATCAACTCTTTTCAATTTGTTTCTCATGTATTTTGCTAATACTATTAGTAATTCCTAAAGCATATAGTCAGGAAAATATTCCAGTCACTGCTGGAATAGATGATAATGTTAGCAATCTAATTGCTTATGATGGCTATTTATTTTTTAGTGCTAATACAGCTGCTAATGTTACTGAGATTTTCTACTATGATAACAATGTGCCTGTTAAGGTATCTAGTTTTGGGACTGATTCAGATCCACAAGAGTTTACTGTATTAAATGGGAAATTGTATTTTTCAGCTATTAGTCAACAAGGCAGTACTGATCGTCTATTACATGTTCTGTCTAATGGTGTAAATGGCTACGAAGTAGACCCAATTCCTGGAACAGAAGGAGCAAATAATTTTATTTTTTATAATTCCTTTGTCTACTTACAGGGAACTTCAAGTATGTTAAGAGTGGACGTCAATGATAATTCAGAAGAAATAGCAGCAGATGTTGGAGTTAGTGGATTACCGAACGAAACAGATTCTGATAGGAAAAGGATTTTCGTATCAGGAAATAAATTGTTCTATAATAAAAGCTTGGGTATTCATTATGTAGACTTAACTGCAGCTCTTCCTAATTTTGATACAGTTGGTGGAACAGATACTAAGGAAGTATTTATTGGAGGCACATATAGCTCATATCACATAGGAAGTAAGGTGCTTTGTAATGTCTATGATTCTGGATTTAATTCGGAGCTGTATTTAATTGATGCTAGTTCAGCTAATCCTACAGGCATACCTATTGAATTAAGCACTGTTGTAAATAACAAAGGAACTTTTTTTACACAATACATGGGTCGTTTATATTTCGTAGCATTTCATGATAATGTGGGTAGAAGAGTATTTTATATCGATGATACTGCGATAGATGTGAATAGTTTTGATCACATACCAAATTATGAAGCTACACCAAATAATAGTTTTGAAGACTCAGATCCTTTTCAAAAAATTGATAATAAGCTTTATCATTGGTCTGACGAAATTGATTTTACTACAGGTCAAATTTCTACTTCAGAATGTTTTGGCGGTAAACCCGTGATCTCATCAAATGGAAGATATTACTATTTTGATTTTAGTTGTGTTGGCTGTAGCTTCTCCGCTGCTAATTTGCAGAGCTGTTCTAACAATACAGATAAAATAACTGAAACTTGCCTTAATGGCTTGGATAATTTTATAGGTCATGCTGTAGAACTAAATGGAGATATTTTCTTTAATACATCGAATCCAAATACATATGAGTTGGATTTATGGAAATGGTCAGGTTCAAATGTAGGACTTTGTGCTCCACCACCTTGCGATCAAGACATCAAACCCGATCTCCACGTAGAAAACGGAGATGTTTATTTAGATGAATCTTGTAGAGGTGTCATCTTTACCACGTCAAATGACGATTGCTACCGAATGACAGTTAACGACAATGGTGATTTAGAAACGACTTTAGTAACCTGTCCAAACTAAGATTATGGTTCAATTTATTTTGATCTATACTTTCAATATAAATTTTGGTGATTCAAAGAAATTGATGAAAGCCTCTCATATACTCAACGCAATGAGTATCCGTAATGAGTAAAATCTCTGTGTAAGGAGCCTTGCACTCCAAGGCTCCTATTTTAATCTATCCTTTAATATCATTATGTCTTTTAATCTGATAACTTATTTTTCAATACAATTAAATCACTTCAAAATGAAGTTTAATCTTTCATCCAAATCTATCTTCCTTATCGGTTGCTTGCTTATGCTTATTATAAATGTAAATGCTCAATGTGACATTAAACCAGATGTCTGCCTTGAAGACGGAGATATTTACTTGAAAGATCCCTGTAGTGGAGTCGTTCTTACATCTCCAACTGGGGACTGCTATAGGATAACTGTCAACAGTGATGGTTCTTTAAGTACAGTGGCAATTATCAAGACAAATGCAGGTCCTGATCAAGAAGTATGTGCAGATAGCCCACAAATATCACTTAATGGTACTTTGGGAGATGGTGTCCTCAGTGCCACATGGATAGGAGGATCTGGTACGTTTACTCCTGATCATACAGCACTTAATGCTGTTTATATTCCGAGCACATCAGAAATTAGTACTGGTTTTGTAAACTTTACACTTTCACCTGATAATGTATTATCAAGTTGCGATGGAGATGATATGGTTAGCATTACGATTCTCCCTTTAGCCAATGTCAATGCTGGCGTAGATATAACTTTATGTGAAGATGATGCCACTATACAATTATCAGGTTCAATTACAGGATCTACACCAACTGGGATATGGATAGGAGGACAAGGTGTATTTACTCCGAATAGAAGTGCATTAAATGTAATATACAGTCCATCACTAAGTGAAATAAATGCGGGTATCGTTACATTGACCTTAAGTTCTACTGGTATATCAGGACCATGTGCAAGCGTAGAAGACCAAATCAATATAAATATTATACAAAACGCAGTCGTTAATGCAGGTCAAGATATGATAATCTGCGACGATGCTGCAACAGTTACTTTATCAGGTACAGTTACTGGTATAGTATCAAGTGGATCATGGGTTGGAGGACAAGGTACTTTCACCCCTGATAGAAATGCACTGAATGCTATCTATACACCCACTCAATCAGAAATCTTGGCAGGTGTTATCTTGCTCACATTAAGGTCAGCTGATCCTGCTGGTCCTTGTACAAGCGTAGATGATGAAATGACCATTTCGATTTTGTCTAATGCTATTGATGCGGGAGTGGATCAAGCTATTTGCCATGATCAGAATGTTATACTCAATCCAGTCCCTTTAGGCGGTACTTGGACAGGAGGCGCAGGGACGTATAATGGAAATACTTATACACCTTCATCTATTGAAATAAGTACTACACTAACACTTACATACTCTGTACAAGCTAACCAGAATAATTGCATTGCTGGATCTGATGAACTTAATATCACTATCTTCTCAGAGCCAGTCATCAATCCAGTAAATGATATATCTCTATGCAGTGGGGAGCAAATACAAAGCACTATCTTCACTGGTAGTGCTGGCACAGCATTCATGTGGACTAACACACACCCCAGTATCGGATTACCACCAAATGGAATCGGAAATATATCTGCATTTACTGCAAATAATTCGACTGCATCTGAAGTTATATCAACCATTACTGTGATTCCATATAACTTTGGCCGTAATGGTGAAGATAATCAGGGATTAGGGGATGATTGCATAGGTATACCTATAACATTTACAATAACAGTCGAATCAAATGGACAAGGTCCATTATTCGAATGTTTCAAACTTGTTCAAAATATCCAAGATACAAATCCACCATCTTCCACATTTAATGCTCTTCATATTGTAAACATTTCAAATAATACATGTACTGGTTTGCCATCTTTGACAGCCTCATTTTCACCCGACCCTGCAGACATACTGCGTACATACGGCTGTATCAATATAGGAGATATACAAGTTACAATGTATATATTCGATATCGGTGATTCTAACAATGATGGAGTCATAGATACCACATACCGAGAGGCATGTGTTGCGATCCAAACCGTGTTAGATCCAGCAGAGTTTTGTAATTTGTAAATCTTAACACAGAGAGATCGTTCATCATTATATATTAGTATTCCAGAGGTGGTGCACCTTAGTGAATCTCTAATCTACGCTTATTCATAAATAGTGCAGCTAACTTTAACATAACTAGTAACTAAGATTAAGTTACAATTCTTATATTAGCTATGAACTAACATCCCACATGCGAACTGCTATCATCGAAAACGAAACGAAA